>Ga0182740_1000789_pt1 | contig 26575 bp, 22 predicted proteins | sample eDN5th37CKraftBY_FD_128872 | JGI IMG/M metagenome (GOLD analysis project Ga0182740, IMG submission 128872) | Enriched backyard soil microbial communities from Emeryville, California, USA - eDNA 5th pass 37_C Kraft BY (version 2) (version 2) | ecosystem: Environmental > Terrestrial > Soil >...
ACGATCGGCTTCTTGCCGATCGCGGCAAGGCACAGCGGCTTGCCGGGCTTGAGCGCGACGCCGTGCACGAGGATGCCCGGCTTGCCGAGGCGCGGAATGATCTGGTGCGAAAGGTCGCCCGCGCCCTTCGAGGTGCCGCCCGAAAGCACAACCATGTCGCACTCTTCGAGCGCACGGCGCACGGCTTCGGAAAGCAGCGCCTCGTTGTCGGGAAAGACGCCGAAGGCGACCGGTTCGCCGCCCGCTTCGCGCACGGCGGCGGCGACAATGGCGCTGTTGGAATCGTAAACGCCGCCGGGCTTGAGCGGCTCGCCCGGCGCGATCAGCTCGTCGCCGGTCGAAAGCACGGCGATCTTCGGCCGCCGCACGACCTTCACGCGGGCGATGCCGCAAGCAGCGAGCATGCCGATCTCGCGCGAGCCGATCAGCGTGCCCTTGCGCAACACGGTTTCGCCGCGCGCAATGTCGGAGCCCGCGAACGAAACGAACTGGCCGGCGCCCACGGCGCGGCGCAAGTCGATCGCCGGGCCGTCTTCGGTTTCGACGAGATCCGTCCATTCGATCATCGCGACGGCATCGGCGCCGCGCGGAATGACGCCGCCGGTCGCGATGGCGGTTGCCGTACCGGCCGCAACCGGCACGCGCGGAGACGCGCCGCAGGCGAGCACTTCACCGTTCAACTGCAATCGCTTCGGGCTTGCGTCGCTTGCGTTCAATGTGTCGGTGCTGCGCACCGCGAAGCCATCGACCGACGAGCGGTCGAATGGCGGCGCATCGACCGGCGCCAGCGTATCTTCGGCGAGCACGCGATTGAGCGCCGCGGCCAGCGTAACCTTCTCGAGGCCTTTCGGCGCGAGATCGAGCGCTTTCGCGAAGCGCGCATGGGCTTCGCTCGCCGAGACCACTTCGAGAAACTGCTCCTGCCGCGCGGCGCTTCGCACGGCGGCCAAGAGGCTCTCGTATCGTTTTTCGCCGCTCACGGCAGAAACCTCATTTCGACCCGGCTTCCTTCGGGATAACCTTCGCTTTCGGCTGGCACCATGAGCCAACCGTCGCTGCGCGCAAGAGCCGAAAGCGGCAATGTTCCGGTGGCGACCGGCTCGGCCTCGTTCTTTCCGGTGCGGGCAAGCGGGACGAATTCGGCGATGCCCACCTGCGAAGCCAGTTTTCGCGACAGCGTGATCGGCATTTGCACAATATATCTGGTGCGGCCGGAAAGTTTCGCAATGAGCCTGAGGCCCATGACCGCAAAGACCGCAAGCGCCGCATCGAAGCGCCCCGGCACGATCAGCACCGGGCGCGGCTTACGCGTCCCGCCGACCGCGCCGAGCGCCGCCGTCTCGCCGGGCTTCAGCGCGAAACCATGAATTTCGACGCGGCCTTTCCCGGCAAGCGCCGTGACGCTTTTATCGTTGCGGCCCATGCCGCTGCCGCCGAGCACAATCACGGCGTCGGCGCTCTCGTCGTCGAGTGCGGCGTCGAGCGAGGCCGCGTTTGCCGCTTCGCCGCCGCTCGCGGCGATCATGCGCGAGAACAGCGAAAGCATCGGCTGGCGATCCTGCCGGATGGCAACGAGCGCGATCTTCGGCACGCGCACCGAGACTTCCTTCACGCCAAGCGATTCGAGCACGGCGATATCGATGGCGCGCAATTGCTCGCCGGCTTGCGAGAGCAGGCTGCCCTTTTCGCCATCGGCGGCCTGCGGCCAGACATTGTCGCCGGGCGCCGCGGGCTCCATCACTTCGCCGCTCTCGTTCACCGCATCGGGTGCGAGCACGGCATCGAAACCGTCCGGCAATGCCTCGCCCGCCTCGATCCACGCCGTCTTCGCCGCCACCGGCGTATAGGGCCCGGCGTCGGTAATGTCTTTCGAGGACACGGCATGACCGTCCTGCAAGGCGATGGCGCGCGCGGGGCTTGCCGCCGCGAGCCGCACATCTTCGGCAAGCACCAGATGCTCGGCGCGAGCGAGCGCAATCCTGCGCGCGGCAACGGGCGTTGCGAGCGCATCCAGCCTGCGGAAGACGCCGTCGAGGGGCGTCAGCTTCGCGATTTTCTGCGAAGCACTGGGTTCGGGCGGCATGGCCTCTCTCTAGCCGAAGGCGATAGTTCCCGGCAAAGCGATTGCGCCGTCATGCTATAGAGAATTTCGCTTGAGGGAATTTGCATGATGGCATTGATCGCGGGCTCCGATGGCGGACATTAACCTTGATCTCAAAGGGCTGAAGTGCCCGCTTCCCGCAATAAAGACGGAGAAAACGCTCGCTTCGCTGGCGCCGGGCGACCGGCTGACGGTCGAGTGCACCGACCCGATGGCGGCCATCGACATCCCGCATTTATTGCAAAAGACCGGCGACCGGCTCGTCATGAGCGAGCGCAACGACAGCCGCCTCGTCTTCCGGATCGAGAAGGTCTAGCGCGCCTTCAGGACGCGCACCGAGAAATTGCCGGCATCATCCGTCCACAGCGCTTCCTCGAGCCAGCCGGCCTGACGGGCGAGATCGCGAAAACCCGCAGGACTGTATTTGTAGCTGCTTTCGGTATGGATCGTCTCGCCGGGCGCGAACTCGAAGACATGATCGCCCACGGTGACGCGCTGCCGCTTCTTGCTCACGAGATGCATCTCGATCCGCTCGCGCGCGGTGTTGAAGAAAGCGCGATGCGAAAAGTTGCTGACATCGAAATCGCCGCCCGCCTCGCGGTTGATGCGCGTGAGCAGGTTGAGATTGAACGCGGCGGTGACGCCTGCCTTGTCGTTATAGGCGGCGTTCAACACGCGCTCGTCCTTGACGAGATCGACGCCGATGATGAGCGAAGCATTGCCGCCGAGAATGCGCGCGGCGTTGCGCAGGAACGCCACCGCCGCGAGCGGCTCGAAATTGCCGATCGTCGAGCCGGGAAAGAAACCGACGCGCGCCAGCTTGCGCACGCCGAGCGGCAATTCGAACGGCTTGGTGAAATCGGCGGCGACGGGAAAGATTTTCAGCTTTGGGAAATCGCGGCGTAATTCCGCGGCCTGTTCCTCAAGGTAATCAGCCGAAATATCGACCGGCACGTAAGCGGCGATGTGCGGCGCGGCTTCAAGCAGCAACCTGATTTTCGCCGTCGAGCCCGAACCGAACTCGACGAGGGCCGCGCTCTCCGGGATTAGCGCCGCGATCGCCGCCGCATGCGCGCGCAACGCCTGCATCTCGCTGCGCGTCGGGTAATATTCGGGCAGCTCCATGATGCGCTCGAACAGGCGCGAGCCTTCGGCGTCGTAAAAATGCTTCGCCGCCATCCATTTCGGCTGCGCCGATAGGCCCGTCACGACATCGCGCAAAAACGCGTCCTCTTCGGCGGCTGCTTCGCGCCGCGCCTTCCCAGCCATGGCTTTCATGAAATACCCCAAACTCAATGCTCGTGTTCAACAAGACGCAGACCGGAAAACTGCCAGCGCGCGGATGCGGGGAAGAAATTGCGGTAACTGAAACGGGAATGACCCTCGGGGGTCGCGAGCGAGCCGCCGCGCAGCACCATCTGATTGATCATGAACTTGCCGTTGTATTCGCCGAGCGCGCCTTCGATGGCGCGATAGCCCGGATAGGCAAGATAGGCGCTGCGCGTCCATTGCCAGACGATGCCGAAGGCATCGTTCAAGAGGCCGTGGCGCGCCGCGACTTCCCACTCGAACTCGGTCGGAAGATGCTTGCCGCGCCAGCGCGCAAAGGCGTCGGCTTCGAAATAACTGATGTGGCAAACAGGTGCCGCGGGATCGACCGGCTGCAAGCCGCCGAGCGACATCTGGTGCCATGCGCCGTCCTGCTTTTTCCAATAGAGCGGCGCCTGCCATTCCTCGGCCTGCACCGTGTACCAGCCGTCGGAGAGCCACAGCGTCGGCGTTTGATAGCCGCCGTCGTCGATGAATTCGAGCCACTCTTTATTGGTGACAAGCGCGCGCGAAATCTTCACCGGCTGGATCAATTCCTGATGCGTCGGCCGCTCGTTGTCGAAGACGAAGCCCGCGCCGTCATCGCCGACACTATGGATGCCGTCCGGAATCTTCACATATTCGCCGGTCTTTTCACCGCCCTTGCCGCGCGGCATCCGCCAGTTCGGATCACAAGCAGGCGCCGTCGGATTCTGCGCCAGCGCATGCAGGATGTCGGTGAGGATCAGTTCCTGATGCTGCTGCTCGTGATTGAGGCCGATTTCGACGACCGGCAGAAGCTTGCGCAATTCGTTCGGTGTTGCCTGGGTGAGCAGCTTCTCCACCGCGGCGTCGACATGCTTGCGATAGCGCGCGACCTCTTCGCAGGATGGCCGCGTGATGAGGCCGCGCTTGGGGCGCTCGTGACGCGGACCCGCCGAGACATAATAAGAGTTGTAGAGAAAGGCGAAGCGCTCGTCGAAAACGCGATAATCCGGCACATTCGGCACGAGCAGAAACTGCTCGAAGAACCATGTCGTATGCGCGCGATGCCATTTCGTCGGGCTCGCGTCGGGCATTGATTGCACGACCTGATCTTCCGGCGAGAGCGGCGCGGCGCGAGCTTCGGTCTCGGCGCGCACCTTGCGAAAGGCGGCGAGCCAGTTCGCACGCAGCGCATCAAGTGCGGTGTCTGACGGGTACGCAACGGTTTTCGACATTCAGATCCCCGGAATATCGACCATAAACAACGAGTTCAGCGGATTGTTCCATCCGCTGCAACCCTTGCAAACCCTTCTTTCGCGAATGTGAAAGAAGCGTTATCGCGCGATCGCCAACGACATTGATGCCGCAGGCAGCAGTAAGTTCCGCTACTCTTTGCGCTATTTCGGCGCCATTCTGAGCGCGCCGTCTAGGCGGATCGTCTCGCCGTTGAGATAACGGTTCTTGATGATGTGCAGCGCGAGCTTGCCGTATTGCGCAGGGTTGCCGAGCGTTTTCGGGAACGGCACCGACGCGGCAAGACTGTCCTGCACTTCCTGCGGCAGGCCCTGCAGCATCGGCGTCAGAAAAATGCCGGGCGCGATTGCATTCACGCGAATGCCGAATTGCGCAAGCTCGCGCGCGGCGGGCAATGTCAGCGACACCACGCCGCCTTTCGATGCGGCGTAAGCCGCCTGCCCGATCTGTCCTTCAAAAGCCGCGACCGATGCGGTCGAGATGATGACGCCGCGCTCGCCGTCTTCGAGCGGCGCCAACCCGCTCATGTCGGCGGATGCGAGTCGCATCATGTTGAACGTGCCGATGAGATTGACGTTGACGACGCGCGAAAAATCTTCGAGCGGCATCGGCCCGTCGCGGCCGACGATGCGTTTCGCCGGCGCAATGCCCGCGCAGTTGACGAGAATGCGCGCGGGTCCGTTTGTCTCGCGGGCTTTGGCCACCGCAGCTTCAGCGGACTCGGCGTTCGTCACGTCGCAATGAAGCGCGAGCGCGCCGATTTTTCCGGCGAAGGAACGCAGCGCCGTCTCGTTGATGTCGATCAGCGAAACTTTTGCGCCGGCCTTGACGAGCATCGCCGCTGTCGCAGCACCAAGCCCGGAGCCGCCGCCGGTGACGAGTGCTGCGTGTCCCTGAATATCCATGACGGTCCCTATCGGTTTTCCATACCGGCGGCCGCGCGATTCCACACGACGCAAATGCTCCGGCACCCTTTCATGATTAGCGTGACAGCGGGCATGAGCCCATGCGGGAAATCGCCAAAGGAAATCGCCGGGCAAAAAATCTTAAAGAAAAAAGCGCGTTAGCCGCCGCTAACCACCAGTCTTCGCACGTGCAAAATAGAGCGAATGATTTTTTGTCTTGCCAAGGTCGGTCATCCGGATATGCTTGGCATAACTTATACAGGCGGTCTTAACGCCAAAGTTCGCAATTTCTATTCGTTTACCTGCAAAATCCGGCATAAAGACCGGTATTGAATAAAAAACGCAAAAAGGGAGAAGCAGATGCAACGCTTGAAGCGTAACGCTAGTTTATTCGCTGCCGCTATCGCCGGTGCCTCGATTATCTCGATGACACCGGCCCTTGCCTGGGAACCCACCAAAGCCATTGAAATCGTCGTCCCCGCCGGTACCGGCGGCGGCGCCGACCAGATGGCGCGTGCCGTTCAGGGCATCATCACCAAGCACAATCTGTCGAAACAGTCGGTCGTTGTCGTCAACAAGTCGGGCGGCGCCGGCGGTGAAGGCTTCCTTGACGTGAAGAACTCGAAGGGCGATCCGCACAAGCTGATCATCACCCTCTCGAACCTGTTCACGACCCCGCTCGCGACCGGAATTCCCTTCTCTTACAAGGACATCACCCCGGTCGCCATGATGGCGCTCGACGAATTCATCCTGTGGGTCAACGCCGAGAAGCCCTACAAGACCGCGCAGGAATACGTCGCCGACATCAAGAAGAACCCGGACGGCCACTTCAAGATGGGCGGCACCGGCTCGAAGCAGGAAGACCAGATCATCACCGTCGCGCTTGAGAAAGCGACCGGCAAGAAGATGACCTACATCCCGTACAAGGGCGGCGGCGCGGTCGCGGTGCAGCTCGTCGGCAACCACATCGACTCCTCGGTCAACAATCCGATCGAAGCGGTCGCCCAGTGGCGCGCCGGCAAACTCCGCCCGCTCTGCGTCTTCGACTCGCAGAAGCTGAACTACCACGAGAAGATCGCGGGCGACCTCGCCTGGGATTCGATCCCGACCTGCAAGTCGGCGGGCATCGACGTCGAGTATCTGATGCTGCGCGGCTTCTTCATGGCGCCGGGCGTCACCGAGGATCAGGTCAAGTACTATGTCGACCTGATGAAGAAGGTGCGCGAGACGCCGGAGTGGAAGAAGCTGATGGAGGACGGCGCCTTCAACCAGACCTTCATGAGCGGCAAAGACTATCTCGCCTGGGTCGAGAAAGCCGAAAAGACGCATCAGGATCTGATGAAGTCCGCGGGCTTCCTCGCGGCCAAGCAGTAACGCAAGCAACCAAAGTAACACCGCCAACAACAAAGGCAGTGATGCAATGAGCCATAGTGCAAACGAAGCCGGTGGGACGGGTCCGTCCCACCGGAAAGGTGAAATCTGGTTCGCCGTGTTCATGGGACTGATGGGTGCGCTCGCCATCTACGGCGCGCTCAAGGTCGGCATCGGCTGGGGCGCTGAAGGTCCGAAGGCCGGGTTTTTCCCGTTCTATCTCGGGCTGTTCATCGTCATCGGCAGCGCGATCAATCTGCTCAATGCCATGCGCGAACCCGAAACCGGCAAGCTGTTCGCCGAATGGTCGCAGCTTCGCCAGGTCGTCTCGGTGGTCATTCCGACGACGGCCTACGTGCTCGCTATTCCTTACCTCGGCGTCTACGTGTCGTCGGCCCTCCTGATCGCCGGCTTCATGAAGTATTTCGGGCAGTATTCGTGGCTGAAGTCGGTCGTCGTCGCCGTCGTCGTGCCGCTGTTGCTCTTCGTGACGTTCGAACAATGGTTTCTCGTTCCGCTGCCGAAGGGCCCGGTCGAGAACTGGTTTGGGTACTAAGAAGAACGGTCCGCGCGCCTGGCGCGTTGGGGGGAATCCAAGATGATCGAGGATATTGTCAATCTGTTCCACGGCTTCGCCGTCGTGGTGCAACCTTACAATCTCGTCCTGATGGTGATCGGCATCGTGCTCGGCGTCATCGTCGGCGTGTTGCCGGGTCTCGGCGGCGCCAATGGCATCGCGATCCTGCTGCCGCTCACCTTCTCGATGTCGCCGACGTCGGCGATCATCATGCTGTCCTGTATCTACTGGGGCGCGCTGTTCGGAGGTGCGATCACCTCCATCTTGTTCAACATCCCAGGCGAACCATGGTCGGTGGCGACAACTTTCGACGGCCACCCGATGGCCCAGCAGGGCCGTGCCGGTGAAGCGCTCACCGCCGCGTTCACCTCCTCGTTCGTCGGCGCGCTGTTCGCGGTCATCGTCATCACGCTGGTGGCACCCCTGGTCGCAAGTTTCGCGCTTCGCTTCGGCCCGGCCGAGATCTTCGCGGTCTACTTCCTGGCCTTCGCGAGCTTCGTCGGCCTTTCCAAGGAGCCGCCGTTCAAGACGATCGTGGCGATGATGCTGGGCTTCGCGCTCGGCGCCGTCGGCCTCGACCAGATGACCGGTCAGCTCCGCCTCACCTTCGGCTTCACGGAGATGCTGAACGGCTTCGACTTCCTGATCGCCGTCATCGGCCTGTTCGGCATCGGCGAAATCCTGCTGACGATGGAAGAAGGCCTCTCCTTCAAGGGCAAGGCCGCGCACATCGATCCGAAAGTGGTGTGGCAGACCTGGAAGACGCTGCCGCGGTACTGGATGCTTTCGCTGCGCTCGTGCCTGATCGGCTGCTGGATGGGCATTTCGCCCGCCGGTGCGACGCCCGCCTCGTTCATGAGCTATGGCATTGCCAAGCGCATTTCGAAGCGCGGCAAGAACTTCGGCAACGGCGAAATCGAAGGCGTCATCGCGCCGGAAACGGCGGCGCATGCCGCCGGCACTTCGGCGCTTCTGCCGATGATCGCGCTCGGCGTGCCGGGCTCGCCGACCGCCGCGGTGCTCCTCGGCGGCCTCCTGATCTGGGGTCTCCAGCCCGGACCGCTGCTGTTCGTCGAGCAGAAGGACTTCGTCTGGGGCCTGATCGCCTCGATGTACATGGGCAACATCGTCGGCCTTCTGATCGTGCTGACCTGCGTGCCGGTCTTCGCCGCAATCCTGCGCATCCCGTTCAGCGTCATCGCGCCGGTCATTCTGGTGCTGTGCGCGATCGGCGCCTACACCGTGCACAACTCGACCTTCGACGTCCTGATGATGGTCGTGTTCGGCATCCTCGGCTACTTCATGAAGAAGTTTAATTACCCGATGGCGCCGATGGTGCTGGCGATCGTGCTCGGCGACAAAGCGGAAGAATCCTTCCGCCAGTCGCTCCTGTCCTCGGGCGGCAATCTCGGCGTCTTCTTCTCGAACGTGCTGGTTTCCACCATCATGATTCTCGGCATCATCTCCGCCTTCTGGTCGGTGATCTCGAACACCTGGGCGAAGATCCGCGGCAAGGAAGCGACCGCCTGATGCAAGCGACATCGCGGCGGCTATACAGCCGCCGCCGATCGGCTAAAACGGGAGCAGCAATGCTCCCGTTTTTATTTTCATCCTGTTTATTTTTGCGATGACGGCATCCTCGTTCGAGCAATTTCTGCCGCTGGCGGCCGCGCTCATCTGCGCCGGCGGCGTCACCGGCATTCTCGCCGGCCTCTTTGGCGTCGGCGGCGGCGCCATCATCGTGCCGATCCTCTACCAGACCTTCGTCATCCTCGGCGTGCCCGAAGAAGTGCGGATGCCGCTCACCGTCGGCACCTCGCTCGCCGTCATCATCCCGACTTCGGTGCGTTCGTATCTCGCGCATCGCGCCAAGGGCGCGGTCGACAGCCGCGTGCTGCGGCTATGGGCGTTGCCCTGCCTGTTCGGCGTCATCGCCGGCAGCGTGCTGGCGGCCTTTGCGCCGGGCTGGCTCTTCAAGGGCGTGTTCGCGTCGATTGCCGGCGCGAATGGCACGGCGCTGCTGATCGGCCGCAAGGACTGGCACATCGCGAACGAGCCCTCGTCATGGCCGATGCGCGCGATCGGCTTCGTCATCGGACTCCTGGCGTCATTGATGGGCATCACCGGCGGGATGATGTCGAACCTTGCGTTGATGCTGTTCGGCCGCACCATCCATCAAGCCGTCGCGACCTCGGCGGGCCTTGGCATCTTCATCTCGATTCCCGGCGCCGCCGGTTACGCGCTCGCCGGGCTTTCGAAGGCGAGCCTGTTGCCGCCGCTCTCGCTCGGCTTCGTCTCGCTGATCGGCGTCGCGCTTCTCGCGCCGCTCGGCATGTTGTGTGCGCCGCTCGGCGCACGCCTCGCCCATGCCATCCCGCGGCGGAAGCTCGAAATCGCCTTTGGCGTCTATCTCGTGACGATGGCCGGACGCTTCGTCATCAACCTGCTCTAGCTAGCCACGGCTACCTGATCGTCCGCATCGATACGGAAACCGGTTTAATACCGGGCCGGCGGGTCCGTTTTTTTTGGTTAGCGAAGAGTGTGGACGGCGGCCCTCGGAAAACGAGTTTTCCCGTCACTTTGGCTGCCTTAGGTGCCCTTTGCGCCGCCTTTGGCGGGCGTTTGATCCGCAGTTTTCTGCGTCAGGCAGGCATTTTCCCCTTCTGCCCGTAGTGGTTCGGTGGTATAATTTATTTTAGATTTTTCGTCGTTTCCGATACACACTATACCAGTGAGCACGGACGAATATGAACGAGATTCCCTCCCGCTCCAAAAATTCCACCGCGGCCCGCATCGCTATCGCGCCGCTCGACGATGTCTCCACCTTCAAGGATCGCGCCTATGCCGCGCTCAAGGACGTCATCGTCTCCCTCGACGTCTATGACGGCCCGAACGAGGTGCGCCTCGACGAGCGCCGCCTCGCCCAGGATCTCGGCGTCTCGCGCACGCCGGTCCGCGAGGCGATGGCGCAGCTGGAACGCGAGGGCTTCGTCCGCTCGGTGCCCCGCCGCGGCATCTATGTCGTGCGCAAGACCAAGAAGGAAGTGGTCGAGATGATCACCGCCTGGGCCGCGCTCGAGAGCATGGCGGCCCGCCTCATCACGCAGAACGCCACCGACGAAGAGATCGGCAGCCTGCGCAAGATGTTCACCAGTTTCGTCGGCGATGAAGTGCTCGCCCATCTCGACGAATATTCCGAAGCCAATATCGAGTTTCACCAAACGATCATTGGGCTTTCGGGCAACAGCGTGCTCTCGTCGCTTGCCGAGAACCTGTTCACCCACATGCGGATGATCCGCCGCAAGACGATCGTCGAGCGCGACCGCGCCGAACGCTCGGTTCAGGATCATTTGAGCATCATCGAGGCGCTGGAGCGCCGCGAGACCGATAAGGCCGAGGCGCTGGTGCGCCAGCATGCGCTCGGCCTCGCGGACCACGTTTCACGTTTCGCCGACTATCTCGACTAATCACAACAAAACAACACCTACCGGGGAATCACATGGCTCAGTCAGCTACAGCCCAAATGCCTGCCGACGACGTACAAAACCTGACGGACGGCTTTCATCTCATCATCGACGCGCTCAAACTGAACGGCGTCAAGACGATCTACGGCGTGCCGGGCATTCCGATCTCGGATTTCGGCCGCATGGCGCAGGCCGAAGGCATTCGCGTCATCTCGTTCCGTCACGAGCAGAACGCCGGCAATGCCGCCGCAATCGCGGGCTTCCTCACCAAGCAGCCGGGGATTTGTCTTACCGTTTCGGCGCCGGGCTTCCTCAACGGCCTCACCGCGCTCGCCAACGCCACCACCAACTGTTTCCCGATGATCCTGATCTCGGGTTCGTCGGAGCGCGAAATCGTCGACCTGCAGCAGGGCGATTACGAGGAAATGGACCAGCTCGCGATCGCCAAGCCCCTCTGCAAGGCGGCTTACCGCGTGCTGCACGCCCAGGACATCGGCATCGGCATTGCGCGCGCGATCCGCGCCGCGGTCTCCGGCCGTCCGGGCGGCGTCTATCTCGACCTGCCGGCCAAGCTGTTCGGTCAGGTCATGAACGCCGACGAAGGCCAGAAGTCGCTGGTGAAGGTAATCGACGCGGCGCCCGCGCAGATTCCCGCGCCAGCCGCCGTCAAGCGCGCGCTCGACGTGCTGAAGTCGGCGAAGAAGCCGCTCATCATCCTCGGCAAGGGCGCGGCCTACGCGCAGGCCGACGACGTCATCCGCAATTTCGTCGAGAAGAGCGGCGCTCCGTTCCTGCCGATGTCGATGGCCAAGGGCCTGCTTCCCGACACGCATCCGCAGTGCGCGGGTGCGGCGCGCTCGACGGTGCTGAAGGAATCCGACGTCGTCGTGATGGTGGGCGCGCGCCTCAACTGGCTGCTCTCGCACGGCAAGGGCAAGACCTGGGGCGAGCCGCACTCCAAGAAGTTCATCCAGATCGACATCGAGCCGAAGGAAATGGACTCGAACGTCGAGATCGCCGCGCCGCTCGTCGGCGACATCGGCTCCTGCGTGCAGGCGCTCCTGGAAGGCATGGGCGGCAATTTCCCGACTCCGCCGGCCGACTGGACCTCGGCCGTCGCGAAGAAGAAGGAAGAGAACATCAGCAAGATGGCCTCGAAGCTGATGAAGAACACCGCGCCGATGGACTTCCACGGCGCGCTCGGTGCGCTCAAGGCCGTCATCAAGGAGCGGCCGGACGCCATCCTCGTCAACGAAGGCGCCAACACGCTCGACCTCGCCCGCGGCGTGATCGACATGTACAAGCCGCGCAAGCGTCTCGATGTCGGCACCTGGGGCGTAATGGGCATCGGCATGGGCTTCTGCGTCGCCGCCGCCGTTGAAACCGGCAAGCCGGTGCTCGCGGTCGAAGGCGACTCGGCCTTCGGTTTCTCCGGCATGGAGATCGAGACGATCTGCCGCTACAACCTGCCGGTCACCATCGTCATCTTCAACAACAACGGCATCTACAAGGGCTCCGACGTCAACCCGACCGGCGGCAAGGATCCGTCGCCGATGGTGTTCGTCAAGGACGCCCGCTACGACAAGATGATGGAAGCTTTTGGCGGCGTCGGCATGCAGGTCACGACGCCGGATGAACTGAAGCGTGCCGTCGATAAGGCGATGGACTCGGGCAAGCCGACGCTCATCAACGCCGTCATCGACCCGAACGCCGGTTCCGAAAGCGGCCGCATCGGCAATCTCAACCCGCAGAGCGTGTTGCAGAAGAAAAAATAACTCATCTCACAACCTGATTTCGCAGAATACGGAGGGAGATCCCTAATGGCGAAAAAGAAACTGAAGGCAAAGGCAAAGGCCAAGAAGCCGGCGCCGAAGAAAAAGGCGGCGGCAAAAGCCGCCGCCAAGCCGGGCAAGACGAACGGCAACGGCCTGCCGAAGCCCTCGACCAAGCCGTGGGGCGGCGACGGCAAGGCGCTGCAGGGCATCAAGATCCTCGACTTCACGCATGTGCAGTCGGGCCCGACCTGCACGCAGCTCCTCGCCTGGTTCGGCGCGGACGTCATCAAGATCGAGCGCCCGGGCGTCGGTGACATCACCCGCGGCCAGCTCGTCGATGTGAAGGGCGCGGACTCGCTCTATTTCACGATGCTGAACCACAACAAGCGTTCGATCACCGTCGACTCCAAGAACCCGAAGGGCAAGGAGATCATCGAGCGGCTGATCAAGCACTGCGACGTCATGGTTGAGAACTTCGCGCCGGGCGCGCTCGATCGCATGGGCTTCACCTGGGAGCACATCAACAAGCTCAACCCGCGCATCATCGTCGCCTCGATCAAGGGCTTCGGCCCCGGACCGTACGAAGACTGCAAGGTCTATGAGAACGTCGCCCAGTGCACCGGCGGCTCGGCTTCGACCACCGGCTTCCGCGACGGCGTGCCGCTCGTCACCGGCGCACAGATCGGCGACTCGGGCACCGGTCTTCACCTCGCGCTCGGCATCGTCACCGCGCTGTTCCAGCGCAACCGCACCGGCCGCGGCCAGAAGGTCTCGGTCGCGATGCAGGACGGCGTCCTCAATCTCTGCCGCGTCAAGCTGCGCGATCAGCAGCGTCTGAAGGCCGGCCCGCTCACCGAGTACAGCCAGTACAGCGAAGGCGTGCCGTTCGGCGACGCGACGCCGCGTGCCGGCAACGACTCGGGCGGCGGCCAGCCGGGCCGCATCCTGAAGTGCAAGGGCTGGGAGAACGATCCCAACGCCTACATCTACTTCATCACGCAGGCGCCGGTGTGGGAGCCGATCTGCGACGTCATCGGCGAGCCGGGCTGGAAGACCGATCCGGAATTCGCAACGCCCAAGGCCCGTCTGCCGAAGCTCAACCAGATCTTCGAGCGCATCGAGCAGTGGACGATGACCAAGGACAAGTTCGAGGCGATGGAAATCCTCAACAAGTACGACATCCCCTGCGGACCGATCCTGTCGATGAAGGAGCTTGCCGAAGACAAGTCGCTTCGCAAGAACGAGACCATCGTCGAGGTCGATCATCCGACGCGCGGCAAGTACCTCACGGTCGGCAATCCGATCAAGCTCTCGGACTCGAAGTCCGAAGTGAAGCGCTCGCCGCTTCTGGGCGAGCACACCGAGGAGATCCTTTCCAAGGTCCTCGGCTACTCGGCCAAGGAAGTGAACGAGATCAAGGCCTCGGGCGCCGTCACGCCGCAAGAAAAGAAGCGCGCCGCGGCTTAGGCCCGGCGCGTTTTTTCGCTCGAGCCGCGCGGAGCTCTCCGCGCGCAGTCATCTCTAAACCATCAGAGGCAAACCAATGCGTATCGTAGTGCACGGCCAGCAGGCGTTTGGTAAGGCGGTGCTGGAGGCGTTACTGAAGCGCGGCGACAACGTCATCGGCGTCTTCGTTGCGCCGGAAAAGCCCGGACAGAAGCCTGACCCGCTGAAGGAAGCGGCGCTCGCGGCCAACCTCCCGGTCTATCAGCCGACCTCCTACAAGACCCAGGAAGTCCAGGACCAGTTCCGCGCGATGAAGCCCGACCTGCAGGTCATGGCGTTCGTCACGCTGTTCGTTCCGGAGGAATTCCTCAACATCCCGACCTATGGCTCGATCCAGTATCACCCGTCGCTGCTGCCGGAATATCGCGGCGCGTCGGCGATCAACTGGCCGATCATCAAGGGCGAGAAGGAAACCGGTCTTTCGATCTTCTGGCCTGATAACGGTCTCGATACCGGCGACATCCTGATCCAGAAGAAGACCCCGATCTCCGACACCGACACGCTCGGCACCGTCTATTTCGACCGCCTGTTTCCGATGGGCGTCGAAGCGATGCTGGAATCGGTCGATCTCGTGAAGGCAGGCAAGGCGCCGAGGATCAAGCAGGACGAATCGAAGGCGACCTACGAAGGCCTGTGCCGCGAAGGCAACGCCAGGATCGACTGGGGCAAGCCGTGGTCGCAGATCGACCGTCTGATCCGCGGCTGCAACCCGGCACCGGGCGCCTGGACGGCGCTGAATGGCGCCAAGCTCAAGGTGTTCGACGCCAAGCCGATCCCCGCTCGCGATCCGAAAGGCATCGCCGGCAAGCTCGGTGAAGTTGTCGAAGTCGCCGATGACGGTTTCACCGTCGTTTGCGCCGACGGCCGCTTCAAGGTGACTCGCGTTCAGCCCGAAGGCGGCAAGAAGATAGACGCCGGCGAATGGGCAAAAGGCGCGACCCTCACCAAGGGAACGATTCTTTCTTGACGCATTCTCATGGCCGGGTTGACCCCGGCCATGATATTTTCCGCACGGGGCATTCGTGCCGAGGGGAAATTCACTCAAATCAGCTCATAACTCATAACGGAAGAAAACCATGCCTGCCTCACAACATCAGAATCCAAAATCCGATATCGAGATCTCGCAGTCGGCAAAGAAGCGGGAAATCCTCGACGTCGCCAAGGAAAAGCTTGGCATTGCCGCCGAGAATCTCGAGCCGTTCGGTCACTACAAGGCGAAAGTTTCGCTCGACTACATCAAGACCCTTCAGGGCAAGAAGAACGGCAAGCTGATTCTTGTCACCGCGATCTCGCCGACGCCCGCGGGCGAAGGCAAGACGACGACGACGGTCGGCCTCACCGACGCGCTTCAGCATATCGGCAAGAAGGCGATGATGTGCCTGCGCGAGCCGTCGCTCGGCCCGTCGTTCGGCATGAAGGGCGGCGCCGCCGGCGGCGGTTACGCTCAGGTCATCCCGATGGAAGACATCAACCTTCACTTCACGGGCGACTTCCACGCCATCACCTCGGCGCACAACCTCCTGTCGGCGCTGATCGACAACCACATCTATTGGGGCAACTCGCTCGGCATCGATTCGCGCCGCGTCACCTGGCGCCGCGTGATGGACATGAACGACCGCGCGCTCCGTCAGATCGTCTGCTCGCTCGGCGGCGTCGCCAACGGCTATCCGCGTGAAGCCGGCTTCGACATCACCGTCGCTTCGGAAGTCATGGCGATCTTCTGCCTCGCCAAGGACCTCGAGGATCTCAAGAACCGCCTCGGCGAAATCATCATCGGCTATACCCGCGACAGGAAGCCGATCCGCGCCAAGGACCTCAAGGCGAACGGCGCGATGGCCGCTCTCCTCAAGGAAGCACTTGCCCCGAACCTCGTGCAGACGCTCGAGGGCACACCGGCCTTCGTTCACGGCGGCCCGTTCGCCAACATCGCGCATGGCTGCAACTCGGTGATGGCGACCACCACCGCGCTGAAGCTTGCCGACTATGTCGTGACGGAAGCCGGCTTCGGCGCCGATCTCGGCATGGAGAAGTTCCTCGACATCAAGTGCCGCAAGGCCGGCATCGCGCCGTCCTGCGTCGTCATCGTCGCGACCATTCGCGCGCTCAAGATGCACGGCGGCGTGAAGAAAGAGGATCTCAAGAAGGAAGACCTCAAGGCGCTCGAAGCGGGCATGTCGAACCTCCAGCGGCACGTCGAGAACGTCAAGAAGTTCGGCCTGCCGGCCGTTATCTCGATCAACCGCTTCTCGGCGGACACCGATGCCGAGATCAAGCTCGTCAAGGACAAGTGCAAGTCGCTCGGCGTCGAGTGCTTCATGGCCGATCACTGGGCGATGGGCGGCGAAGGCGCCGCTGACGTCGCCAAGGCCGTCGTCAAGGTGATCGACGAGCAGGAAGGCAAGCTGAAGCTGCTCTACTCCGACGATACGCCGCTGTTCGAAAAGATCCGCACGATCGTCAAGGATCTCTATCGCGGCGACGACGCGACGGCCGATGCTTCGGTCAAGGCCCAGCTCAAGCAATGGGAAGATATGGGCTTCGGCAACTTGCCGGTCTGCATCGCCAAGACGCAGTACTCGTTCTCGACCAACCCGGACGCCAAGGGCGCGCCGACGGGCTTCACCATCCCGGTGCGCGAAGTGCGCCTCGCGGCGGGTGCCGGCTTCATCGTCGCGATCTGCGGTGAGATCATGACGATGCCGGGCTTGCCGAGCGTGCCGTCAGCCAATGCTGTCGATATTATCGACGGCAAGATCGTCGGGTTGAACTAAGTAAGACCCGGCCTTTCCGAAAAACGAATAACGCGGGCTCCGGCCCGCGTTATTTTTTTGCGCGTTACGTCTCGTTACTTCGCCGCGCGCGCGATCGCTTCCATCACGAGTTTTTCGGCATCCGCCGCGTCGAGCCACTTGGCGACCTTCACCCATTTGCCTTTTTCCAAATCCTTGTAGTGCTGGAAAAAGTGGGCGATCTGCTCGCACATGATCGGCGGCAGGTCGCGATAGCTTTTGACGCCGGTGAAATACGGATAGAGCGCATCGACCGGCACCGCGAGAATCTTCTCGTCCTGGCCTGCTTCGTCTTCCATGATCAGCGCGCCAACCGGACGGCAGCGGATCACGGCGCCGGGCACGACCGGCACCTGGCTCACCACCATGACGTCGCACGGATCGCCGTCATCGGACCGGCTCTGCGGAATGAAACCGTAATTGCCGGGGTAGAACATCGCCGTGTGCAAAAAGCGATCGACGAACAACGCGCCCGATTCCTTGTCGAGCTCGTATTTGACCGGCACGCCGCCAAGCGGAATTTCGATGACGGCGTGAAGGTCCTTCGGCGGATTGCGGCCGGCGCTGATCGAACGAATATCCATGCAGCCATCGTCAACCGGGCGCGCGCGGAAAGCAACCGTCCGCGACGCGCGCTTCGGCTGCCGATTTCAGTGATCGAGCTTCGGCGCGACCCGGCGCGCTTCGGCGACGAGTGCCGCGGTCAGTGGCGTCAGCGGCTCGCGTTGCGGCACGAGCAGGCCGACGGTGTGCACGGCTTCGGGCTCGACAATCGGAATCGCGCGGATCGTGTCGGTGAGACCAAGCGTCTCGGCGATCTTCAGCGGCATGATGCTCGCCCACTGGCCGGTGCGGACATGGGAAAACAGCACGATCATCGAATTCGAAACGAGCGTCGGCTGCGGATCGGCACCGGCGCGGCGCAACAAGCCGTCGATGATGCGGCGGTTCTGCATGTCCGGCGTCAGCAGACAGAGTGGAATGTCGCCGACCTCCTTCCACGTCACTTTATCGCGGCGGCCGAGCGGCGAGTTCGCCGAGGTCACGAGCCGATAGCGCTCCTGATAAAGCGGTATGGTGGAGACGCGGCCGAGCGGCTCGTTGTCGAGATAGCTGATGCCGGCGTCGATCTCGAGATTCTCCAGCATATTGAGAATCTCGATCGAGGTGCGCGAATGAACCGAAAAGCGCACGTCGGGGTGCTTTTCGCGAAACGGCGTCGTCAGCGCTTCGACGATGGCAAGCCCCGTCGGGATTGCCGCGATATTGAGCTGGCCGCTGAGGCCGAATTTCAGGGTCTTGAGCTCCTGCCGCATCGAGCGCGCGTCGCCGACGATCCGGCGCGCCCAGTCGAGGGTGCGCTCGCCTTCGGGGGTGAGACCGATATAGCGCGAGCCGCGTTGTACCAGCATGACGCCCAAAAGCGCCTCCAGCTGCTTGATTCCGGCCGAAAGCGTCGGCTGGGTCACCCCGCAATTATCGGCGGCGCGGCCAAAATGCTGCTCGCGGGCGAGCGCCATGAGGTATTCGAGCTTGTCGATCACCGATAGGTTGTCCCAATGCCGTTATCTATTACCTTTAGCTTAATCGATTGATCGAACTTATCAATCGGCAGATACGGACTTTGGTATTGTCTGGCATTATAAGAGGTCCAAACTAGGGTTATGAAAACGACAATCACCCAGAATACGCCTGCGCCTGGCACACCAGGTTCCAACGATGCCCCCAAACCCGGCCGCCGCCGCCCCCGGCGTACCCCCAAGGGGCGCCAAGTTGACATAACGGCGCTCGAAGAGGTCCGGGGCCTGCTCGTCGACCGCTCGCGCCGCCGCGACCTCCTGATCGAGAATCTGCACCTCATCCAGGACAAGTACGGCCACCTTTCGGCGGCGCACCTTGCCGCACTCGCTTCCGAGATGAAGCTGGCGCTGACCGAGGTCTATGAGGTCGCGACCTTCTACTCGCATTTCGATGTCGTGAAGGAAGGCGAGACGCCGCCGCCCGCGACCACCGTCCGCGTTTGCGACAGCCTGTCGTGCTGCATGAACGGCGCCAACAAGCTGCTCAACGAGCTTCCCGCCGCGCTCGGCAAGGATGTGCGCGTCGTGCGCGCGCCGTGCATGGGTGCCTGCGATCGCGCGCCGGTCGTCGCGGTCGGCCACTCGCAGGTGTTCAAGGCGACGAAAGATAATGTCATCGCGGCCGTGAAGAAGCACGAGCATCCGCACGCCTATCCGACACCGAAGGATTTCGACGCCTATGTCAAAGAAGGCGGCTACTCGCTGCTGAAGGATTGTCTGTCCGGCAAGCGCACGCGCGAGGACCTGATCCAGATCGTGTCCGATGCGGGCCTGCGCGGCCTCGGCGGCGCCGGCTTTCCGACCGGCCGCAAGTGGTCGCTTGTTCGCGCCGAGCCCGCACCGCGCATGATGGCGGTCAACGGCGACGAAGGCGAACCGGGCACCTTCAAGGATCGCTATTATCTCGAGCGCGACCCGCACCGCTTCATCGAAGGCATGCTGATCGGCGCCTGGGTCGTCGAAGCCGCTGAAATCTATTTTTATCTCCGCGACGAATATCCGGAAATCCGGCTCCTGATCGAAAAGGAAATCGAGAAGGTCGAGGCCGCGGGGCTGATCCGCAACACCAAGTTCCATCTGCGCCGCGGCGCCGGTGCCTACATCTGCGGCGAAGAATCCGCGATGATCGAATCGATCGAGGGCAAGCGCGGCCTGCCGCGCCATCGCCCGCCGTTCGTGGCGCAGGTCGGCCTGTTCGGCCGCCCGACGCTGGAGCAGAACGTCGAAACATTGTTCTGGATTCGCGACATCGTCGAGAAAGGCGCTTCGTGGGTGACCTCGCAGGGCCGCCACGATCGCAAGGGTTTCCGCAGTTTCTCGGTTTCGGGCCGCGTCAAGAATCCGGGCGTGAAGCTCGCGCCGGCCGGCATCACCGTGAAGGAACTCATCGACGAGTTCTGCGGCGGCATGGAAGACGGCCACACGTTCAAGGGCTATCTGCCGGGCGGCGCGTCGGGCGGCATTCTTCCGGCCTCGATGGGCGATCTGCCGCTCGATTTCGGCACGCTCGAACAATATGGCTGTTTCGTCGGCTCGCACGCGGTTGTCATTCTGTCCGACAAGGACGATATAAAGGCCGTGGCTTTGAACCTCATGGAATTCTTCGAGGACGAGTCCTGCGGCCAGTGCACGCCCTGCCGTGCCGGCACCGAAAAGGCCGTGAAGCTGATGGAACACGGGCCTTGGAACGAAGAGCTCCTGACGGAGCTTTCAAGCGCCATGCGCGATGCCTCGATCTGCGGTCTCGGCCAGGCGGCCTCCAACCCGCTGATGTGCGTATTCAAATATTTCCGCGAGGAACTCACCAAACCGCTCAAAGGTTGGTGAAGAGGAGCTCCCGATGACAAAAGCTTCCAAGCCCATTTCGTTCACCCTCGACGGCAAGACCGTCGAAGCGCAGCCGGGCGAGACGATCTGGCAGGTCGCCACAAGACTCGGCACCGAAATTCCGCATCTTTGCTATGCGCCGGAGCCCGGCTATCGCCCCGACGGCAACTGCCGCGCCTGCATGGTCGAGATCGAAGGCGAGCGCGTGCTCGCCGCGAGCTGCATCCGCACGCCTTCCGAAGGCATGAAGGTCAAGACCGCCTCCGAGCGGGCGAAAGCTTCGCGCAAGATGGTGTTCGAGCTTCTCCTCGCCGATCAGCCGGCGCGCGAAACCGCGCCCGACCCGCAGTCGAAGTTCTGGGCCTGGACCGACAAGATGGGAATCGCGACGAGCCGCTTCCCCGAGGATGTCGGCTACGCGCCCGACCGCAGCCACACGGCGATGGCGGTCAATCTCGACGCCTGTATCCAGTGCAATCTTTGCGTCCGCGCCTGCCGCGAAGTGCAGGTCAACGACGTCATCGGCATGGCGGGCCGCGGTCATCTCGAAAAGATCGTGTTCGACTTCGACGATCCGATGGGCCAATCGACCTGCGTCGCCTGCGGCGAATGCGTGCAAGCCTGCCCGACCGGCGCGTTGATGCCGGCGTCGCTCGTCAACGACAATAACGAGCGCACGGTGTATCCCGACCGCAAGGTCGACAGCGTCTGCCCCTATTGCGGCGTCGGCTGCCAGCTCACCTACAACATCAAGGACGACAAGATCGTCTCGGTCACCGGCAAGAATGGCCCGGCGAACGAGCAGCGTCTTTGCGTCAAGGGCCGCTTCGGCTTCGACTATGTCGCGAGCCCCGAGCGCCTGACCGTGCCGCTGATCCGCAAGGAAGGCGTGCCGAAGGATCCCAACAACCTCGTCGATCCCGCGAACCCATGGACGCATTTCCGGAAAGCCACCTGGGAAGAAGCGATGGAGCTTGCCGCCGGCGGGCTCAAGAAGATCCGCGACCGCGACGGGCCGCATGCCCTCGCCGGCTTCGGTTCGGCCAAGGGCACCAACGAAGAGGCCTATCTTTTCCAGAAGCTCGTGCGCACGGGTTTCGGAACCAACAACGTCGATCACTGCACCCGGCTTTGCCACGCTTCGTCGGTCGCGGCGCTCCTTGAAGGCGTCGGCTCCGGCGCGGTGTCGGCCTCGTTCAACGAGTGCAAGAACTCCGACTTCATCATTGCGATCGGCTGCAACCCGGTCGAGAACCATCCGGTCGCGGCGACCTTCTTCAAGCAGGCGGCGAAGCGCGGCGCCAAGCTCGTCATCATGGATCCGCGCGCCAACGGCCTGAAGCGTCACGCCTGGCAGATGATGCAGTTCAAGAACGGCGCCGACGTCGCGATGCTCAACGCGATGCTGAACGTCATCGTCACCGAGAAGCTCTACGATCAGCAGTACATCCAGACCTACACCGAAGGCTTCAAGGAACTCTCCGATCACGTGAAGGATTTCACGCCGGAAGAGATGGAGCCGATCTGCGGCATTCCCGCCGATGTCCTTCGCAACGTCGCGCGCGAATATGCGCGCGCCGAGCGGGCAATCATCTTCTGGGGCATGGGCGTCTCGCAGCACACGCACGGCACCGACAACGCACGCTGCCTGATCGCGCTTGCGCTGATCACCGGCCAGATCGGCCGTCCGGGCACGGGCCCGCATCCGCTGCGCGGCCAGAACAACGTGCAGGGCGCGTCCGACGCGGGCCTGATCCCGATGTTCTTCCCCGACTACAAATCGGTCGAAAATCTCGAGATTCGCACCAAGTTCGAGAATGCCTGGGGCAAGCCGCTGCCGCCGAAGAAGGGCAAGACCGTCGTCGAGATCATGGACGCCGTGCATGCCGACGAGATCAAGGGCATGTATGTCATGGGCGAAAATCCGGCGATGTCGGATCCCGATCTCAACCATGCCCGCGGCGCGCTCGCGCATCTCGAGCATCTTGTCGTGCAGGACATCTTCCTGACCGAAACCGCCTCGTTCGCCGATGTCGTGCTGCCCGCTTCGGCCTGGCCGGAAAAGGACGGCACCGTCACCAACACCAACCGTCAGGTGCAGATGGGCCGCAAGGCGCTGCCGATGCCGGGGGAGGCGCGGCAGGATCTCTGGATCATCCAGGATCTTGCGCAGCGCCTTGGCGAGAAGTGGAACTACAAGCACGTCAGCGAGGTCTATACCGAGATGGCCTCCTTGATGCCGTCCCTGGACAACATCTCTTGGGAGCGCCTCGATCGCGAGGAGGCCGTCACCTATCCGTGCGACGCGCCGGATGTGCCGGGGCGCGATGTCGTGTTCGACAAGGGCTTCCCGCGCCCGGGCGGTGTCGGCAAGCTCGTCGCGGCCAAGCTCACGCCGCCCAACGAGACCCCGGATCACGAATTCCCGTTCGTGCTCACCACCGGCCGCCAGCTCGAGCATTGGCACACCGGCGCCATGACACGCCGCGCCACTGTGCTCGACGCCATCGAGCCCGCGCCGACGGCGCAGCTCTCGCGCAACACTTTCGCGCAGCTCGGCCTGCAGACGGGCGACATGGTGCGCGTTACGACGCGGCGCGGCGTGGTGACACTCACCCCGCGGCAGGATGACATGGTGCCCGATGGCGTCGTGTTCATTCCGTTCGCCTATGTCGAGGCGGCGGCGAACCTCTTGACGAACCCCGCGCTCGATCCGTTCGGCAAGATTCCGGAGTTCAAATATTGCGCGGCGAAAGTCGAGCGCGTGCCGGCGGAAGCGATGATCGCCGCCGAATAATTCCGCCGCGATTTCGAATCGAAAATGGCCGGGCTTGCCCCGGCCATTTTTTTGCGGGCCACTCCGCGGCTCAGGCGTATTGCGCGATGCCGTTGCCGAACGACCAGTTTTCCTTCTTCACCTCGACGAGATTGATGAAAACGTCCTCACGGCGGAGCTTCAGCCGCTCGTGCAGCCCGTCGGCCACCGCTTTGAAGAAAGCCTTCTTCTGCTCGATGCTGCGGCCTTCGTTCAGCGTCAGCTGCACGATGATCCCGTCCTTGGTGCGGCTGATGCCGAGATAATCCGGATCGACAATGAGATCGGCCGGCGAATGCTCGGTGATGACCTGGAAGCGGTCGTGCTCCGGCGCCTTGAGCGTCGGGAGCATCGCTTCATAAACGACGTCGCCGACCGTCTTCTTGTAGCCGGCGGATTTTCCGGCGGGTAGCGAGATGCGGGCAAACGGCATGGGTTGCTCCTGGATCTAAAGGGGCCGCCGTTCTGATCCTGCAATCCCTCGCCGTCCAATGTCATTCTCGCATGCGAGCTTTGCGGCCGCCGCCGCTGGTCAGGCAAGGCATTGGCGAAGCTTGCTTTTTCGCCTTGCTCAAGAGGCCGGCGTATCGCCGCCGCGGAAATAGGGCTCGACCTTGCCCTTGAGCTTGAGCGTCAGCGGCCGGCCTTGCCGATCGACCGCCTTGCCGGCCGCGACACGAATCCAGCCCTCGCTGACGCAATATTCCTCGACATTGGTCTTTTCCGCGCCATTGAAGCGGATGCCGACATCGCGCGCGAGAATCGCCTCGTTGTAAAACGGGCTCGCGGGATCGTTGCTCAAACGGTCGGGCAGCTTTTCACTCATCGTTAGCTCGCGAATCGTTGCGTCAGGCCGCGCTCGCGGCCGGCTTTTTGCGCAGCTTGTCAAACACGGCCGAGATCAATGGCCAGAACAACATGAGAAGCGCAAGCCCGGTGATCGAGCCGACAAGGCCGTTCGAGAAGAACACCGAGAGATCGCCTTCCGAGCTGATCATCGACAGGCGGAACGAATCCTCGGCGCGGTTGCCGAGCACCAGCGCCAGCGTGAGCGGCGCCAGCGGATAATTGAGTTTCTTGAAGACGTAACCGATGATGCCGAAGCCGAGCATCATCCACACATCGAACATCGCGTTCTGGATGGCATAGGCGCCGATCGCGCAGGAGACGAGGATCATCGGCGCGATTGCCGCGAACGGCACGCGCAATACGGCAGCGAAGATCGGCACCGTCGCGAGCACCAGGAACAGCCCGACGATATTGCCAAGATACATCGAGGCGATCAGGCCCCATACGAAATCCTTTTGCTCGACGAAAATCAGCGGGCCGGGATTGAGGCCCCAGACCATCATGCCGCCGAGCAAAATGGCGGCGGTGCCGGAGCCGGGAATGCCGAGCGCGAGCATCGGCAGCAGCGCCGAGGTGCCGGCGGCATGCGCCGCCGTTTCCGGCGCGAAGACGCCTTCGATGCGGCCCTTGCCGTAGCTGTCGGGATCCTTGTCGAAGCGCTTGGCGAGATTGTAGCCCATGAAGGAGGCCGCAATCGCACCGCCCGGCGTCACGCCGAGCCAGCAGCCGATGGCGGAGGAGCGCAGCAGCGTCATCCAGTAACGCGGCACACTTTTCCAGACCTGCAAAATGACGCGCGGATTGAGCGCCGCGGCGTGGCCGCGCAACGAGAGGCTCTCTTCCATGGTCAGCAGGATCTCGCTGATGCCGAAGAGACCGATCACCGCGACGAGGAAATTCACGCCGCGCAGAAGCTCGTTGAAACCGAAGGTGAGCCGCAGCTGGCCGGACACCGTATCCATGCCGATGGCGGTGAGCAGAAGGCCGAGCGCCATCGAGATCACGATCTTGTGGCGCTCTTCCTTGCCGAGCCCGACGAAGGAACAGAAGGTCAAAAGATAAACGGCGAAGAATTCCGGCGGCCCGAAGCGCAGTGCAAAATCAGCGACGCGCGGCGCCAAGAACGTAATCAGCATGACCGCGACGAACGAGCCGAAGAACGACGAAGTGAAGGCGGCGGTGAGCGCCTCGGCCGCCTGGCCTCGTTGCGCCATCGGATAGCCGTCGAAGGTCGTCGCGACCGACCACGCCTCGCCCGGAATGTTGAACAGGATCGAGGTGATGGCGCCGCCGAACAGCGCGCCCCAATAGATGCACGAGAGCATCACGATCGCGGAAGTCGGATCCATCGTGAAGGTGAGCGGCAAGAGGATCGCGACGCCGTTCGGCCCGCCGAGCCCCGGCAACACGCCGACGAAAACGCCGAGCACGAGCCCGAGCATCATCAGCAGCAGCTTGTCGAAGGTCAGCAAAACCTCGAAGCCATGCAGGAGAAGATTGAATGCTTCCACGGCGGATCCCTAGTAGCCGAAAAACGCCTCGAGCGGGCCTTTGGGCATGATGACGTTGAATGCGATTTCGAAGATGTAGAACATCGCGAACGAGAAGATCAGCGCCGTCAGCACCGACTTCCAGGCCGCGATGCTGCCGATCCAGTACATGAAACCGGCGGTGAGGATGAAGCTCGCGACATAAATGCCGAGATATTGCGTGGCGATACAGAAAATCACCGCCGGGATGAAAACCTGCATCACGCGGTAAAGCTGGCCGCGCGTGACGAAGACCTCGCCTTCATGAATTTTGGTGAGCAAGACACGGCCGATGCCGAACAGCGCGGCGGCCCCCATCAAGACCGATAGATAAAACGGAAAGTATCCGGCTTCGGGGCCGTCCGAAGCCCATTCGTTGCCGGTGCGGTTGCTGTCCCAGGCAAAGAGAACAGCAAGGGCCAGAATCAGCAGCGACACTACGAGATCGGCGGTGCGCGTCTTCGCGGCGGGGCGGTTCCCTCCGCTCGCTTCTGCTTGATCGGTCATTGTTTTATTCCGGCGATATAGGCCGGAGCCGCGATGGCGGCCCCGGCTCTCAGAAGTGAAGTTACTTCGCGACGAAACCCGCTTCGGTCATCAGCTCGGTGTGAAGCTTTTCGTCCTTTTCGAGGAAGTCGGTCATTGCTTTGCCGGTCAGGAAGGCGGGCTTGAGCGCCTGCTTTTCCATGTATTCCTTGTATTCCGGCGTCTGGGTGATCTTCTTGAACAGGTCGACATAGAAGGCTTGCGCCTCCGCCGACACCTTGCCCGGCAGGAACATGCCGCGCAGCATGGTGTATTCGACGTCGAGGCCCTGCGACTTGCAGGTCGGCACGTCATTCCAGGACTGCGTCGGCGTCACTTTGTTCTTGTAGGGGATTCTCTCGCTGTCGAAGACGCAGAGCGCATTCATCTGACCGGCGCGCCACTGCTCGATGCT
>Ga0182740_1000790_pt1 | contig 26555 bp, 19 predicted proteins | sample eDN5th37CKraftBY_FD_128872 | JGI IMG/M metagenome (GOLD analysis project Ga0182740, IMG submission 128872) | Enriched backyard soil microbial communities from Emeryville, California, USA - eDNA 5th pass 37_C Kraft BY (version 2) (version 2) | ecosystem: Environmental > Terrestrial > Soil >...
CTGGAGCTGGAGCGAGCCGATCCCGACCAGGTCGCCGCGAGGTCCGATCACCGCCGTGCCACCCCAATTGGGATGGGCCGGCGCGGTAAAGATGGCGGAATCGACGAGGTACTCCCAATAGCCGGCGAATTCCTGGCAGGCGACGACCTGGGCCGCGAGGGAATGGCTCTGTCCTCCGCTCCCGCCGACCACCACCTGATCGCCAGGCTTGAGATGACGTGAATCGCCCAGCGCCAGCACCGGCACGCCCAGGGGTTCGAGCGCCTGCACCAGTCCGAAACCGCTCTCATAGTCGTAAGCGAGCACATGGGCCTGAACGACCCGGCCCTTGTTGGTGGTCAGCCAGACTTCTTCCGCCTCGGCAATGAGATAGCCGATCGTGACGACAAGGCCGTCATCACGGATGACGACACCCTGCCCGGCCCGTTCCGTCCCGAGCGTTTCGGCCGTGAAGGCATCGTCGGGAACCCGCGCCCGCAGGGAAACGACGGCCGCCAGAGCATCCTTGAGATCATAGCCGAGCGTTCTCGGATCGGGCTGGTATTCAGGAGGGATTTCCCATTCATCGGGTGATTGCATGCAAAGCTCCTCAGACCCTCGGCAGAGAGTCTGCACCCTTTGAAAATGGCAGAACATGCGGCTCCTTCAACAGCCCTCCCCCATTTGACGCACAAAAAGCCGTGATACGACGTCGCCTTCGCCGAAGAGCGCGCGTCCGGTTTGCGTCTTAAGAGGCGCCGCGTGGAGGATTGGGTGTCGGACAGCTCTCCAAAGTGGAGCCACTCTGGGTCTGGTGCTCTACGCCGCTTCGAGAGCTTCCGCCGAGGCCATGAGAGGAGCCTCGCTCCAGATCTGCTGCTGCTTCTTTTCCAGCATGCACAGGGCCTGCCGGGCATAGAGGCGAAATTCGTGCTGCAGAAGACGCGACGCGGTTTCCCAAACTCCGTCTTCATGCCGTGCAATAAAGAATGCGCGAGCGATCTGCTCGATTTCCTGGTCCGTCTGATCCACCTGTGCCCCCACACAGGAGCCCTCGCGGCTCCGCCGTTGCGCCGAGAGCAAGTCCGGCGACAACTGTCGGCAAGGTGTCTGATTTGCGGACTCGTGTCTGTACCCAAAAAGACACGATTCAGCCACAAATCGCCGTCAGCGGCGTAGCAGACGTCAGGCAGCCCTGGCCGTTGCGAGGAACCGGTCGATGTCCTCTCTCAGGCGCTGAAGCTGCTGGTCCAAAGTGAGCTTGGCGCTCGACACTTCCTGTGCGGCCGCGGCCGCGGAAGCCGTCGATCCGGTCAGCGCCTCGATGCTGCGCACGACCGCGTGGGTATGGTCGCTCGTCTGATTGACGTTGACGGAGATTTCCGACGTGACGGCCGCCTGTTCCTCGACGGCGGCCGCGATGGCCGTCGCGATGCCGCTCAGCTCTTCCATGATCCGGCCGATATTGTCGATATCGGACACGCTCCGCTGGGTCGCTTCCTGGATCGCCCCGATGCGCGAGCCGATCTCCGTCGTCGCCCTTGCGGTCTGGTTGGCCAGGGTCTTGACCTCCTGCGCCACGACGGCGAAGCCCTTGCCCATCTCCCCGGCACGGGCCGCCTCGATGGTGGCGTTCAGGGCGAGCAGGTTGGTCTGTGCCGCGATGCGCTCGATCAGATCGACGACGTCTCCGATTTCCCTCGCCTGCTCGGCCAGACCATTGACGGTTTCCTTTGTCCGCTGCGAACTCTCAAGGGCATGCCGGGCGACATCCGCGGAGCGGCTGGCCTGCTGGCCGATCTCGCGAACGGAGGACGCGAGTTGCTCCGTCGCGGCCGCTCCGGATTGCATGTTGGACGCCGTCTGCTCGGCCGCCGTCGTGACCTGCACGGCGAGGCTCCGGGCGCTTCCGGTCGCCTCGTCGAGAACCGTCGCGCTCTCGGAGAGGGCGTTGCTCGCCTGTCCGGAGATCTGCAGGCTCTCCTGCACGGCGTCGGAGAACGACGCGACAGCCTGCGACAGGTCCTCGCCCTTCTTCTGGCGATCGTGAACGAAGGCATCCTGATAGACGGAAATGGCGAAATCCATGTCGAGCATGACCGCCTGGTTCACCGCCGTCAGCTTGCGGGCAAGGGCCTTTCCGCTGAAGCGATGCTTTCTGGACAGCCCCTGGATCAGCTCGTTGAGGATGAAGGCATAGCCTCCGATGTACCAGCGCGGCTCAAGGCCGATCTTGTTATGGATGAGGCCGATGCGGCGGATTCCGTCCACATAGGCGGCATCGAAACTGCCGCTGAAGAGACGGCCCCAATGCTGCATCTGGGCCGATACGAGCCGGGATTGCTGCGTGCCGATCAGCCGGGACAGCTGCGGCTGCCGATGCATGTGTTCGTAGAAGCGTTCGAGGATCTTCGGCAGCTCGGGCGATATCTCCTGCCAGACCCCGCGAAGCTCCCGGCAGACATCCTCGTCGATGCCCAGGAAAGCGAGCCGTTCGGCAAGAAACAGGTCGTTTTGCAAGATTCTTCCCCACACCACATCTTTCAGGGAGATCTAAGGCGGCAGGCTTGGCCGAAGCTTGCGACAGCCTGGAAACCCGGGACGTGGAACCGGAGGGCGATCTCCGCGTTAACCTGGGCAGTTTCCGGGGCTATACGATGCTTGATAACATTGCGAACAGTTCCAGTTTGAACCAGCCGGCTTCCATGGCGTCGTCCGTCCGCCACAACGTGCCGCCGCTCCCCCACTCGGTCCAGGAACATCTCGGCCGGATGTTGAGAGCGGATTACTACGAGCTGGCCGACAAGCCGCGCTACCTCGGCGATCCCGCGCTGCCGCTCGAATTCGATCCCTATCTGTACCGTCTCGAGCAGAAGGAGCGGGCCCTGAGGGTCATGCGGGTTCGGGAACAGGGGACGCAGGCGGTCGCCGAGGCTCTCGCGGGCTTCTCCTGCTAGATCCATCGACGCAAGATCGGGCCCAACCTCGTTTCGACCGACAAAGGTCGGCAGGGCACGGCCTTCAGCCTGTGTTCACTGTCCCGGGTTCAGAAAGGCGCATCCCGAGGCCCCCTCTCGGTAGAGCATCGTCCGAACGATGCTCTTATCCATAGACGAGGCATCGGATGTGTCCCAAAGGTGCAAATCCACTTTTGGGTCCGATGCTGCAGCGGACATTTCTAAGAACATGGGAAAGCAAAGCGGACGAGCCGTCCTGCGGCAGGCCTTCAAGCGGCTGGAACATGAGGTGCCGGGCAAGGTCGCCCGCGTGCTTCGCAGCCTTCGTCACCCGAATTCGCGCTGGGTCAGGATTCCCGCCGGCCTGCTTCTCATCCTGGGCGGGATCTTCTCGTTCCTGCCGGTCCTCGGATTATGGATGCTGCCCCTGGGCCTGCTGCTGATCGCCCGTGACATCCCCATCCTGCAGAGACCCGTCGGCCGGTTCACCCTATGGGCGATCCAGAAGTGGTCTTCCTTGAGACAACGATTCTTTCGCGGGCGGCCGCAAAGCTGAGCGACCTCCCGAGCGTGAACGACCTGCTCTCGCGAGCACCCATCACGACGGAATGACGCCGCCGAGTTCGTCTTCGACATAGATCGAGATGATCTCGTCGAAACTGGCCTCCGCGCGAAAGCCCAGGCTTTCGGCGCGGCTCGCGTCGAAGCGGCGAGGCCATCCTTCCACGAACCGGATGATGGTCGGATCGAGTTCGTGACGGATCCTGGCGACGGCCTGTTCGCCGGCGGCGCGCCGAAGCGCCTCGATCTGCTCGCCGACGGTCACCGACACGCTCGGCATGGTCAGGTTGCGCCGCGGGCCGATCCTGGACGTGTCCATGGTCGCCGCATGGACGAGGAAATTGACGGCGGATCGCGGCGAGGCATGGGCGTGGCGGACATCCAGCGAAACCGGCAGGACGGTTTCCTGAACGTTCAGCGGCTCACGGATGATGCTGGAGAAGAAGCCCGATGCCGCCTTGTTGGGCTTGCCCGGGCGGACGCAGATCGTGGGAAGCCGGATCCCCACGCCGTCGAAAAACCCGCGTCGGGTGTAGTCGGCCAGCAGCAGCTCGCCCATCGCCTTCTGGGCCCCATAGCTCGTGAGCGGCGTCAGGAAGAACTCGTCCCCGATCGCGTCCGGGAACGGCGCTCCGAAGACCGCGATGGACGACGTGAAGACGAGGCGCGGCTTGTAGCCGTCGCCGATGGTGCGGACGGCATCGAACAGGAAGCGCGTCCCGTCGAGATTGATCCTGTAGCCCTTGTCGAAATCGGCCTCCGCCTCGCCGGACACGATGGCGGCAAGGTGGAAGATCACATCGGGGCGACTAGCGACGAGCTTTTCCGCCTCGCCGGGCATCGAGAAATCGGACGTCAGCGTATCGACGGCAAAGGACGCCTGAAGGCGGACGGGTTCGACCACATCGTGCAGAATGAGGCGCGTGATCGCCTCCCCTCCCAGCTGGCCTTCCACGACCAGGCGTTCCGTGAGCTTGCGGCCGACCATTCCGGCCGCTCCGAGAATGAGGATCTGCATCGATCGGCAATCTTTTCAAATCGTGCCTGACGACCGCATCGGCCGTTCAGGCTGAAGGAAACGGATGGACGACGCCGCTCGGAGCGCGAGGGCCCCCAGCGGCGTCGTTCTGATCATTGTGGCAGGCTTACTTCTGCCGGACCTTGTCCAGCTCCGCCTGCATCATCTTCACCGTCTCGGGCCCGATGGTCGCCGCGTGCTTCTCCCAGACCGGCTTCGCCTGCTCGCGCATGCGGTTGGCCTCCTGTTCGTTCAGCTCGTTGACGATGATGCCCGCGCCCTTGATCTTGTTCAACGAGGCTTCCGACAGCTCGCGGGAAACCTTGCGCTGCTCGTCCCGCGAGACGGTCGCGCATTCCCGCAGAGCGGCCTGCTCGTCCTTCGACAGGCCATCCCACAGCTTCTTCGAATAGAGCACGAGGAACGGGGTGTAGGCGTGGCGCGTCACGGACAGATACTTCTGCACCTCGTAGAACTTCGACGTGTCGATGGTCACGAAGGGGTTTTCCTGACCGTCGATGGCCTTCGTTTCCAGTGCCGTGAAGACCTCGCCGAACGCCATCGGCACCGCGTTGGCGCCCATGTTCTTGAACGTGTCGAGGAACACGTTGTTCTGCATGACGCGAACCTTCAGGCCCTTGAAGTCCTCCCACTTCTCCACCGGACGGCGCGAGTTGGTGAGGTTGCGGAAGCCGTTCTCCCAGTAGGCCAGATTGACGAGGCCGACCGTCTCGAGCTTGCCGTCGATGTACTTGCCGAATTCGCCGTCGAGGATGGCATCTGCCTCCTTGTTGCTCGCGAACAGGAACGGCAGGTCGAACACGCCGAGATCCGGCAGGATGCCGATGAGGGGCGAGCTCGAGGTGACGACCATTTCCTGCGTGCCGGAGCGAAGCGCCTGCGTGGCCTGGAGATCGCCTCCGAGGGCGTTGCCCCAGAAGCCCTGCACCTTCATCTTGCCGCCCGACTTGTCGGTCAGGCAGGCCTGGAACTTCTCGACCCCTTTGCCGTTCGGGTGATCCTCGTTCACGCCGTTGGACAGGCGGATGTTGCGTTCTGTGAACTGGGCGTAGGCCGGAACGGCCGCCATGATGGTTGCCGCGACACCTGCAGCAAGAGCGAATTTGAAAGCTTTCATGGTTGTTTCCTCTCTCTCTGTTTTATTTCAACTAGCCTACCGTCCCCGCAGCCAGGCCAGGGGTACGGTGACCAATTCGGGGAAGACGATCAGCAGGACGAGCACAATGACCTGCGCGATCAGGAACGGGTTCACGCCACGGATCACTGCTCCCATGGGCACACGGGCAACGCCGCTCACCACATTGAGCACGATTCCGACCGGAGGCGTGATCAGGCCGATGGCGTTGTTGATGATGAAAAGAACGCCGAAATAGACCGGATCGATACCGGCCTGCTTCACGATCGGCATGAGGACCGGCGTCAGGATCAGAACCGTCGGCGAGAAGTCCAATGCGGTTCCTACGATGACGACCAGGAACATCAGGGCGAACATGAGCAGGGTCTTGTTGCCCATCAGGGGCTGGATGAGGCCGCTGATTTCCGCTGGAATGTTCGCCTGGGTGATGAGCCATGCGGAAACGAGCGCCGCCGCGACGAGGAACATCACCACGGCCGTCGTCTTCGCTGCCGTGAGGAAGACGCCGTAGAGCATCGAAGGCTTCAGCTCGCGGTAGACGAACATGCCGATGATGAGCGCATAGACGGCCGCCAGAACGGCCGCCTCCGTCGGGGTCACGATGCCCCATTTGATGCCGCCGAGGATCATCACGGGCATGAGAAGGGCATAGAACCCATCGACGAAGGCTTTGCCGCGCTCACGCATGGTCGTGCGAGGGGTCGTCTGCAGCTTGTCCTTCCGACTGACGATCGCCCACGCGACGACAAGCGCGATGCCCATCATCAGACCCGGCACGACTCCAGCCAAGAACAGCTGCGAGATCGAAACGTTGGCCGCAACGCCAAAGATGATGAAGCCGATCGATGGCGGGATCACCGGGGCGATGATTCCGCCTGCAGCGATGAGACCCGCCGCCCGCGGAATATCGTAACCGGCATTGCGCATCATGGGGATCAGAATGGCCGCCAGAGCGGCCGTATCCGCAGCTGCCGAGCCGGACAGGGCCGCGAGGATGAGCGCCGCCACGATGGCCACGTAGCCGAGGCCGCCATGGATGTGCCCAAGACAGGCCAGAGCGAAATTGACGATACGCTTCGACAGGCCGCCGACATTCATCAGTTCGCCGGCCAGTAGGAAGAACGGAACCGCCAGAAGCTGAAAGTTGTCGGCGCCGATGATCATGTTCTGAGCCACGATCTGGCTGTCGAAGTTGCCGAGCCAGAGCATGAGCGCGAGAGCGCAGACGATCAGAGAGAAGGCGATCGGCATACCGAGCGCCATGGCTCCGAGAAGCGAGACGAGAAAGACGAGAATGGTCACTCGAGCCGCTCCTTCAAGGCGTGGGCTTCATCGCCGCTGTAGTCGCCGGCGAAGATCTTGAGTTCCTGCTCACTGATGCGCCCGGTGAGGACGCGCAGGATCCGAAGGAGCGCCATCAGTCCCAGGCCGATGCTCGTGAAATACCCGACACCGTAGACCCAGAGCATGGAGATCTCGGTGATGGGCGCGTAATTCGTGGCATTGATCTCGGCCTGCTGCCATGTTCCCCAAAAGAAGACCACGCAACAGCCGATGACGAACAGATCTGACAGGACCATGCAGACCTTGCGGCCATTGTCGCCAAGCCGCGCCACCAGGGTCTCGACGCCCAAATGAGCATTCTCCCGCCCGACCACGACGGCGCCGATGAAGGTCAGCCAGACGAAGAAGAAACGGGACAGCTCTTCCGACACGTCGATGCCCGTATCGAAGAGATAGCGCAGGACAACGTTGCCGAAGACCATGACGACCATGGCGGCCAGCAGAAGAACCAGCAGTCCCTCCAGGCCTTTGAAAAAGATGGCGATAATCCTGCTCACACGCTCTCCCTGCCTTCGGCGCCCGTTTCAGCGCTCAATATTCTGTCCTCCCCAAGGCCGTATTCAACCCTTGGGACCGTCAAACATGTCACGCGATGTAAGGCGCAGGTGCCAAGGGTGTCAATTCAGCCGATGGGCAGGTTTCTCGCGCAAACGGAGAAGCGGGATCACAAGCTTTGCTCTTTCCTATCCCGTGCTCCGGCATTTTCACCCGCGGCAACCTTCAGATGAGTCAACGGATCAACCCATCGACGGATTGTCGGGATCGAGGGCAAGCATTCTGGAATGTATCTTTGTTACAGATAAGACTTATGAATACCTGCTCGCGCGAACCATTTCGGTGGATATCATGGGGACCGCGGCTTCCATCCTGCCAGCGTGAGGCATCAAACCCTCCTTTGTCGATGGCAGCAAGAGCACAGCCCCAAAGAGGATCCCATGAAGATCACAGGCGTCGAAACCATCCGTCTCCAGGAATTCGCGAACATCGTCTGGGTTCGCCTGCACACGGATGAAGGGCTTATCGGCCTGGGTGAAACCTTCATGGGCGCGGCCGCCGTCGAGGCCTACATTCACGAGACGGTCGCGGCCAAGCTGATCGGGCGCGACCCTCTCCAGATCGAAGGGATCAACCGCGACCTGCAGAACTACCTGGGCTGGCGTTCCGCCGGCGTCGAGACACGCGGCAACTCGGCCGTCGACATCGCCCTGTGGGATCTCTTCGGCAAGGCGCATGGCAAGCCCGTCTGCGACATGCTGGGAGGCCGTTCCCGCGACAGGATCAGGGTTTACAACACCTGCGCGGGCTACCGTTACATTCGCGACAGCCGCGCGCAGAAAGTCGCCAACTGGGGCGTCGGCGAGACGGAGGGCGCCTACGAGGACCTGGATGCGTTCCTGCATCGTGCCGACGAACTCGCCCACTCGCTCCTCGAGCAGGGCATCACGGGCATGAAGATCTGGCCCTTCGACGTCGCGGCCGAACGCAGCCACGGCTACGACATCTCGCCGGATGAACTCCGGACGGCGCTCGAACCCTTCGCCAAGATCCGCAAGGCTGTCGGCGACAAGATGGACATCATGGTCGAGTTCCACTCCCTGTGGAGCCTGCCCATGGCCAAGAAGCTCGCCGGAGCGCTGGCCGAGTTCGATACCTACTGGCACGAGGACCCCTTCCGTCTGGACAATATCGGCGACCTCAAGGAATACGCGCAGCACTCGAAAGCCTGGGTCTGCGCATCCGAGACCCTGTCCTATACCCACGCGTTCCGGGAATATCTCGAAACCGGCGTCGCCGGAGTCGCCATGCTCGACCTGTCCTGGTGCGGAGGCCTGACGGAGGCGCGCAAGATCGCCGCGCTGGCGGAAGCCTGGCATGTGCCGGTCGCGCCGCATGACTGCACGGGCCCGGTGGTCTATGCCGCGTCCTGCCACTTCTCCCTGCATGCGCGCAATGCGCTGATCCAGGAGAGCGTCCGGGCCTTCTATACGGGCTGGTACACGGAACTCGTGACGGAGTTGCCGACCGTCACACAAGGCGAGGTGACGGTGAACATGAAGCCCGGACTCGGGCTCGAACTGCTGCCGGAACTCTGGACCCGGCCGGATGCGATCATCCGGCTGACGGAAGAGCCCTAACGCATAGAGAAGCACGGCATATTCATTTATACAGCCGGAAACGTCCGGAACTCCGAGTCAGAATACGATGAGCCATGTGATCGACGCCCTCGTTTCAGCCCTGGGATCTCAGGTCCGCATCGGATCCGACATTCCGACCCGCAATCATACCGATGCCAGCGGCCTCGAACCCGTCGCGCCCAAGGCGTTGATCCTGCCGCAGACCACGGAAGACGTTTCGACCGCCCTGAGGATCTGCCACGAGCACCGCCAGCCCGTCGTCACGCAAGGCGGTTTGACCGGCCTTGCGGGCGGCGCGCATCCGCAGGCGGGAGAGATTGCCCTGTCCCTGGAGCGGATGAACGGCATCGAGGAGATCGATGCGGCGAGCGCCACCTTGACGGCGCTTGCCGGCACGCCCCTCGCGGTCATCCAGCAGGCGGCGGACGAGGCGGGCTTCCTGTGCGGGATCGATCTGGGCGCACGCGGCACATGCACCATCGGAGGCAACGTCGCGACCAATGCCGGGGGCAACCAGGTGCTGCGCTATGGCATGACGAGGCGCAACGTTCTCGGCCTGGAAGTGGTCATGGCGGACGGCACGGTGGTTCGATCCCTCAACAAGATGCTGAAGAACAATGCCGGATACGACTGGACGCAGCTCTTCATCGGCAGCGAGGGAACCCTCGGCATCGTGACCCGGGCCGTGATCGGACTGCACCCCAAGCCCCAGGGCCTGCAGACGGCTCTCTGCGCGGTCGGCAGCTTCGAGGATGCCCTGGTCGTCCTGCGCCGTTTCCAGCAGGCGCATCCGGGGCGGCTGCTGGTCTTCGAGGCCATGTGGCGCGAATTCATGACGGTCGCGACCGAGATCTGCGGCCTTGCGCCGGCATTCGAGGCGGAACACGACGTGACGCTCCTGATCGAGGCCGACATGGGCGCGGATCCGGCGGGGACGGAAGCCTTTTCCCTCCTTCTCGAAGAGTTCTACGAGCAGGACCTCATCAAGGACGCCGTGGTGGCCCAGTCACGCGCCGACCGGAACCGCTTCTGGGCCTATCGCGAAACGCCTTACGAATACGGCCGCTTCCTGCCGGAGGAAATCCGCTTCGACGTGAGCGTGCCCCTCAACCGCATGACGGAAGCGGTCGCACACCTGCGTCAGGAGATGCCGAAACAATGGCCCGACGCCGTTTACGTCGTGTTCGGCCACGTGGCCGACAGCAACATCCACATCAATGTCGCCGTTCGCGACATGGACGACGCGATCAAGAAGGGCGTACAGGGTCTTGTCTACGACCTCGTCTCCCGTCTCGGCGGCTCGATCTCGGCAGAGCACGGCATCGGACGCATCAAGCGCCCTTATCTTGCCTTGAGCCGCACGGAGCCCGAACTGGCCCTGATGAGGCAGATGAAGCAGACGCTCGATCCCGCCGGCATCCTCAATCCAGGTCGCATCCTGTAGAAGCGGGTTGAGTCTTTCGAAGTCTGAGGCTGATCATGAACATTGCGAACCTCTTCGATCTGTCGGGTCGCGTCGCCCTCGTGACGGGATCGAGCGCGGGCATCGGCCTTGCGCTCGCGCGAGGGCTGGGACGCGCCGGCGCTCGCGTCATCCTGAACGGACGCCAGCCCGACAGGGTTGCGGAAGCAGCGCAGATCCTGCGGGATGAAGGCTCATCCGTGTTCGAGATGGCCTTCGATGTGACGGACAGCAAAGCCGTCAGGGCGGCCGTCGAACGGATCGAAGCCGAGATCGGTGCCATCGACATCCTGATCAACAATGCGGGCATGCAGCGCCGGGGACCTCTGGAGGATTATCCCGAGGAAACGTGGCACGAGCTGATGACGACAAATGTCGACAGCGTCTTCTATGTGAGCCAGGCCGTCGCCAGGAACATGATCCCGCGAGGCCGGGGGAAGATCATCAATATCTGCTCGGTCCAAAGCGAACTCGGACGCCACTCGATCGCGCCCTACACGGCCACCAAAGGAGCCGTGAAGATGCTCACGAAGGGAATGGCCATCGACTGGGGCAAGCACGGTCTCCAAGTGAACGGCATCGGGCCGGGCTACTTCAAGACGGAACTCAATCAGGCCTTGGTCGACGACAAGGCCTTTTCCGACTGGCTCATCGGCCGCACGCCCTCCCGTCGCTGGGGTGAGGTGGAGGATCTGATCGGCGCCGCCATCTTCCTCGCGTCGGACGCCTCCAGCTTCGTCAATGGGCAGATCATCTATGTCGATGGCGGCGTGACGGCCTCTCTTTGAGAGATCGCGCAACTCAAATTTAAGATTTGAGATCGTAAACGGCTATTCGCGGTTGCCATATCCGGCCAGGATGTTTAGCAACAGCCCCTGTGTTTCGCGACGCATCGGCCACCGAAAGCAGACTATGCGTGAGGCCGGTGCCCATCTCATTGGAAGAGCGCATCGCTCGGGTGGCCCCCTGAGGGCCGCGCGATGCGCTGGAAAAGCGATTTGGGAGGTGCTTCATGCCCCACGGAGCGTACTGCGTTGCATTCAAGGACGATCGTTGGACGGTAACGCACTTCGGCCGTGATCTCGGCTCGTTTCATTTTCGCGCAAAGGCATTGAAATTCGCCGTCGAATCCGCCTGCTGGTCGGCCGCGTCGAACAACCCGACGGTTTTCGTTCTGGACCGGACAGGTGACTTCTATACCGCCTGGCGCGGTGACCGGGACCGTCTCTCGGCCGAGATCTGAGTCATTGCCGCAACAGGGCAGAGCTATGCGACGGCCTGACGCTTAGCGGCATTCTCCATTTCGACATTCTGCGCAGAACTCATCAGCGACTGGATCTTGTCCGCCAGATCGCGTGCCCGATACGGCTTGTAGAGAAAATTGAGATCTTCGAGCTTGTCTTCCCCGTCGAAATACCCCGTCGTCAGGAGAACCTGGACATCCGGCTGCTCCTTCTGAATGAGTCGGGCCAGGTCTATGCCGCTGAGGGCGCCCGGCATCCTGACATCGGAGAGAACAAGCTTGATGTCCGTCTTCGATTCCAAAAGTCGAGCGGCTTCATCGCCGGTTTCGGCCTCCATGACTTTGAACCCGAGGGAATGCAGGGTGGACAGCGCCACCTGGCGCACGGCCGGATTGTCCTCAACGACGAGCACCGTGCGGCCGTTCCCGAAAGGGTGGGCAATGGCCGATGGGTTCTCCTCCGATCTTTCCGCCACATCATGCGAGCGGGGAAGGAAGATGCGGATCGTCGTGCCCGCATTCGGCTCGCTCTCGACCTCCACATGGCCGCGGCATTGCTGGACGAATCCGTAGACCATGCTCAAGCCCAGGCCGGTGCCTTTTCCGCTTTCCTTGGTGGTGAAGAACGGCTCGAAGACCTTCTCCAGCACATCGGGCGGCATGCCGGTTCCCGTATCGCTCACCGAGATCATGACGAACTCGCCGGCGGGCGCGGATTTCCCCTCCTCCACCGACTGGTTCTTGACGGCGATCGTGAGATCGCCGCCGTCGGGCATTGCATCGCGGGCGTTGACGGCAAGGTTCAGAAGCGCCGCTTCCAACTGGGCGCGGTCGACCTGGATCGGCCATATGCCGTCGTCCAGATTCAGGCTCGCATTGATGTGCTCGCCCAGCGTCCTGCGCATCAACTCCAGCAGGCTCGGCATCAGGTTCGTCACGTCAATGGTCGAAACCTGCAGGGCCTGGCGCCGGGAGAAGGTCAGGAGCCTGTAGGTGAGATCGGCGCAATGCTGGGCGCTTTCCAGCGCCATCCGCACCCGGCGCTCGGCCTTCTCGTTGCCCTGAATGGACTTCTTCAGGAGATCCAGGTTGCCGATCACGACGCTCAGCATGTTGTTGAAGTCGTGCGCGATCCCGCCGGTGAGCCGGCCGACCGCCTCGAGCTTGCTGGCATGGAGCAGGTTCTGCTCCATCTGCTTGCTCTCCGTGATGTCGAACCACATGCCGAAGAATTCGCGCGGGCGACCGTCCTCGTCGCGCATGAGGACCGTCTGGTCGAGAAAATGCCTCTCGACATCGTCGGCGCAGCGCCAGCGATATTCGAGATTGACGGAGCCCTCTTCCTCCAGCCGCTTCAGCTGGGCCAAAACACGCTCCTGGTCCTCCGGATTGATGCGGGAAGCCCAGAAGTCCGGCCGCTCGAGGAAGGCCTCCGGCCGGAAACCGGTGATGCGCTCGATGCTCTCGTTGGTGAAGTGAAGGCGGCGATGATCCTCCTCGACGGAGGCCGTATAGAGCGCGATGGGCAGTGATTGCAGGACGATCGACTGATGCTCCTCGCGGCGGCGCAGGGCCTGCTCCGCCTTCAGCTTTTCGCTGCGCACATGAAGGTTGTCCATCAGCAGGCGGCGCTCCTGCTCCGCCTGCCGACGGATCTCTTCCGTCTTGCGGTACAGATCGACGAAGATGTCGACCTTGGACCTGAGGATCAGGGGCTCGATGGGCTTGAAGACGTAGTCGACCGCACCGGCCGAATAGCCCTTGAAGACGTGCATGTCGTCCTTGTTGAACGCCGTCAGGAACAGGATCGGCACGCGCGACGAGCGCGGCCGGTTCCTGATTAGGCTTGCAACCTCATACCCGTCGAGCCGGGGCATCTGCACGTCGAGCAGGATGACCGCGAAGTCGTCTTTCAGGACGTGGCGCAGGGCTCCCTCGCCGGAATCGGCGGTCACGACCTCCACGCCTGGCGACCGGAGCACCTCCTCGACGGCGATCAGGTTTCTCGGGTCGTCGTCGACCACCAGGATCTTGGCCGGGATCGGATCTGACGGAGGGCGGGCCGAGACCAGATGAAAGTCATCCAGGCCCTGGTTCAGCTCCCCTCGCCGAAGGTCGTCCGTCATGAGTTCAACCCGGTCTCTGCCGCACCATCGGGAGCCAACGCCCCGTCCGGAATATATGTGCTCCGGCTAAGTTGAACGCGCAAGACGGCCAGAAGTTGATCCACATCCACGGGCTTCGACACATAGTCGGTCGCGCCGGCTTCGAGGCACTTCTCCCGGTCGCCCTTCATGGCCTTCGCCGTCACGGCGACGAGGGGAAGATCGCGGTAACGCGGGATGTTCCGGATTTCCTGCATAGTCTCGTAGCCATCCATCCCGGGCATCATGATGTCGACCAGGGCCACGTCGACATCCGGGTTGGCCTGAAGCTTCTCGATGCCTTCGAGGCCGTTCTCGGCGAAGACGACCGAGATCCCATGCTGCTCGAGCGCACTCGTCAGCGAGAAGATGTTGCGCATGTCGTCGTCGATGATCAGAACCTTCCGGCCGTCGAGCGACTCGTCGGTGCGATGCTGGACGACGATCTGCTTCTCCTCGGGGATGGCGCTGATCGCCCGGTGCAGGAACAGGGCCGTGTCGTTGAGCAGGCGCTCCGACGAGCCCTCGCCCTTCACGATGAGCGTTGCGGCCATGCTTTGCAGATGGCGCTCCTCGGCCTTCGTCAGGTCCTGACCGGTATAGATCACGATCGGCAGCTCCTCTCCGCCCTTCGTCCTGCGGATCCGCTCGATGAGGTCCGCGCCCGGGAGATCCGGCAGGCCCAGATCGACGACCGCGCAGTCGAACTGCCGTACCTGGATGGCCTCCAGGGCTGTCTCGGCCGTCCCCACGGCGGTCACGTCGACCTGCTCGCTCTTCATGAGCTCGGACAGGCTCATGCGCTGGTTGTCGTCGTCCTCCACGAGAAGCAGCTTCTTCACGGGCCGGTCGATGAACTCCTTCGTGCGGTTGAGCGCTCCCATGAGCGCTTCCCGGTCGACGGGCTTCTCCAGGAAGCCGAAGGCACCCGCCTTGAGGCCGCGCTTCTTCTGGTCGTCGACGGAGATCACGTGGATCGGCACATGGCGGGTGCGCGGGTCGTGCTTCAAGAGGTCGAGAAGCGCCCAGCCGTCCATATCGGGAAGGCCGATATCGAGCGTGATCGCATGAGGCTTGTAGCGATGCGCGAGAGCAAGCGCCGAGGCGCCGTCCATGGCGATCAGCCCCCTGAACCCCTCCTCGCGGGCGAGTTCCAGCAGCACCGAGGCGAACATCGCGTCGTCCTCGACGATGAGGACGACGCGGTCTCCGCTCGTGATCGCATGACGGTCGTCGAGCGAGGCCGACAGAGCCATCGCGGCCGAGGGCTGCCGGATCATCGTTCCCGCCGTCTCATCCGGCATGGCGGCAGTTTGACCAAACGCTTCACCATTCGGCCGCGCGGAGATCGCCGCACCGGCCGTTCCATGACTGGCGGGCGGCTCGACCGGCACGAAGAGCGTGAAGGTGGATCCGCTTCCCGGCGTGCTCGACACCACGATCTCGCCGCCGAGCAGACGGGCGATCTCGCGGCTGATCGACAGGCCGAGGCCAGTTCCGCCATATTTCCGGCTCGTCGTGCCGTCGGCCTGCTGGAACGCCTCGAAGATGATGCGCTGCTTCTCCTCCGGGATGCCGATGCCGGTATCCGTCACCGATATGGCGACCCACTGGCTGCCGGCGCGCAGCGGCGTTCCTTCCGCCGAGCCGATCTGCAGCGTCACGCCCCCGCGCTCCGTGAACTTGAAGGCGTTCGAGAGCAGGTTGCGGAGCACCTGCTGCAACCGCTTGGAATCCGTCCTGATCGCCGGCGGCAGCGTCTGGTCGACCTCCACATGGAACTCGAGCCTTCTCTCCTCCGCCACTTGGCGGAAGGTCCGCTCCATGTTGTCGACGAGGTCCTCGAAGGCGACGCTCGACACCTCCAGGCTGACGGTGCCGGACTCGATCTTCGACAGGTCCAGAATGTCGTTGATGAGCGAGAGCAGGTCGGACCCGGCCGCGTGGATGGTCTTGGCGAACTCCCTCTGCTTGTCGGTCAGGTTGCCGTCCGAGTTCTCGGTCAGGAGCTTCGAGAGGATGAGGAGCGAGTTCAGCGGCGTCCTCAACTCATGGCTCATATTGGCCAGGAACTGCGACTTGTAGCGCGACGTGAGCGAGAGCTGTTCGGCCTTCTCCTCCAGGGCGGTCTTCGCGACGGACACCTCCTGGTTCTTCGCCTCGACCTCCCGCTTCTGGAGTTCGAGCAGCCGCGCCTTGTCCTCGAGTTCCTCGTTCGTCTTCTGCAGCGCTTCCTGCTGCTGACGCAGGAGTTCCTCGGACTGGCGCAGGCTGGCGGCCTGCTGCTCCAGCCGGTCGTTGGTGTTCCTCAGCTCTTCCTGCTGGCTCTGCAGCTCGGACGTCAGGAGCTGGGACTGCTTCAGCAGGCCTTCCGTCCGCATGTTCGCCGCGATGGTGTTGAGAACGATGCCGATCGATTCCGTGAGCTGCTCGAGGAACGACTGGTGCGTTTCCGAGAAGCGGCTGAAGGAGGCGAGTTCGATCACTGCCTTCACCTCCTGCTCGAACAGGACCGGCAGCACGATGATGAAGAGGGGCGGCGACTCGCCGAGGGCCGAGCTGATGGTGATATAGTCACCCGGAACGTTGGTGAGGAGGATCCGCTTCTTCTCGTAGGCGACCTGCCCGACAAGTCCCTCACGCAGGCGGAAGCGGTTGTTGAGATGCTTCCTCTCCGTGAAGGCATAGGACGCCACCATGTCCAGGATCGGCTCGTTGCCGTCGTTCCCCATCGTGTAGAACACGCCCTGCTGGGCATTCACGAGCGGAGCGATTTCCGACAGGATCATGTTGGACACGGTGGTGAGATCACGCTCGCCCTGCAGCATGCGGGTGAACTTGGCGAGGTTGGTCTTCAGCCAATCCTGCTCCGCGTTCTTGAGCGTCGTATCGCGCAAGTTGCGGATCATCTCGTTGACGTTGTCCTTGAGCGAGGCCAGCTCGCCCGAGGCTTCCACCGAGATCGACCGGGTGAGGTCGCCCTTGGTAACGGCGGTGGCCACGTCCGCGATGGCGCGCACCTGCGTGGTCAGATTGGCCGCGAGCTGGTTCACGTTGTCGGTGAGATCGCGCCACAGGCCGGCAGCGCCGGGCACCCTCGCCTGTCCGCCGAGCTTGCCTTCCACGCCCACTTCGCGGGCCACGTTCGTCACTTGGTCGGCGAAGGTCGCCAGCGTGTCGATCATCTCGTTGATGGTCTCGGCGAGCGCGGCGATTTCGCCCTTGGCGTCCACGATGAGCTTGCGCTTGAGATCGCCTTCGGCAACCGCCGTCACCACGCTGGCGATGCCGCGCACCTGACCGGTGAGGTTGTCCGCCATCATGTTGACGTTGTCGGTGAGATCCTTCCAGGTCCCGGCTACGCCGCGCACCTGCGCCTGACCGCCGAGCTTGCCCTCGATCCCCACCTCGCGCGCCACGCGCGTCACTTCAGACGCGAAGGAATTGAGCTGGTCCACCATGGTGTTGATGGTCGATTTCAGCTCCAGAATTTCGCCACGCACGTCGACGGTGATCTTCTTCGACAGGTCGCCGTTCGCAACCGCCGTCGTCACCTCGGCGATGTTACGGACCTGACCAGTGAGGTTCGCGGCCATCATGTTCACATTGTCGGTCAGGTCCTTCCAGACGCCTCCGACGCCACGCACCTGGGCCTGGCCGCCGAGCTTTCCTTCGGTACCCACTTCACGCGCGACACGCGTCACCTCGCCGGCGAAGGAATTGAGCTGGTCCACCATGGTGTTGATCGTGGACTTCAGCTCCAGAATTTCGCCCTCGACCGCAACGGTGATTTTCTTGGACAGGTCGCCATTCGCCACCGCCGTGGTGACTTCCGCGATGTTGCGCACCTGGCCCGTGAGGTTCGCGGCCATCATGTTGACGTTGTCGGTGAGATCCTTCCAGACACCGGCCACACCGCGCACCTGCGCCTGACCACCAAGTTTACCCTCGGTGCCCACTTCGCGCGCCACGCGCGTCACCTCGCCGGCAAAGGAGTTGAGCTGGTCCACCATGGTGTTGATGGTCGATTTCAGCTCCAGAATTTCGCCACGCACGTCGACAGTGATCTTCTTCGAGAGGTCGCCGTTCGCCACCGCCGTCGTCACCTCGGCGATGTTACGGACCTGACCGGTGAGGTTCGCCGCCATCAGGTTCACGTTGTCCGTGAGGTCCTTCCAGATGCCGGCAACACCCTCCACGCGGGCCTGACCACCGAGCTTGCCTTCCGAGCCCACTTCCTTCGCCACGCGGGTCACCTCGCCGGCGAAGGAATTGAGCTGATCCACCATGGTGTTGATCGTGGACTTCAGCTCCAGGATTTCGCCGCGCACCTCCACGGTGATCTTCTTGGACAGGTCGCCGTTCGCCACCGCCGTCGTGACTTCCGCGATGTTGCGCACCTGACCGGTCAGGTTGGCGGCCATGAGGTTCACGTTGTCGGTCAAATCCTTCCAGGTTCCCGCTACGCCGCGCACCTGCGCTTGACCGCCAAGCTTGCCCTCCGAGCCCACCTCCTTGGCGACGCGCGTCACCTCGGATGCGAAGGAGTTGAGCTGGTCCACCATGGTGTTGATGGTGTTCTTGAGCTCCAGGATTTCGCCCCGGACTTCCACGGTGATTTTCTTGGACAGGTCGCCATTCGCGACCGCGGTTGTCACCTCGGCGATGTTGCGAACCTGCGCGGTGAGGTTCGATCCCATCATGTTGACGTTCTCGGTGAGATCGCGCCAGACGCCGCCGACGCCCTCCACCTGGGCCTGACCGCCAAGCTTGCCTTCGGAGCCCACCTCCTTGGCGACGCGGGTCACTTCCGAGGCAAAGGAGTTCAGCTGGTCCACCATCGTGTTGATGGTGGACTTGAGGGCGAGAATCTCCCCCTTCACGTCGACCGTGATCTTCTTCGACAGGTCGCCCCGGGCAACCGCCGTGGTGACCTCGGCGATGTTACGCACCTGGCCCGTCAGGTTCGCGGCCATCATGTTCACGTTGTCGGTCAGGTCCTTCCAGACCCCGCCGACGCCGCGCACCTGCGCCTGACCGCCAAGCTTGCCCTCCGAGCCTACCTCCTTGGCGACGCGCGTCACTTCGGACGCGAAGGAGTTCAGTTGGTCCACCATCGTGTTGATGGTGTCCTTCAGCTCCAGGATCTCCCCCTTCACGTCGACGGTGATCTTCTTCGACAGGTCACCGTTCGCCACCGCCGTCGTCACCTCGGCGATGTTGCGCACCTGGCCGGTGAGGTTCGCGGCCATGAGGTTCACGTTCTCGGTCAGATCCTTCCAGGTACCGGCGACGCCCTTGACCTTCGCCTGACCGCCGAGCTTGCCTTCCGACCCCACCTCGCGGGCCACGCGGGTCACCTCCGAGGCGAAGCTGCCGAGCTGGCCCACCATGGTGTTGACCACTTTGCCGATGCGCAGGAACTCGCCCCGCAGGGGGCGCCCGTCCGCCGCGAGGTCGATCGTCTGGCTCAAATCGCCCTTTGCCACCGCGCCGATGACCCGTGCCACCTCGATGGTCGGCTGAACGAGGTCGCCGATCATCGCATTCACGGAGTCCACGCACTCACTCCAGCAGCCGGTCGCCCCTGCGAGGCGCCCGCGCTCCTCGATCCGGCCTTCCTTGCCGACGAGCGTTGCGACGCGTTCCAGTTCCTTTGCGAGGCCGTGGTTCAGGTCGGCAATGTCGTTGAATGCCTCCGCGATCTCGCCGTCGATGCCCGTCAGGTCCGACGGTAGGCGGGCGGAAAAATCGCCTTTTTTGAAGGCGCGCAATGTTTTGAGGAGCAGCCTGGGGTCAAGCTGCGAAGTGGTGGTATCGACTTGTGACATAAGGCCCCCCGTTACGCTGTCCCAGGCTCAACCCGCGGCCTGGCCCCCTGTGCCGACATCCCAAAAGCTACTTTGTTCGTCTTCAGATGGAACTCGACCCTGCTTAACGCTTTTCAAGGGCCAGGGTTCCGGGAGGGAGGGAATTTCGCGGCCGTTCGGTTAACGCGAAATGTTGTGTCGCACGCCGCCGGTTCGGGAATGAGCGCGGCGTTGATCGCTCCTGCTTTCTATGTCGCGGTTGTGGGTTCCGGGCTCCGCTGCACGGCCCCGGAATGACGGCGGTGCCGCCCCCCCCCCTCACGACCGCAGCGCGAACGCCGTCGTGGATTTGATGCGTTCCATGGCAAAGCGCGACGTGACGTTCTTGAGCGGGATCGCCTTGACCAGCTGCTTGTAGAAATGGTCGTAGGCCGCCATGTCGGGCACGACAACGCGCAGGATGTAGTCCACGTCGCCGGCCATGCGGTAGATCTCCATCACCTCGGGGATGCCGGACACGAACTCCGCGAATTGCTGCATCCAGGTCTCGGAATGATCGTAGGCCTCCACGGCCACGAAGGCCGTCAGGCTGAGGCCGACCTTGTCCGGGTCGACCAGCGCCACCCGCCGCTGGATGACGCCCGAGGATTCGAGCCGCTGGATCCGCTTCCAGCAGGGCGTCTGCGACAGGTTCACCCGCTGGGCGATCTCCGCCACGGAGATGCTGGCGTCCTCCTGCAGGAACCTCAGGATTTTGGCATCGATTGCGTCCATCGACCGTCCTACGCAGCGTTTCGCGAGACTCTTTATGTTCTTTATATAGAACGACGTCAAGGTGCCAGAACCCGATCAGCCACTGCATGGACGACCTTCAAAGAGCCGAAGGGCGGCCACACCCCGCCGATTTCCAGCAAAGATCCTATGCGAAGAATTTTACCCCCGGCCATACTCAGGCCAGAAGAAGTTTTTTCTTTACATCCACGTTCTAAAAAAAGAACAATCTAATTGACCCCGACCCTTTCACTGGGCACCATTTCGGCAAGTCTCCGAATTGCGACATGGGTCGTTTGCATCAGCATTGGTAAGTATCTGTCTTCGAAACGGCAGATCTTCAAAGATGTCAGATCTCCTGTCGCGGCACAAAGAGGATCACAAAGCTTAAGTGGTTCATCGGAGGCAGGCAACTTGACGTCCTTTTTCTTTCAAACCCGAGGTCCCGTTCGATGCCAATCAAAGCTTTCTCCGCGTGGAGCCATCGCCGACCAGGCTCAAAGGCCCTGCCGCTCCTGGCCCTTCTCGCCGCTTCCGCCTGGGCCCTCGTGGCGGCTCCGGCGCACGCGGAGCCGCCCCTGAAGATCGGCATCAGCTCCGGCCTTTCGGCCGATGCGGTCCACCAGGCGGCCAAAGAAGCCAAGGAGCAGGGGCTCGACGTGAAGGTGATCGAGTTCACCGACTGGATCACGCCCAATGCCGCTCTCGTGAACAAGGACATCGACGCCAATTACTTCCAGCACATCCCGTTCCTCGAGGATGCGAAGAAGGCGCGCGGCTATGATTTCGTGTCCATCGGCGTGGGGACGATGTCCAAGGTCGGCCTCTACTCGAAGAAGTACAAGAGCATCGCGGACCTGCCCAATGGCGCGAAGGTCGCCATCGCCAACGACCCTGTGAACGGCGGGCGCGGCCTCGTTCTGCTTGAGCGCGTGGGCTTGATCAAGCTCAGGGAAGGCCTCGACTACAAGGCCACCGTGGCCGACATCGTGTCCAATCCGAAGAACATCAAGATCACCGAACTCGTCGCCCAGCAGCTGCCGACCGCTCTCGACGACGTGGATCTCGGACAGGGTTATCCCGCAACCCTCAAGCAATACGACATCGATCCGAACTCGGCCCTGATCTTCGACAATGTCCAGAAGCGCTTCGCCATCCAGTGGGTGGTGCGTGCGGAAGACGCCGAGAACCCTCGGATCAGGAAGTTCGTCTCGATCTATCAGAACTCGCCCGAGGTCAAAGCGATCCTCAAAAAGCATTTCGGCGACATGACCGTTCCTGCGTGGGACCTCCCGCAGGCGGCTTCCGCCAATCCGACGAACTAGAGCATCTTCGGCGAAGTGGATCCGGTTCGCCGTCAAAAAAATGCGGCACGCCAAAAAAGAGAGCTGATTCCACGCAAGTGGAAACAGCTCTGGAGAATCTTCTACCTCGCATCTTTGCACGCAAAACCGGTTCCTCCGTTTGCGTCCGATGCTCCAACCATCAACTGACGATCGAGCCGGGTGAGGCCATGACCAAGAAAATCAACATCTACGCCTTCGACATGAACTGCCTGGGCCACATCAATCATGGAATGTGGACCCACCCGCGCGATCAGTCTTCGTCCTATACGAGCCTGGACTATTGGGTGAACCTCGCGAAGATCGCAGAGCGTGGCAAACTCGACGGCATCTTCCTCGCCGATATCGTGGGCGTCTACGATGTCTACAAGGGCGGCCCCGAGACCTCCATCGCGGCCGGCGCGCAGGTGCCCGTCAACGACCCGATGCTCGTCGTGCCGGCCATGGCCCATGCCACGAAGCATCTCGGCTTCGGCGTCACCGTCAACACGACCTATGAGCAGCCCTATCTGCATGCCCGCCGCATGTCGACACTCGATCATCTCACGAACGGGCGCATCGGCTGGAACATCGTGACGGGCTATCTCGACAGCGCGGCGCGCGGCATGGGGCTCTCCGAACAGCTCGATCATGACCATCGCTACGACATCGCCGACGATTATCTCGACGTGCTCTACAAGCTCTGGGAAGGCAGCTGGGACGACGATGCGGTCGTGCGCGACCGCGCCCACGGCATCTATGCGCGTCCGGACAAGGTCAGGGCCATCAGGCATGACGGGCCCTACTACCAGATCGACGCGATCCATCTGAGCGAACCGTCTCCGCAGCGCACGCCCGTGCTGTATCAGGCAGGGTCCTCGACCCGTGGCCGCGAATTCGCCGCCAGGCACGCCGAATGCGTGTTCACCGGCGGCCCCAACCCGACTGTCGCGCGGGACATCATCGCGGACATACGCGCCCGCGCCGCGAACCAAGGGCGCAATCCTCATGACGTGAAGGTCTTCGTCGGCATGAGCGTCGTGGTCGGTCGCACGGAGAAAGAAGCGCAGGACAAGCTGGAGGAATACCGCCGCCACGCGAGCGTGGAAGGCGCCCTCGCCCACTTTTCGAGTTCCTCGGGCGTCGACTTCGCGAAGTACGATCTCGACGAGCCGATCCAGTACGAGAAGAACAACGCCAACAACTCGACCCTGGAAGCCATCACCAAGCGCAGCGCCGGCACGGTCTGGACCGTTCGCAAGCTGATCGACCAGATGATCCTCGGCAGCCGGCAGAAGCCGTTCGTCGGCACGCCGGAGCAGATCGCCGATCATATCGCCTCATGGGTCGAGACCGCCGACATCGACGGCATCAACCTGCCGCGCACGGTCGCCCCGGAAAGCCTCGCCGACTTCGTCGATCTGGTCGTTCCCGCGCTCCAGGAGCGGGGTCTGTTCAAGGCCGACTACGCTGAGGGAACGCTGCGCGAAAAACTGTTCGGCGAGGGCCGCAGTCGTCTCCCGGCCGAGCACTGGGGCGCCCGCTATCGCGCGAACGCGGTGCAGCCTGCCCCTGCCCGAAAAATCGCCTGATCCCTTTCTCCTTTCGAACGGAAAGACCGATGTCCACCGCCACGAGCCTTTTCACCCCCGATCCGCATGACGGAACGGGCAACACCCTGCACCGTTTCGAGCCGCCGCCGACCTCCGACGAGGAGCTGGCGCAACGCTTCCGCCCGATCTTCGCGAAGATCGCCGAGGGAGCCGTTGCGCGCGAGCAGTCGCGGACATTGGCCGTCGAGGCCGTCGCCTGGCTGCGCGACGCGGGCTTCGGTGCCTTGCGCATTCCGCAGGCCTATGGCGGCCTCGGCGCCAGCCTGCCCCAGACGTTCCGGCTTCTCATCGAGCTCGGCGAGGCCGATTCCAACCTGCCCCAGATCTTCCGCGCCCATTTCGCCTTCGTCGAGGAGCGTCTCAACAGCCGGGACGAAGCCGATCGCCGGCGCTGGTTTTCCCTCATCATCGACGGTGCCCTCTTCGGCGCCGCCATGGCCGAGAAGACGGAAGGGACCGAGACGACCGTGACCCTCACAAGGAACGGCGATCACTGGCTCCTCGACGGTTACAAGTTCTACAGCACGGGCACGATCTACGCGTCGTGGATCGTGGCGGTCGCCCTGGAGGGAACGGAATATGTCTCCCTGGTCCTCCCGACGACGGCGCCGGGCGTCACGATCGAGGACGATTGGGACGGCTTCGGCCAGCGCCTGACCGGCAGCGGCACGACGCGCTTCGACAAGGTCACGATCCGAGAGGATCAGATCCTGCGCCGGGTCTCCGTCGAGCAGCCGCCGAAGACCTCCACCATCATCGCCTATTACCAGCTGTTCCATCTGGCGGCGCTTGCGGGCATCGCCCGGGCGGTCCTGAAGGACGCCATCGCGTTCACCCGCGCCAAGACCCGGACCTTCGCAGTCCCGGGCAAGTCGAGCCCGCGCCACGACCCGCTCGTCCAGAGCGTGATCGGGCGCCTTGCGAGCCTGTCCTTCACGGCGGACACGCTGGTAGACGGCGTTGCCGATGCGATTGAATCCTCCTACCAGATCGCTGCCACCGGCCAGGACGCGACGGCGCTTTATACCGCGGCCAACATCAAGGCCTATCAGGCGCAGCAGATCGTGATCGAGCAGGTGCTCGAAGCCACCACGCTGCTCTTCGAAATCGGCGGCGCCTCGGCCACGAGCGAGACGCGGCGTCTCGACCGCTATTGGCGCAATGCAAGGGTTCTCGCCTCCCACAATCCCGCCATTCAGCGCGAACGCGCCATCGGCGACTACTGGCTGAACGGCACGCCGCCCGTCGGCGTCCTCCAGGCCGTCATCCAGAGCGAAGCCCAGGCGAAGAGCGCCGCCGAGGCTTCATCACAGGCCTCATGACAGGAACGGGAGCCCCATCATGCCCACCAACTTCCTCCCGATGTTCTGGGACGCCTTCCTCGAGAGCCTGACCATGGTCGGCGCGGCGGGGCTCTTCGCCTTCGCGGCCGGGATCCCGCTGGCCGTTATCCTCGTCACCACCAGTGTCGGCGGCATCTACGAGATGCCCCGCCTCAACCGGGTCCTGGGCAGCATCGTGAACGGCTTCCGCTCGACGCCGTTCATCATCCTCCTGGTCGCCCTCATTCCCTTCACGCGCCTGATCGTCGGCACGTCCATCGGGCTCTGGGCCGCGGTCGTGCCCCTGAGCATCGCCGCGACGCCGTTCTTCGCCCGCATTGCCGAGGTGAGCCTGCGCGAGGTCGATCACGGTCTCGTCGAGGCCGCGCAGGCCATGGGAGCGAGCCGCTGGCAGATCATCGTCCACGTGCTCCTGCCGGAGGCCCTGCCCGGGATCATTCGCGGGTTCACCATCACGCTGGTGTCGATGATCGGCTCGTCGGCGATGGCCGGCGCGGTGGGAGCCGGCGGCTTGGGCGACCTCGCCATGCGCTACGGCTATCAGCGCTTCGACACCACTGTCATGGTCAGCGTCATCGCGGTCCTGATCGTCATCGTCACAGTGGTCCAGTCCACGGGCGACCTCATCGCGAGCCGGTTCGACCGGCGGTAAAGTAAAAAGACGTCAGGCTCATAAATCCGCCCCTGCTGGAGCCCTCATCCTGAGGAGGTCGCGTTAGCGGCCGTCTCGAAGGACGAGGGCGTCTCCAGTGCATTCTGGACGATCCTTCGAGACGCAGCTTCGCTGCTCCTCAGGATGAGGGAGGAGATTGATGAGCTGCCTCCCGTAGAACGGCATCAGTATTCCATCTCGAATCCGAGGCCCACGGAGCTGCCGCCTTCGGCATTGATCTCGCCCTGGGCTTTCAGGCGCCGCGTCAGGTCGACATCGACCGTCACACCGCTCTCCTCCGGCTGTGCGCCTGCTCTCACACCCACCCGCACATTGTCGCTGATATAGCGCGAGGCGCCCACGCCCGGCCCACCGTCGGCGCCGACCGTGATGTCGAGGCTGTCGACGCCGAGCGAGCGGCGCAGCTGCTCGAACGCGTCGTTGCCGGACCCGCCCGAGAGCTGCGCCACGGCCTGTGCGAGCTGCAGCGCCTGCCCGGCGGACAGGCCGCCGGACGGCCGCTGGAACAGGATGCGGGAGAGAACCTCGTCCTGAGGCAGGTCGGGACTGGAGCTGAAGGTGAATTCCGGGCTCGAGGCCGGGCCCGTCACGCCGATGCGCGCGGTCACGTCTCCCGCCTGCGTCTCCGCCAGGAAGTCGAGCGACGGCGTGAGGTCGCCGGTGAAATCGAGCCGCCCGCGCACGAAATCGAGCCGCTTGCCGAGAATGTCGAAGCGACCGCGCCGGAGCTCGAAGGCCCCGATGGCGACGGGATCCTGCGTCGTGCCCTGAAGCCGCAGGTCGCCGCCGAGTTCGGCATTGATGCCGCGCCCGCGCACGAAGATCCGGTTCTGCGCCGTCAGCGTCAGGTCGAGTTCCGCCCGGAACGGAGTGCCCCGCGCCGAAGCGGATTGTCGCCGCTGCGCGAGGGCAAGCCGCGCGGCGGCGGTCGGCGTGGGACGCACATGCTTGGTCCCGGGGAGCGGCCTCAGGGTGGTCGGCAGCCGGTCCGGCACCGAGACGTTCATCGACACGATGTTGATGC
>Ga0182740_1000793_pt1 | contig 26455 bp, 24 predicted proteins | sample eDN5th37CKraftBY_FD_128872 | JGI IMG/M metagenome (GOLD analysis project Ga0182740, IMG submission 128872) | Enriched backyard soil microbial communities from Emeryville, California, USA - eDNA 5th pass 37_C Kraft BY (version 2) (version 2) | ecosystem: Environmental > Terrestrial > Soil >...
ACCCCTGGGCAGCCTTCGAACGCGAAGGCTAGCGGCTTACATATCGCGCAGCTTCGGCAGAGCGCTCGAGAACGTGCGTGGTGATTTCGGCCCCGTCAGATGCGCATAGGCCTCGATCGGCAACGGCTTGCCGAATAGGTATCCTTGCACCTCGTGACAGCGCAGAAGCTTAAGCATCGCCACCTGCTCATCGCATTCGACGCCTTCGGCCACGACGCGCAATCCCATCGCGCGGCCAAGTCCGATGACCGAATTCACGATCGCCGCGGCATCCGAGTTCTTGACCATGTCGGACACGAAACTGCGATCGACTTTGAGACGGTCGAACGGGAAAGCTCTCAGCGTGCTGAGCGAGGAGAAGCCCGTTCCGAAATCGTCGATGGCCACGCTGACGCCGAGATCCTTGATCTCGCGCAAGGTCATCTTCGCCGTCGCCATATCCTGAATGAAGAGGCTTTCCGTCACTTCGACTTCGAGCCGCTCGGCCTCGAGTCCCGTCTCGGACAGAACATCTTTGACGAGCTTCGCAAGGTCGGATTCGACGATCTGCGCCGCCGAAACGTTGACCGCAACCCTGAGCTTGGCCTTCCACTTGGCGGCTTCCCTGCAAGCTTCACGCAGAACGAAGGCACCCATCTTCAAAATGGCGCCGCTGGCTTCAGCGGCCGGAATGAAGTCTGCGGGCGAAACCGGGCCGTGCTCGGGGTGGTTCCAGCGCAGCAAAGCCTCGAACCCGCCGACCGAACCCGTTTTGACGTCGATCTGAGGCTGGAAGACGACGGATAATTCGCCCTTGTCGACGGCGAGACCGACGTCGCGCTGCAGAACACGAAGCCGGTGTTGCTCCAGCTGCATTCCCGACTCGAAGATCGCATAGCCGCAGCCGTTGCGCTTCACGCGCCGGCGCGCGGTCTCGGCGTGCGCCAGCAGCCTGTCTTGATCTTTTCCATCGCCTGGAAACTTGGAGACGCCGACGACGGCATCGATAGTGACGCGTTCGCCGCTCACCATTTCGTAGCGGCCGCTCAACCGGGCGACAATCTCGGCCGCGAACTGCTCGTAGTCAGCGCCCTCCGCCTCGAACGTACGCGCGACCAAGAACTCGTCGCCGCCCATGCGGACGATGAGATCGGCCTCGTCAGCCAGAGAGCGCAGCCTGTCGGAAACCTTCCTGAGCACGATGTCGCCGACGGCATGCCCATGAAGATCATTGACCGCTCTGAAATCGGCGAGATCGATATGGAAGAGGCCGACCGGGCGGCCCCTCTCTTCGGCGTGCTGAAGCAGAAGCGCGAGCCGTTTTCTGAGCGTCGCTCTATTGCCGAGGCCCGTCAGAGGATCGAAGAAGGCAAGCTCGTTGAGCTTCGAGCGGGCATCCGTGCTTTCGATCGCCAGCGCGCAGATGTTGACGCACTTGTCGACGATCAGACGCTCAAGGTCGCTCGCACCCCGCGATTTGCGGAAATAGAACGCGAAGGCGCCCAGCACACGGCCATCAGGCGCCAGGATGGGGCTCGACCAGCAGGCGCGCAGCCCGTGCGGCAAGGCAAGGTTACGGTATTCCTCCCAAAGGGGATCGCTCTCGATGTCCTGAACTTCGACCGCCTGCTTGCGGAATATGGCTGTTCCGCAGGAAGCGGCGTTAGGCCCGATCGGAACTCCGTTAACCCATGCGAACTCTTCGGGAAGGCTCGGCCCCGCGATGAAGCTCAAGCGTCCTTCATCATCGATGCCCATGACGGAGCAGATCACTTCGGAAGCAAGTGCTTCCACTTCTCGGCAAAGCAGAGACATCACGTTAACGAGCGACTCGCCGGATGCGATTCCGACAAGCATTTCCCGCTGCAGAAGTTGCAGCCGCTCTTTTATGAAATCAGCATTTGCGATCGGGGGGCCGCTCAGCATCATAGCCCGACCATCGCTTCTCTGCGCCGCACGGCATTTTTCTCTAAAAAAAACGAAGCTCACACAAACTAGAGTTTCCTATGTAAAGAAAAGGTTGCGGAGAGTTTAATTCGAAATGCACGGTTGATCGCCTGAGGCTTTTTAATGCTCAGTTTGATCGGTTGACTAACCGCACTCCAGCCGTTGGCTCTTATTGATACGAATTTGCCGCCTTTGATATGCCTGCGCGTTGTGTATGCGCCGCGCCGTCGCGGTAGGACGCCGCAGGACACGGCATCGCCAAACTCAAGTCGTGGTGGTGGGGGACAACCGGCCCGTGGCTGGGAGGCCGCGCTTTGACCATCAACCAAGCCGCTAGGGGCTCCGCTCCCACATATTGAATTATCCCCATCCGTATCGGATATAGGCGCCGCCGCCCGTCCTGACCTACCCGCCGCTGTGATCAACTAAAAACAAGATGTCCTTCATGCTTGATCGTCGACACGTCCTGGCCGGTGCGCTGACCAGCACCCTGGTAGGATGGAATAGTAAACCTGCCTTCAGCGCTCCACCCGTCGGAGCCGCCGTTTTAGGACCGCCGCAGCCCTTCTCTTTTGACGACCTGAAACAACGGGCCAAAGCCCTCGCCCAGGCACCCTATGTCCCGCCCTCGCAGCCGGAAGAATCCGATCCGCTCCGGGACATGACTTTCGACACCTTCGCCCAGGCCGTTTACAAGCCCGAGATGGAACTCTGGCGCGGCACGCCGGGCGCCCAGACCGTCCGCCTCTTCCCGCAGGGCCGTTTCTACGCCGAGCCCGTCGGCATCCACGTGTTGGACGACAACGCCGCGCGCGAGGTCATCTACAGCCCCGATTACTTCGACATGCCCGCCGACCATCCGCTGCGGAAGTTGAAGACGGCGGGCTTCGCAGGCTTCAGGCTCATGAGCCGCGGCGGCCAAAGCGATTGGCTCTCCTATCTCGGCGCCTCCTACTTCCGCGCCTCCGACCCCTACGACCAGTACGGCGGATCGGCGCGCGGGCTGGCGATCAACACCGGCGAGCCGGAAGAATTTCCCCGCTTCACCAACTTCTGGCTCGAGCCCAACAGCAGCGGCATGACGATTTATGCGCTGCTCGAAAGCAAAAGCGTCACTGGCGCCTACCGCATGGACAGCCGGCGGATCGAAGGCGGACAGGGCGGCGCCCTGCAGGACGTGGAGTGCCAGCTCTATTTCCGTTCTCCCGTCAAGCTGCTCGGCCTCGCGCCTCTGACCGGCATGTTCTGGTACGGCGAGAACTCGATCCAGTTCCGCGGCGACTGGCGCCCCGAAGTTCATGATTGCGACGGCCTATCGATGTGGACGGGCACCGGCGAACGCATCTGGCGGCCGCTCTCCAATCCCCAGCGCATCGTCACCAACAGCTTCCTGGACGAGGATCCCAAGGGCTATGGCCTGGTCCAGCGCGACCGCAATTTTGAAAACTACCAGGACGACAGCCTCTTCTACGATCGCCGGCCGAGCATGTGGGTCGAACCGCTGTCGGATTGGGGCAAGGGCTCGATCAAGCTCGTCCAGCTGCCGACGACGAACGAAACTGAAGACAACATTGTCGCTTTCTGGAACCCGGAAAAGCCGGTCGAAGCAGGTTCGGAGATCAACGCGCGTTACCGGTTGTACTGGGGCCTCGACTCTCCGCCGGCAGGCGACGTTGCCCGGATCATCGCAACGCGCATCGGCCGCGGCGGGCTCGGCGGCCGCGACCTCGACCTTCTCCATCTGAAGCCCACGTCGCGCAAGTTCATGATCGACGTCGCGGGCAAGGCCCTGGAGAACGAAGTTCGCGGCGGACCGCAGGTGGTCGTGACGTCATCTCACGGCACCCTCAGCGGCATCGAAGCCTTCCCCGTCGTTGGTACCAACCGCTGGCGGATGATGTTCGACCTCGACGATCTCAATGGCCAGGCCGCCGACCTTCGCGCCTATCTCGCCAAGGACGGGCAAGCTCTGAGCGAAACCTGGCTCTATCAGATCTTCCCGTAAAGTCGCTCTAAGCCTTCAGCGCTAGGCTTGTCACAGCTTGGACCGTCCCGCGGGAACGATCATCCTGCGGAACGGTTCATTCTGTGCTTCAAGACGCACTGGGCCTTAAGATCGCTCGCCGGTTGAAGAGGGTGCAGGCCGCTCTTGCAAGCTCGTGCAGGGTTCTCCTCTCAAGATCGGAGGCATCGGCGGTCATGGTCACCACGGACCAATTGCGAGCGCTCTTTCCCGATGACGCGGAGCTGAAAACTCACGCTCCGCCACCGCCCATGCATCAGCGCGATATTCTGGTCGACGGCGAATTGCGGCACTGGGCTGGCGCGAGCGTCCCCGTGCGCTCCGCCATCTGCGCGCGCAAGTCCAATGGCGCGCTCGATCAGATCGAACTCGGAAGCCACCCGACCGCCGGAATTCCAGAAGCGATGGAAGCGCTCGCTGCTGCGGTCGAAGCCTACGACGACGGCCGCGGCGAATGGCCGACGATGGCCGTCGCGCAGCGCATCGCCTGCATGCAGGAATTCACCCGCCGCATGGCCGCCAAGCGCGAAGAGATCGTCAATCTGATCATGTGGGAGATCGGTAAGAGCCGCGCCGACTCGGAGAAGGAATTCGACCGCACGGTCGACTACGTGCAAGCCACCATCGCCGCCCTCAAAGAGCTCGATAACTCCAATTCACGCTTCCTGGTCGTAGAAGGCACCATCGGCCAAATCCGACGTACGCCGCTCGGTGTCGTGCTCTGCATGGGGCCTTACAATTATCCGCTCAACGAGACCTTCGCGACGTTGATCCCTGCGATGATCATGGGCAACACCGTCGTATTCAAGCCGCCGACGTTCGGCGTGCTGCTGTTCCAGCCGCTGCTCGAAGCGTTTCAGAAGTCGTTCCCGCGCGGCGTCATCAACATCGTCTACGGCCGCGGCGCGGAAATCGTGCCGGCGCTGCTCGAGTCCGGAAAGATCAACGTCCTGACGTTGATCGGTTCCAGCAAAGTCGCCGACCATTTGAAGAAGATGCACCCGAAGGTGAACCGCCTCCGCGCCATCCTCGGCCTCGACGCCAAGAACGCCGCCATCGTACTGCGCGACGCCGATATGACGCTCGCGGTCAAGGAATGCGTGACTGGCGCGCTGTCGTTCAACGGCCAGCGGTGCACCGCTCTCAAGATGCTGCTCGTCCATCGCGACATCGTCGATGATTTCGTCGCGCGCCTCGTCGCCGAAGTGGACAAGCTCAAGATCGGCATGCCGTGGGAGAAGGGTGTCGCCATCACGCCGCTACCCGATCTCGGGAAGGTCGAGCACATGACGCGGCTCGTTGAGGATGCGAAAGCGAAGGGCGCGCGCGTCCTCAACAAGGGCGGCGGAGTATGCGGAACGCTCTTTACTCCGGCGGTCGTTTATCCGGTGAAAGAAGACATGCTGCTCTATCGCGAAGAGCAGTTCGGGCCCATCGTCCCCGTCATGGCTTTCGATGATGTAGAAACTGCGCTCGAATACGTCATCACGTCCGAACACGGCCAGCAGGTATCGATCTTCAGCGAAGATCCCGAGACCATCGGCAAACTCGTCGACCCGCTCGTCAATCAAGTCTGCCGCGTGAACGTGAATTGCCAGTGCCAGCGCGGCCCCGACGTCTTCCCATTCACCGGCCGCAAGGACTCCGCCGAAGGCACGCTATCGGTCACCGACGCCCTGCGATCCTTCTCGATCCGCTCGATGGTCGCCGCCAAGCAGACCGACGATTCCAAGCGCATCCTGAACAAGATCGTCCGCGATCACGACAGCAATTTCATTAACACCGGCTTCATATTCTAACCCTTACGCCGATGGTTAATGGCAGGGCCATAGACAGCATCTATGATCCGATAGCATGGGGAGCGTCGTTTTGCGCACCCCTCTCGGCCTGAATGTCACGGCCTAAAACCCTGAAAACTCACATCATATTCCGTTTTCGCATAACGGTTATCCCGCGTGGTGCGTTGCGGAAGGCCTATATTTCGCACATGCCCAAAAAACAGGGCGATATTTGCGGAAGCAGGCGATGGGTAAACCAGAATTTATTGGCAAGAAGTCGAAGGCTGCAGGCGGCTGGGGCGCACTGAAGAGCTGCGGAAAGAAGCTGCTCGCGAGCGGTTCGCCGCTGTCCGGCGCCGTGACGATGCTGAAAGCCAACCAGCCGGATGGATTTGACTGCCCGGGCTGCGCCTGGGGCGACCCTGAGCATGGCTCCTCGTTCGAATTCTGCGAGAACGGCGTCAAAGCCGTCGCCTGGGAATCGACCGACAAGCGCGTCAAGCCCGACTTCTTCAAGAAGCACACCGTCAGCGAGCTTCGCACCTGGACCGACTATGACCTGGAGCGCGAGGGCCGCCTGACCCATCCCCTCCGCTACGATGCCGCGACCGACCGCTACGTCGAAGCCGGCTGGGACGAAGCCTTCGGCGAGATCGCCGGCGTCCTGAACAGCCTCGACAGCCCCGACCGCGCCGAGTTCTACACCTCCGGCCGCGCTTCCAATGAAGCCGCCTACATCTATCAGCTCTTTGTCCGCCTCTACGGCACCAACAATTTCCCCGACTGCTCGAACATGTGCCACGAGGCGAGCGGCGTCGCGCTCGAACAGGCCGTCGGCATCGGCAAGGGCACGGTCCTCCTCGAAGACTTCGAGAAGGCCGACGCCATTTTCGTCATCGGCCAGAACCCGGGCACCAACCATCCGCGCATGCTAGGCGACCTCCGCCGCGCAGCGCTTCGTGGCGCGCGCATCGCGGTCTTCAATCCGGTCCGCGAAAAGGGTCTTGAGCGTTTTGCCGATCCCCAGGACAAGCTGGAGATGATCACCGGCGGCTCGACCCCGATCGCCAGCGAATACTTCCAGGTCCGCGTGGGCGGTGACATGGCCGCGGTTCGCGGCATGGCGAAAGCGGTGTTTGCTGCCGATGATGCAGCGCTCGCTGCAGGCCGCCCGTCGGTCCTCGACCGCAAGTTCCTTGCGCAGCATACCGACGGTTTCGAAGCCTACCGCGCAGCCGTCGACGCCACGACCTGGGAACAGATCGAAGATCAGTCCGGCCTGTCGCGTGCTCAGATCGAGGAACTCGCCCAGATCTACATCGGCGCCAACCGCGCCATCTGCACCTGGGCGATGGGCGTCACGCAACATCGCCATTCGGTGGCGACCATCCGCGAGATTGCAAACTTCCTCTTCCTGCGCGGCAACATTGGCCGTCCCGGCACGGGCCTGTGCCCTGTTCGCGGCCATTCCAACGTCCAGGGCGACCGCACCGTCGGCATCAACGAGAAGCCGCCCGCAGCCTTCCTCGATGCGCTTGAGAATGAGTTCGGCGTCCCGATGCCCCGCCGCCATGGCCACAACGTCCTTGCCGCCATCGGCGCGATGCTGGATGGATCCTCGCAGGCCTTCATCGCTTTGGGCGGCAACTTCGCCCGCGCGACGCCGGACAGCCCCTTGATCGCCAAGGCGCTGATGAACCAGAAGCTGACCGTCAACATCGCGACAAAGCTCAACCACTCGCATCTGCTTCCGGGCAAGGTCAGCTACATCCTCCCCTGCCTCGGCCGCACCGAGATCGATCGCAACGCCGATGGCGCCGCGCAGATCGTGACGGTCGAAGACTCCATGAGCATGGTGCACGGATCGGGCGGCATCAATAAACCGGCCTCCCCCGAGCTTCGCTCCGAAGTCGCCATCATTGCAGGTATCGCCGAAGCGACCGTCGGCTCGAAAGTCGTCGACTGGAAGAGCCTCGCGCACCATTACGATCGCATTCGCGATTTGATCGCGCGCACGATCCCGGGCTTTGAGGACTACAACCAGCGCGTCCGCCGCCCTCGCGGTTTCCGCCTGCCCAACGGCGCGGCCGAGCGCATCTGGAACACGCCAACGCAAAAGGCGAACTTCGCAAGCCCCGCGCTCCCCGAGCAGACCGAGCATCAGCAGGCGGTCGCGCAGAAGGGCACGTTCGTGCTCCAGACTTTCCGCTCGCACGACCAGTATAACACGACCGTTTATGGCCTCGATGATCGCTATCGCGGCGTTTACGGCGAACGCCGCGTCGTGTTCGTAAATCCCGCCGACCTTGAAGAAATCGGCGCTGAGGCGGGAGATCGCGTCGACATCATCGGCCGCTACGAAGACGGCATCGAACGCGTCGCCGAAAGCTTCCGCGTTGTGCCCTACGAACTTCCGCGCGGCTCAGTAGCCGGCTACTATCCCGAACTCAACGTTCTTGTTCCGCTGTCGAGCGCGGGCGAACTCAGCGATACGCCGACGTCGAAATCGGTCCTGGTATCGTTTCGCTTGTCGGAACAAGCCCAGGCGGCATGAACGACGACGCCCGCGACGACATCACCGAAGAAGACTTCCTCAAGGCCGTATCGGCCTTGAGTTCCGAGGAGCCCGCATTTTCGCCCCTCGCTGCAGCGATCCTCGCCGCTCTCCATTTCGGCATCGCCAAAGACAGCCGCACATTCTCCCGCAAGTTCGACATCGCGCACGCCCTCGTCCTGCGTGAGGTCTCCGCGCTCGCTGACGATCTCGCACTCCTCGTCGTCACTGCGCGAAATCAAAAAAACCAGCGCACCGAATTTGCCCCCGCAGAAAAGGCGTTGCAGCTATTCGCGCGCGCTTTGAAGTGACGATCGCGCTACGGTAATAGCCACCATTTCTGCCCAGAAATACGGGCGTTTTTCACACCTCCACCAATCGGCATATGCTTTCAGCAGTGCTTCTGTCCGAGGCCTCCTGTTCTTCGAGCCGGCACCCGCGCGTGCTACAGAAGAAAGCGAGGGGGAAAAAGAAAATCCCGGAGGTGCACGATGGAATTCTCGCAGGTCTATCAGCCCGAAGCGCTGGAGCGCATGACGATCGTTCTCGAGCGCGCAGCACAAGAGCTTCGACTGGACTGCTTGCCGATTTCTGAGAAGGAGCGGCTGGCCAGGTGCATTCTCTCGATCGGCAACTGCTACACCGACGTCAATCGCCTGCTTGAGCGGGCCGTCCGCCTCTACTTGCGCAGCCGGCCGTCAATGTTTGAGCCGCCGCACCGGCGACCCGCCCTCATTGCTCTGGCCCAATGCTCGGGATGACGTCGTTATCGGCATCTGTCGCCGATAGAACACCGTTGCGCTCCGACGAACTGCGATCGGCGTGGAAACTGAAAGCCACGCCCAGCGTTCCGGCAAGGACGACAAGCCCAAGAACCCAAGGGAACTGGTGGCGCGGCGGAGAAGAACGACGCGATCGTCCTTCAACTTTCTCGCGGGTGATAGCCATCCGATCCTACCTCATTGGCGCGTCTGAAGCCCGGGCATATCGGGTTGTAACCAGTGCCCGGCCGCGAGGTTCCAAATCGGCCTGAAGGCCGGACGCAGGCGCAAGAAAGTCTCAAGCTGCATTGCTAATGGGTGCCCCACGGCATGATCGGCACCGTCGAGATGGCGTTGAAAGGCGAGCCTTCGATAACCCTGTCGCTGATCGCGACATAGACGAGCGTATTCCGCTTCTTGTCGATGCTCCGGTAAACATGTGTGTTCTTGAAGAAGAGCGACGTGCTCGCCGAATAAACTTCGTCCTGTTCGGGAAGCTTTGAAATATCCGTCGTAATCGGCCCCACTTGGCGGCACGCGATCGAGAACATCGACGGGTCTTCTGCGACGCCGAAGGTGCCTTTGAGACCACCCGTTCGCGCCTGACTGATGTGGCAGGCAACGCCGGGCACCTTCGGGTCATCAAACGCGCTGACGCAGACCTTGTCGTTGGCCCCGAGAAACCGGAATGTCGTACTGATGCAGCCAATGTCGTCGGCTTGCGCGCTGCTCGCCGAAGCGAGACACGCAATCGAAACGGCAGCGAACAAAGATTTCATTGTCATCTCCCTCACGCCATGATGATGGCGCAAGGAAAGTGGCGATGGCGAGCCGCTATCACAAGAAGCAGGCGATAGCTTATCGAGCCGAGGCCGGCCTGCCCTTTGAGAGCGCGCGGCTACCGGTCCCGCTGATATCGGGCGGGCACTTCGCCAGCTCTGACCAGCGCGTCCACGCAGCCGCGCGAAAGCATGCGGCGCTTGCTTTCGAAACAGCGGCGAAGCTGCGGGCTGTTTTGTTTGTAGCTGCCGCACAGGCCCGCGAAGTCGGCCGAGCAAGCGTTCTTCACCTTCTGCGAGTATGCATCGGCCGATGTGGCGGCAAACGCCAGCACCGCCGCGGAAACCACAATTGTTTGAAGTGTTTTTATCGGGTTCATTTTTTGTTGCCGGGCCAAAAAGCCCATCCCTATGAAGAAACACGCCCCACTCAAATGACGCCAGCCACGGCGCTACGGAATTGAAGCAAGTAACCGCTGAATAACCTCTTACCGCTCGTTCCGTAACTGGCTCTAGTGCAAATAATTACAATTCGTGCAACCACTTTATTGCTAACCATGTTCTAGGCTTGATAGCGGCCCCGTTGCGGTCGTCGCCGCAAACTCTATTGTCGGCGTGTGGCGTGTTTGGGTCAGAATTGGGTTCAGACGATTGCGAAAGCTACTCATTCCGGTAAGCGGCGTTTCATTGTTCAGCAGCCGGCGCTCGGCCCGAAACCGTCTTTTGGCGGTTGCCGCGTTAGTGCCCTCTATACTGGCCAGCACCCATGCCCATGCTGTCGACGCCAACGTCCGGCAGGCCTGCAGAAGCGACTACTATCAGCATTGCAGTCAGTTTTCAGTGGGAACGGAAGAGCTTCGCAAGTGCATGCGAAGGGTCGGCGAAGGCTTGTCCACGCCGTGCCTAGTTGCTCTAGTGAACGCAGGCGAGATCACGCAGGCGGACGTCGAACGGCATAACGCTGCCAAGACTGGCCAGCCTCTGCGCAAAGCGACAGCCGCAGGCACGGCCGTACCCGCAGCCGACGATCCAAAAGACGTCAGCAAGAGAAGTATCCAACAGCGCCAGGCCACCCCAAGAACAGTTGGGTCCGCGTCCCAGGCAAAGGCGGCAAAGGCTTCAAAGAAATCCAAGAAGGCCAAAGCCGCGGCCAGCGCTAAGCCGAAGCCCGGAGCCAAAACCAAGGCAAAAGCTAAGACGAAGAAGGCGGCAAGCGCCAAGGCCCAGCCCAGCGGTGCGGCGCAGAAGCCAACGGCGAAAACAAATAAGAAGACCGCAAAAAAGCAGAGCTCCGCCTCCGCTACCAAGCCGCCTGCTGGGCACAAAAATGCTAAAAAGGTGTCTGCCGCACCTTAAGGCCTGAGGCATGAGCTCCCGGGAATGATTGCGATCTCGGCGCCGGCATGCTGAGATCATCCGCACGGAGATCACAATGCCTGAGCATCATTTCCACGCGGTCGTCTGGATCGACCATCACGAAGCCCGCATCTTCCATTTCAATCGGTCTAATGCCGACGAGGTCGTGCTGAGGCCCAAAGATCCCGTTCGCCATATTCATCATAAGGCGGACACGATTGGCAGCGGCCACGCGCCCGAAGACGCGGATTTTCTTCAACGCGTTGCGGACGCGCTCGCCGATGCCGGAGCCATCCTCGTCATCGGCCCAGCCAATGAAAAGCTCGCTTTGATCAGCCATATCGACCGCCGCGCTCCCGCGCTAAAGGCCAAGATCAAAGGCGTGGAAACGGTGGGGCACCCGACCGACGGTGAGATTCTCGCGCTCGCCCGCAGGTTCTTCAAGGATGACCACATGGAGCCGCCACGCGTGGAGTAACGAATTAGTCACCACATGCGCCGGTTGTGGTCGACGGCCACGAGCCAAACGCAGAAGCCGCGAAAGACCGAACCATCGAACTGCCAGCAGATCCTGCTGGCGACATCAGCAGGTGACCGCATTAGATTTCCTCAGCCGGACGATCTTCACGGATCAATCAGCTAGCGAAAGAGTATTCATGTCGAAAAGAGACCCGATGACTTGGATGATGGCTGAAGCTGTGGAAACGCTGGCGCGCGCTGAGCGCATGCACCGCCAATTGTTTTCACTCCAGCGGTCCGAAGCAAAGAACGAGCCCGCCTGGGAACCTCCAGTCGATGTGCTGGAGACAGAACGCGAGATCCTCGTTTTCGTGGCGCTTCCGGGCGTTGACCCGGAGCTGGTCGAAGCAACGATCGAGAACGGTATTCTCGTCGTCAGCGGCCGACGCGTTGTGCCACCGCAGCTTCGCAACGCCGTGATCCATCACCTCGAGCTTCCTCAGGGACGTTTCGAGCGCAGGATCCAGTTGCCGGCAGGACGATACGCGGTTCGCCAGTTCGTGGCGAACGGTTGCTTGGTGTTCTCGCTGACCAAAGCGGGCTGAATTAGATCGCCGAGGTAAAATACATGGCACTAGGTGACTCGCCGTCCACTGGAACGAACAAGCCTGCAGCAGAAATTGGCAACGGCCCGCAGAACATCGAGCTTCCCTCCGATGCGCTGATCCTTCTGCCTGTCCGCAAGGTCGTGCTGTTTCCCGGCCTCATCATACCGCTCACTATCGGCCGCCCAAAATCCATCGCAGCCGTGCAGCAGGCCGTGCGCGAACAACGCCAGATCGGCATTTTTCTACAGCGCGACGCCGACAACAACGATCCAGGTCCTGATGACATCTATCGCATCGGAACCGTCGCCAATATCGTTCGCTACCTCGCATCTCCCGATGGTACGCACCACATCGTCGTCCAAGGCGTGCAGCGCATCCGCATCGAAGACTTCGTTCCCGATGCGCCCTTCATGGTCGCGCGCGTGGTTCATCTGCCCGAGCCCGACGTACGCTCCCCCGAGATCGAAGCACGCTTCCGAAATCTGCGGACGCAAGCGCTTGAAGCAGTACAGCTGCTGCCGCAAGCACCTCCCGAACTCGTGGCCTCAATTCAAAACGCGGCCTCGCCCGCAGCCCTCGCTGATCTCGCGGCGGGCTACATGGACATCACGCCGGAGGACAAGCAGGCGATCCTCGAAACGGTTGATCTGACGACGCGCATGGAGCGGGTGGCGAACCTGCTTGCCGAGCGCATTGAAGTGATGCGCATCGCGCAGGAGATCGGCCGCCAGACCAAAGCCGCGTTTGACGAACGCCAGCGCGAAGCCGTGCTCCGCGAGCAAATGGCGACGATCCAGCGTCAGCTCGGCGAAGGCGACAGCAAAACCCAGGAAGTCGAAGAGCTGAGCCAGGCCATTGCCAAGGCTGAGATGCCCGACGACGTCGAGCAGCACGCGCGCAAGGAACTAGCCCGCTATCAAAGACTGCCTGAAGCGGCCGCCGAATCCGGCATGATCCGCACCTATCTCGACTGGTTGACGGAACTGCCTTGGGCGCTGCCCGAAGAGAAGACGATCGACATCGCCGCCGCGCGCCGCATCCTCGATGAAGACCATTTCGGTCTCGAGAAGATCAAGAGCCGCATCATCGAATACCTCGCTGTCCGCAAGCTCGCGCCCAATCGCAAAGCGCCGATCATCTGCTTCGTCGGCCCTCCCGGTGTCGGCAAGACGTCCCTCGGACAATCCATCGCGCGCGCGATGCAGCGGCCTTTCGTGCGCGTCAGTCTCGGCGGCGTGCATGATGAATCCGAAATCCGCGGCCACCGCCGCACCTACGTCGGCGCGCTGCCAGGCGTCATCATTCAGGGCATCAAAAGAGCGGGCGCACGTAACTGCGTGATGATGCTCGACGAGATCGACAAAATGGGACGCGGTTTTCACGGCGACCCCTCGGCAGCCATGCTCGAAGTTCTCGATCCAGAGCAGAACAGCACATTCAGGGACAACTACCTCGCCGTTCCTTTCGACCTGAGCCGTGTTGTCTTCATCGCCACTTCGAACATGCTGGATTCCATTCCGGGCCCGTTGCTCGATCGCATGGAGATCATCAGTCTGGCCGGTTACACGGAAAGCGAAAAGCTGCAGATTGCGCGTCGCTATCTCGTCAAACGGCAGCTCGAAGCCAACGGTCTGAAGCCCGAACAGGTCACGATCGACGATGCGGCTTTGACGGCCATCATTCACGGCTACACGCGCGAAGCCGGCGTGCGCTCATTGGAGCGCGAGATTGGCCGGGTCTTCCGCAACGTCGCCGTCAAGATTGCTGAAGACAGCAACGCTCACCTCGACATCACCGCGAAAGACGTGACCGAAATCCTGGGACAGCCGCGCTTCGAAAACGAAGTTGCCATGAGAACCAGCGTGCCCGGCGTCGCAACGGGTCTCGCGTGGACGCCGGTCGGAGGCGACATCCTGTTCATCGAGGCCACGAAGTCTCCAGGCAAATCTGGCTTGATCCTCACGGGGCAGCTCGGCGACGTGATGCGCGAGAGCGCCCAAGCCGCGATGACGCTCGTCAAGAACCGTGCGCAGTCCCTCGGCATCGAGCAGGACGTTTTCGAAAAATGCGAGATTCACGTGCACGTGCCGGCGGGTGCGACACCAAAAGACGGCCCAAGCGCCGGCGTCGCGATGTTCCTCGCGCTCGTGTCTCTGCTCACGGATCGCACCGTCAGGAGCGACACCGCCATGACAGGAGAGATCTCCCTGCGAGGCCTCGTGTTGCCGGTCGGCGGCATCAAGGAGAAGGTCGTCGCCGCGGCGGGCGCAGGCATTACGCGCGTCATGCTGCCGGCACGCAACCGGCGTGACTTCGACGACATCCCGCAAGACGCCCGCGACCGCCTTGAATTCATATGGCTGGAACGCGTGGATGATGCGGTTGCCGCCGCACTCGACAGCAGGTCTGCGGATGCCGAGTCGTCGGCGGGAACGATCACCGCCGCCTGACCCGAGCGCTCTTCGCCACATCATCAGCCGGCACAGCCCGATTTGAGACGCGCATAAGCTCCAGCAGTCGCGTGCCGGCATGAGCGAGACCGCCCTTTCAAAGAAAGTCGTCTTCACCGCGCTGGCCGGCAATATCTTTGTGGCCGTCATCAAATTCGTCGCCGCTGCCGTGACGGGCTCGTCGGCCATGGTGAGCGAAGCCATGCACTCGCTCGTCGACACCGGCAACGAGGGATTGCTCCTCTATGGCTACGTCAGGGCGAGCCGCCACCCCGATCGCACGCATCCACTCGGCTACGGACGCGAAATATACTTCTGGAGCTTCATCGTTGCGGTTCTGCTGTTCACGCTCGGCGCCGGCGCATCGATCTACGAAGGCGTAACCGCAATTCTGAATCCCCATCCGATTACGAACGTCAGCGTCAACTATATCGTCCTCGCCCTATCCGCTCTGTTTGAAGGCTCCTCCTGGATGGTCGGCGTGCGACGCTTCGGCAAATACAAAGGCCGCCGCAGCTATTGGCAAGCCGTGCGCGAAAGCAAGGATCCGCCCGCCTACATGGTCGTGTTCGAGGATTCCGCAGCCCTCATCGGCATCGCGATTGCAGCCCTCGGAAACTTTCTCTCAGTCCACCTCAATATGCCCTTGCTCGACGGCGTGGCATCGATCCTCATCGGCATCGTTCTCGCAACGATCGCAATTTTACTTGCGCATAAGACCAAGGAGCTCCTCATCGGCGAACCCGCCAGCGACGAGATCACCAGCTCCATCATGGCACTTGCGAGAAGCGAGCCGAGCGTCGACGGCGCCAACAACATCTTCGCCATCCACCTGTCACGCGATCAGATTCTGGTCGCGCTGAGCTTGGAGTTCGCAGATGAGCTGCGCACACCTCAGATCGAAGCGGCCGTTGTCCGTCTCGAAAAGCGCATTCGCGAGAAGCATCCGCAGGTCATCGCGCTCTTCATCAAACCGCAGACGCGCCGGTCCTTCGAGCAAATGCTGGCACAGCGCCGCAACGGCTCGGCAGATACGGCTTGAACCACTAGACGGACCTACGGCGCCGGTTGATCGGCGGGCACTGCCTTTGCCTCGGGCTTCCGCTTCCCCATGTAAGCCAGATAGCTGACGAGCCCATCGAGTTCCGCATTGGAGATCGCCTGCTCGCTGAAGCCTTCCATCTGCTGCAACGGCCAAGTGCGGACGGCCTTCGGATCGCGGATCAACGCCCTCAGCCCGGCGTCAGTCATGTACTGCGTTACGTTCATCGGCAGGCCCAGATCCGGGCCCATCTCCGTGTTGCCCGCACCATTGAGGCGGTGACACGCCAGGCAGTTCTTCACGAACACCGCTTGGCCGGTCCGCTCCGGCGCATCGTGGGCAAGGGATCGATCGACCGCCAGTGCCGGCCAGCGCTTAACCGGATCGTCCGCCGCCGAAAGCGCAACAAGAGCGAACGGCCAATACTCCTCGCTGATTGCCGGAAGCTTCGCGTCCTGCCAGACGAGATAGAACGGCCCGGCGTTGACGTCGCGATTAGGGACGAGCGGCCAGGGCTTCGCCGGATCTTCCACCGCGATCCAAGCAACCGCACCACCCTGGGCGCCCCTCTTCACCACTTCGCTTGGAATTTGCGTCACGAAGCCATCGCTCGCGCGCGCTTCGATGGTGTGAAAGTCCTCATCGATCGCACCGCCGAGCACACTGAGCAGCGGCACGGCGCGATAGGTCATGTCACGGCGATACGCGACGTCATCGGGCACCTTGAGGTCTGTCACATCGGGCCGCGCCAGAAGCTCCTCGGCCGTGAGGCGGCGCTCCTCCCCGCCGAACGTCAATGTCAAAACGCGGTCATCCGCGAAGCAATAACCGGAGCTGAAAGCCCACAGGACAGCCAGCACCAACAGCCTTTTCATTCCAATTTCCCTAGAAACAATTGCCCGCCCAAGAAGCCGTTAAGAGCGCGCTTCCGTAAGATCCACCTGCTGCTGCGAAACTTGGCTCTTCTTGAAAGACGCGATCGACGCTTCGACCAGCGCTTCGAGCTCCGGCAGCAGCACGACGCTTTCCTGCTCGTTGGGGTCCGTGCGCGCAATGACGGCAGAAGCCGGCTTGTCACTCAAGTTGATCGGCAGATGCGGCAGCCCCGCGGGAATATAGACGAGGTCACCCGCCCGCGTCGGGATGCAATGCTCGAGCCGGTGCCCGTAAAGCGTCAAGACCTCACCGTCGAGCATGTAAATTGCCGTCTCATGGTTTTCATGCAGATGTACTTTCGCCCGCGCCCCGGCAGGAACGGTCAAAAGATGCATACAGATGCCTTTCGAGCCCACCGTCTCGGACGCAATTCCGCAGAAGTAGGTCAAGCCCTGCTTGCCGTCATACGTACCAGCCGCGCGAATGACCCGGCAGGCCAGTTCAGCTGAAGAACTCATTGAAATCGATCCTTTCTCACGGCCTCTGACCGTGACAAAATCCGCTGCGACGGCCTTGCGGATCCGATCGTTTCCGCTACAGCCAAATCAATAAATCGGCTTTGACCTTAGCCAATCGGACGCGCCAATCAACCGGGCCGATCTACTCCGCAAAGAAACAAAAGATGACCGACAAAAAGCCAGACATCCTTCAGCCCGTTGACGATTCTGCGCGCCGCCTTGGCAAGACGCTTGTCCGGACTGCCCGCTTCGCTTCGCTGGCCACCATTGACCCGCTCGATGGTTCGCCCTCTGTCAGTCGCGTCAGCCTCGCAACTGCAATGGACGGCTCGCCCGTATTCCTCATCTCGCGCCTCTCCGGCCATTTCGCCAATCTGGAAGCTGACAGCAGATGTTCACTGCTCGTCGGCGAGCCCGGCAAGGGCGACCCGCTCGCCCATCCCCGCATGACCTTGATCGGAACGGCGGAAAATCTCTCAGGCACCCCCGCACGCGACCAGGCGAAGAGCCGCTTTCTGCGGCGCAATCCCAAAGCCGCGCTCTACGCTGACTTCCCCGACTTCGCCTTCTGGAAGTTTACGACCACGCGCGCATCGCTCAACGGCGGCTTCGGCCGGGCCTATGCGGTATCGGCAAGCGATCTCGCCTGCCCGGCTGCCGCGCTCGAGTCCTTGTCCGAGATTGAGGAAGGCGCCGTCGCGCACATGAACGCCGATCATGCCGATGCCGTCGGCCGCTATGCCTTAAAGGCGGGCGCTGCCACGGCGGAAGGCTGGCGCCTCGCCACGCTCGACCCCGAGGGGCTCGATATGACGTCGGGCGATGAGGTCGTCCGGCTCTGGTTCGATGCCCCGCTGATGTCGGCGCAGGAACTCCGGCCCGTTCTCGTGGCGCTCGCGAGAAAATCGGAAAGCTGACCGCCGGCCCCCGCGCCTCAAGCCGTCTTGGCAGCGCTGGCGGGCCTGCGCGTCTGGCCCGCGTTCTGGCTGAGAAAGCGCACGAAGCTGCGCACGATCGGCCGGCTGTCGTCGCTCTTGCGATAGGCGGCGAAGTGGCTCGACTGGAATTGATAGGTCTGCGGCTTCAATTCCCGCATGAGACCCTGGCGCACCCACGCGTCCGCGACATGGCGGGGCAGGAAGCCGATGAACCGGCCCGACAGGATCATCATGACCTGCGCCTCCATCTGCACAACCTGTCCCGTCGCGCGGGGGTGGTCAGCGCGATAGAGATCGTCCAAGTGGCGGTAGGCGCGAACCGAGAACAGCGCCTTGCCGATGGCGTCCCGCGTGATCGAAGCAGGCGCCGCATCGAACAGAGGATGCCCCTTGCCGCAATAAAGACCATGCGGTTCCTGATGCAGCGCAACGTACGTGACCCCCGGCACCTTCTGCGACATCGGCCCGATGACGACGTCGCGCCGGCTGTCGGCGATGGCCTGCTCCAGCGCGTGAGGCGTGCCGAGTTCGAGATCGATGTAGACGTTCTCGGCATTCTCCATGAAGCGCGCGATGACGTTCTGCAGCCCCAAAGCCGGATTGGTCACGACGCCGTCGACGATGCCGATGCGCAGCCGCCCCACGAGCTGGCCATTGTGTTGGCTCACCCTCTCCTCGAACGCGTTGATGTCGGCAAATAGCTTCTGCGCCGCGTGGTAGGTGGCCTCGCCGAATGGCGTCAGTTGAAATCCGCGCCGGCCGCGCACGCACAGCGGCGCCCCGAGTTTGCGTTCGAGCGTGGCGAGATGCGTGCTCAGCGTCGGCTGCGAGAGGTTGAGGGCAATCTGCGCGTCGCCGAAGCCGCGGGCTTCGACCAGCGTCATGAAGACCCGAAGAAGTCGAATGTCGATGTTATCGAGCCGCCGCATCCGCTCACTCCATCCATCACCGTCGCTCTAAAGTCACATTGACCATTTTCGATGTATCTTTCCAATATTCAATATTGGTCTCGATGTGATTTTCCCCGAGATTTCAGTGTGACGGTGGTGTGTTCATCCAGGATGGTGCCGATGCATAAGACGATGAATTTCCGGCGGGTTGTCGGAGCAGGTTTGGCAATCGCGATGGGGATGAGCGTGTCCCTTGCCGCGACGGCAGCTATGGCTGACGAGAAGATCCGCATCCTCTGCCCGACGTGGAGCGGCTTCGCTCCAGTCTTCGTGGCCCAGGAACTCGGCTACTTCAAAAATCTCGGGATCGAAGTCGACATCAAGTTCGAAGACGAACGCGCCAACGTTATGGCGGCGATGGAGCACGGCGACATCGAGATGGATATGCGCACGGTCGGCGAGTACCAGGGCAAGCCGCGCGATGCCAAAACGCCCGGCATCATCATCGGCGCGATTGACCAGTCGCTCGGCGGCGACGGCGTTATCGCTTCGGGCGACATCACCTCCGTCGAACAGCTGAAGGGCAAGACGGTCGCTTCCGAGCCGAATATCCCCGCCCGCCTGCTCCTGCAGATGGAGTTGAAGAAGAAGGGCCTGACGCTGGCCGATCTCGACCTCAAGCAGATCGCTACCGCCGACACCGTCGCCGTCTTCAACGACCCCTCGATCGCAGCGGTCGTCTCCTATCAGCCGAACCTCTCTCAAGCGATCGACAAGGTCCCCCAGCGCAAGCCGCACATCCTCGTATCGTCGGCGCAGTACCCGGGCATTGTTATCGATGTCATCACCGCCCGCCAGGATGATCTGAAGGCCAATCCCGAGAAGTATAAGAAGTTCATGATCGGCATCTTCAAGGCTGTCGATTACTTCAAGACCAATAAGGCCGACTTCATCAAGCTCGCCGCGCCTCACTTCAATCTGACGCCGGAAGAGTTCGCCGAGTCGATCGAAGGCAGCTTGGAATACACGGGGCTCAAGGAGACGAGTGAATACCTCGGCAAGCCCGGCGCACCCGGCACACTCTTCAAGATCTTCGATGAGGTCATGCAGCTCAACATCGAGAACGGCGCTGCTGACAATACCTTGAAGGCAGACGAGCAGATCGACAATTCGATCGTTGCCAGCATCACCGAAGCCGATCTGAAGTAACGAAACGAAGCGAAGCCGGCAAAGAGATCAGCACGTGACCACCACCAAAGCGATACTATCGGGCGCGTCGCGTGCGCCGGCCGAGAACGCGGCAACGATGCCGCGTTCTCAACCAAGAAAAGATACCCGCAATCAGTTCTTCACTTTCCGCGGAACGTTATCGAAGCGGGCCCAGATTTTGACGGCAGCCTTCACAAGCTTGTTCGTCTTGGGCCTGTGGGAACTCTCGACCCGTCTCGGCTGGATCAACGCCACGTTCCTCCCGCCCCCCAGCGTCACCATCGAGACGCTGTGGAACATGATCCTCCACAAGAACCTGTTGTGGCATGCGGGTGTGTCGACACTCCGCATCTGGGTCGCCTTCTCAATTGCCGTCGTCATGGCAATCCCCATCGGCATCGCCATGTCGAGCTTTCGCGGCGTGGGCGCCGCGCTCGAGCCGATCGTAGACTTCATCCGCTATCTACCGGTACCCGCACTCGTCCCGCTCACCATCATCTGGTTTGGCGTCGGCGAAACGACGAAGATCTTCCTGCTCTGGCTCGGCACGTTCTTCCAGCTCGTGCTGCTCGTCGCCGACGATATGCGCCGCGTCCCGCAGGAATACGTCGAAATCTCCTACACGGTCGGCGCACGTCCCCCGCAGATGCTCTCGGACGTCGCCTTCCGTGCCATGCTTCCAAGCCTCTTCGACAACCTGCGCATCACGCTCGGCTGGTGCTGGACCTACCTGATCATAGCCGAAATCGTCGCCGCCAATAACGGCCTCGGCTTCGTCATCTGGGCGGCACGGCGCTACATGAACACCTCGGAAGTGATGGCAGGCGTCGTGACGATCGGGCTCATCGGCCTGGTGACCGACCAGATCCTGCGCCTCGTGCACAAGCGCTTGTTCCGTTATCTCTGAGAGGCGAACCGTGGCTCCCGCTCCCTATCTCGAATTCGACGGCGTCGCCAAATACTTTGGCGATCTCGAAGTCGTCGCGCCTTTCTTCAACCTGAACATCAAACGCAATGAGTTCGTCGTGTTCCTGGGCCCCTCGGGCTCTGGCAAGACCACGCTGATGCGCATGGTGGGCGGCCTGGAGACGCCGAGCTACGGCGAAATCCGTCTCCACGGCCAGCCGATCGGCGCACCGGATCGCGAACGCGGCATGGTCTTCCAGTCCTATTCCTCGTTCCCGTGGCTGACGGTCGCCGAGAACGTCGCCTACGGCATGAAGTACCGGCTCGACCTGACACCGGAACGCAAGAAGGCGCGGCTCGATCACTATCTCGAACTCGTCGGCCTGACGGACTTTGCCGACTTCTATCCCAACAAGGTCTCGGGCGGCATGCGCCAGCGCATCGCCATCGCCCGCACGCTTGCAGCGGGTTCCGAAGTCCTTCTCATGGACGAGCCCTTCGGCGCGCTCGATGCCCAAAGGCGCGAAGGCTTGCAGATCGAATTGCGCCGCATCCATCGCCAGGACGCCAAGACCATCATTTTCGTGACCCACGACGTCGACGAAGCCGTCTTTCTCGCCGATCGCATCATCGTCTTCTCGAAGCGGCCTGCGCGCATGCTGCAGGACATCGATATCTCCGCGGAGCTCGGCCCCGATCGCACGCTCGAGCTGCGCGACAGCGAGACCTTTTTCAAACTTCGCACGCGCATCCTGAAGTTTGTGCGCGAAGCGACTGGGGCAGAAGAAAAAGTATAGGACCCCGAGGACGAACCGTGATCAACCTTCAGAACAAATCGGTGCTCGTGACGGGTGCCAGCCGGGGCATCGGCTTTGCCATAGCGGAAGGGTTCGCGCTCGCAGGCGCCGACGTTGCCATCCTGGCAAATGACGACCAGGTGCACGACGCAGCGGCGCATCTAACAGAGGCATGCGGGCGGCCGGTCAAATCCTTCCTGACCGACATCACCGACAAGGCCGCGCTCCAGAGCGTATTCGCCGAATTCACCACGCTCGATGTGCTGGTGAACAACGCCGGTCTCGAACTCATCACGCCGGTCACCGATCTGAGCGATGAAGTCGACGCCACCTTCGCCCGCATCATCGATATCAACGTGCGCGGCACCTGGAACGTCACGCGCGCGGCGCTCCCGCTTTTGAAGCCCGGCGCACGCATCATCAATACTGCTTCGGTTTGGGCGAAAAGCGCCGTCGGAGAATTCGCCGGCTACATCGCCTCCAAGCACGCCGTCGTCGGACTGACCCGCACCTTCGCGCGCGAACTCGGGCCCCAAGGCATCAACGTCAACGCGGTCTGCCCCGGCTGGGTGCGCACCGTCGCCTCCGTTCGCTCGGCAAAAACCATGGCCGAACGCACCGGCAGGAGCGAAGCCGACATCTTCGCCGATGTCGTCGCGGCCCAAGCTCTGCCGGGCCTTATGGAGCCGCCCGACGTCGCCGGCCTCTACCTTTTCCTTGCAAGCGACCTTGCAAGCAACATCACCGGTCAGGCGATCGGCGTCGATCGCGGGGAATTTCTCGGATGAGCATCGAAAACAAAAAAGTCATCGTCTCCGGCGCCGCGAGCGGCATCGGCCTCGCCATTGCCGATCTGTTCGAAGCCAAGGGCGCGCGCGTCGCGAGGTTCGACATCAGCCCGATCTCCACCGGCAATGGCCCGGCGTTCAAGGTCGACATCACGGACGAGGCGCAAGTCGTCGAAGCGGTCAAAGCGGCAGACGAAGCGCTCGGCGGCCTCGATGTCATGCTCAACACTGCAGCGATCTTCAACTCTGCGCCTCTTCTCGACACGCCCATCGCCGACGTCCGCAAGCTGTTCGACATCAATCTCGTCGGCAACCTCCTCATGGTGCGCGAGTCCGTGCGCGCGATGAAGAAGTACGGCGACGGCGGCCGCATCATACTCTTCAGCTCTGAACTCGCTCAGCTCGGCCGAGAGCATCACGCCGCCTACTGCGCATCAAAGGCCGGCATCAGCGCCATGGTGCGCTGCTGGGCGAAAGAGTTTGGCCCCGGCATTCTCGTCAACGCGGTGGCACCCGGCCCGACCGACACCCCGCTGCTCGATTTCGACAACATGCCGCCAGACTGGAAAGCGCTTGAAACGGGCAATCCGCTCGGCCGCATCGGCAAGCCGGAAGAAATCGCCGAAGCCGCGCTGTTTCTCGCAGGCCCCGGCTCAAGCTTCATCACGGGACAGGTAATCGGCGTCAACGGCGGCGCCTCCATGGTTTGAAAGAAGGGAAAAAATGACCGACCGCCTTTTCATGAATGAGATGAGCTGGACCACCTATCAAAAGCGGATTGAAGGTGGCGCTCTCGTTCTTCTGCCGGTGGGAGCCACCGAGCAGCACGGACCGCATCTGCCGATGGGCACCGACGTGATGCTGGCAACCGCCGTCGCCGTCGATGTCGCCAAGCAGCTCGATGCGATCGTCGCCCCTGCAGTGGCCTTCGGCTACAAATCGCAGCCGAAAATGGGCGGCGGCAATCATTTCTGCGGAACGACGAGCCTCGACGCCGACACGCTTGCGCATCTCCTCCGCGACGTGATCAAGGAGTTCGCGCGCCACGGCGCCCGCCGCCTCGTTCTCATCAATGGCCATTACGAGAACATGATGTTCACCATCGAAGCCGTTGACCTTGCGCTGCGTGAACTCGCCTACATGGGCATCCATGACATGGAGATCCTGCGGCTCGAATATTGGGATTTCACGCGCCCCGAGACGCTGGAGAAAATCTTCCCCGAGGGCTTCCCCGGCTTCGCGCTCGAACATGCTGCCGTGATGGAAACATCGCTGATGCTTCACCATCACCCCGATCTCGTCGACATGTCAGCGCTGCCGACCGACAAGCCGGCTGAATTCCCGGCCTACGACGTCTATCCGACGCGTACAAAGTGGGTGCCATGCTCCGGCGTGCTCTCGCCGGCCCAAGGTTGTGACGCGGAGAAAGGCAAACTTCTCGCGGCCGACTACGCCGTTGGCGTGACTGAAGCCATCCGCAAAGAATTCCCCAACATCAAGGTGAAGGCATGAGCGAGCTTCAGCAGCTTCCCGCCCGCCAGGGCCGCGCTGTTGCGCTGGCGGCGGGACAGTCTATCCGCATCGTGAATACGCACGGCCACCAGGTTGTCGATACGTGGGCTTTCAACGCCCACGACCTCAACGAATTCCTCTCGATGGAACACATGCGCGCCGCGATCGATCGCATCCGGCCGAAGCCCGGCGACAAGCTCATGACCAACAAGCGCAGGCCGATCCTGACCCTTGTTGAAGATACGTCGCCAGGCGTCCACGACACGTTCATCGCCGCTTGCGACATCTATCGCTATCAGGGATTGGGCTGCACCGAATATCACGAGAACTGCGCCGATAATCTCCGCAACGGCATGGCAGGCATTGGTTTGACGCCGCCTGAAGTGCCCTCGCCGCTCAATCTTTGGATGAACATTCCGATCAAGCCCGACGGCAGCATCGGCTGGGAAGAGCCCGTCTCCAAGCCTGGCGACTACGTCGTGCTGAAGGCGGAGATGGATTGCGTCGTCGCCATGTCCGCATGTCCGCAGGACATCATCCGTATCAATGCCGGCGCGCCGACCGACGCGCATTACGAGGTGCTCTCATGAACTCCATTGATCGATCCATAACCAGTTCCGTTCCGTGGGGCCTTGATTCCGAAACCGGCGTCCTTCGTCACGTTCTGCTCGGCAAGCCCGACTTTTTCGAATGGCGCCCTGTCAGCGCGGTTGCCCGGCACACGCTGTCACTCGGCCTGAAGTTCGACGCACAGGTCGCCATGGCTCAGCACCGCGAGATGGTTGACGCCTACGAGAGCGCGGGCGTTGAATGCCATTGGCTCGATGCGCGTCCCGAATTGAAGTACAGCGTATTCGCCCGCGACTCGAGCGTCATGACGCCATTCGGCGCCGTCATAACCATGTTGCAGACGCGCTACCGTCGCGGCGACTACGCGCTCACTTTCAAGTTCTACCAAGAAGCCGGCATTCCGATCTGGAACATGGTCAGCGCCGGCCACTTCGAGGGCGGCGACTTCATGGTGGTCCGGCCCGGCTTAGTCTTGTGCGGTTACGGCGGCGAGCGCTCCGATAAGGAAGGCGCTGAGCAGGTCTGCGAATGGTTCCGCGCGGAGGGCTGGGAAGCCTACGCCGTGCCTTTCCCGCCGCACTTCGTACATCTCGACGTGTCGGTCGGCTTCATCAACGACAAGCTCGTGGCCGTTGCGCCCGACGCGCACCAGCCTTGGTTCCTCGATTTGCTGAAATCGAAGGGCTACGAAATTCTGCCCGTCTCGTATCATGACTCCACGCAGCTCGGCACAAACATCGTCGCACTCGGCAACGATCGCGTGCTCTCAACAGCCGCGAACAAAGACTTGAACGCCCGCATGCGCGCACATGGCATCGAAGTCTACGATCCGGATCTCTCCATGTTCACGCTGGGCGGCGGTGGCCCGCATTGCCTCTGCCAGGCACTGAAGCGCGATCCGCTGTGACTTGAAGACCGAGCGAGGTGATCGCGTCGATTGCCTCGCTCATTGCAATGATAACGACGGTCGGCAGCGGTCGTCACGCTGCCGCGGCACGCTCCGCATCGATCTCGATCGCCAGAACCTCGCGTATCGACCGCGCGTCATGGCCGGGTTTGAGATCCAAAACGATGTCGTCCACGCATCCGTGACGGACCATATTGTTCAGAACGAAAAGGCGAGCATCGGCCGCCGATAACCGCCCCGCGTCATCGATCTCAAATACATCGAACAAATTCCAGATCGTCTCGGCAAAGCACAGCGGGCTCCGCCTCGCCGCGAACGCGATCGCAACGGAATTGAACTCCATGAAAATGAGCGGCCGGTCCCTCACAAGCGTCTCGGCCGCTCCGGCGATGACATGGGCCTCATAGCCGCCGACGTTCAATTTCATAAAGTCTACCGGTGAGGCAAGCGCTGCACCCCAGCTATCGATCGTCTCCATGGCAACGCTCGCAACCTCATCATCCGGCGGCCGGCGATCGCGTTCTCTCACAATGGCCGAATTCACGCTGATAAACGGCTGGGTGACGTGCGTCGCAGAACAAACGGCACCCACCGCGCGCTCCACCACCGTCGCGTTTTCCAAAGCGTTCGATGTCAGGTTCCGGCGCAGGTAGACCGCGTTCCTGGGCGAAGGCTCGAACGCGTAAACGTGACCCTTGGGGCAAGCGAGCGCCAATGCTGCCGTCGTGAGGCCGATGCTCGCCCCGATATCCAAAATTGTGCTGGCGGGATGCAGATAGCGCTCTGCAAATCGCAACAAGTGCCGTTC
>Ga0182740_1000795_pt1 | contig 26449 bp, 26 predicted proteins | sample eDN5th37CKraftBY_FD_128872 | JGI IMG/M metagenome (GOLD analysis project Ga0182740, IMG submission 128872) | Enriched backyard soil microbial communities from Emeryville, California, USA - eDNA 5th pass 37_C Kraft BY (version 2) (version 2) | ecosystem: Environmental > Terrestrial > Soil >...
CGCCGGTCACGCCGCGGCCCGCCGCGCCGACGCCGCCGCTGCGCGCGCCGGTTCAACCGGCGCAGCAGCCGCGCATTCCGATGCCGCCAAAGCCGGAGGCGGCGCCTTCAGCGCCGCAACCCGCGCCGCCGCGTAGCGAGCAGGTTTCGCCGCAGGATCGCGCTCAAGACATGCCGCCCGGGGGACCGCTGGATGTGCCGCCGTCTCCGCCCGAAACCGGGCCGGAAGTTGCCGCGCCGCCGGTTCCTCCCGCCCCGCCCCACGCGCCCGTAGCGCCGCCGATGGCGCGCCGTGGTGAGCGCAGCGGCGAGCGGATGCGCCCGCCGCCGCGCGGCGGATTTGAACCGGGGGAAGGACCGCGCGGCGAAGGATATCGGGGCGGTATGCCCGCGCAGCCGCATCCTCAGCAGCCGCGGCCCCGACCGGGCGCGCGCCCGCCCCATCCGGGCGCTCCCGCCGGCCGTGAGCAAGCGCAGGGCCGGGACCCGCGCGCGGCCCAGCCGGTGCGCGTGCCGCCGGCAAAAGGCGGCAAGGCGAAATACATCATCTCCAGCATTTTGTTCGTGGCGATTGCCGCAGCAGGCGTCTTCGCCTTCATGCAACGCGGGCGCCTCACCGGCCCGGCAACCGCACCGGCCCCGGCGGTCACCGACAGCGATACGCCGAAGTCTTCCGAGCGCATCACGCAGAGCGCCGACGGGCAGGGCCATTCGAGCGTGCCGGGCAATCTCGATCCGGCGGTGGCGCAGCGCGCGGTGCTCTATGAAGAGAACCCGGGCGGCGGCCAGCAATTCCAGAATTTCGTCGGCAACGCCGTATGGAAGACCGAAGCGGTGAACAGCCCGGGCCGCGCGCCGGATCTCGGCTTGCGGATCGAGGTCGAAATTCCCGAGCGCAAGATCAACATCGCGCTGAAAATGCGCCGCAACACCGATCCGTCGTTCCCGGCGAGCCACACCATCGAAGTGATCTTCGATGTGCCGGCGGGCGACGCCTTCGGCGGTATCGCCGACATGCGCGGCATTCGCGCCAAGAGCAGCGAGACAGCGCAGGGCACGCCGCTTGCCGCCGAAGTGCAGAAAGTGAAGGACGGCTATTTCCTGCTGGCGCTGCCGCAGATCGAGCGCGACAACAATCTGAGCATGTTGCGCGATCGCGACTGGCTCGACATTCCCTTCGTCTATGCGAATGGCCGCCGCGCGGTGCTGACCTTCCAAAAGGGCACGCCCGGCGAGCGGGCGCTACGCGAGGTGCTCAATTCGTGGGGCCAGGGTCAGGGCCAGAACTCCGCGCAGTAAATTTGCGCAGGCTATTTACCGGAATCAAAAAGGGCGGCCGATGGGGCCGCCCTTTGTTTTCGGTTTTTCGCCGCGCGGCAATCAGCGCGCCGGCAGCGCAGCCGGCGTTTCCGCGGCCTTGATGCGAGAGACGACGGCGGCCTGCACCTTCTCGAAGGCACGAACCTCGATCTGGCGCACGCGCTCGCGCGAAACGCCGAATTCCGCCGCGAGTTCCTCGAGCGTGACGGGGTTCTCGGTGAGACGGCGCGCTTCGAAGATCTTGCGCTCGCGATCATTCAGGACGTCGAGCGCCTGGCCGAGCGCGCGCTTGCGGTTGTCGAGCTCTTCGCTCTGCGCGAGTTGCGTCTCCTGATCGAGATGGTCGTCGACCAGCCAGTCCTGCCACTCGCCGGATTCGCTGTCGGTGCGGATCGGCGCGTTCAGCGACGAATCGCCGCCGAGGCGGCGGTTCATGTCGATGACTTCCTTTTCGGAAACGCCGAGGCGAGTCGCGATCGACTTCACCTGATCGGGGCGGAGATCGCCTTCCTCGAGCGCCGAAATCTGGCTCTTGGCTTTGCGCAGATTGAAGAACAATCGCTTCTGCGCGGCGGTGGTGCCGAGCTTCACCAGCGACCACGAGCGCAGGATGTATTCCTGGATCGAGGCGCGGATCCACCACATCGCGTAGGTCGCAAGGCGAAAGCCCTTGTCGGGCTCGAATCGCTTGACGGCCTGCATCAGGCCGACATTGCCTTCGGAAATGACTTCGCCGATCGGCAGCCCATAGCCGCGATAACCCATGGCGATCTTCGCGACGAGACGAAGATGCGAGGTGATGAGCTTGTGCGCGGCGTCGGAATCACCATGTTCACGCCAGCGCTTGCCGAGCATGTACTCTTCCTGCGGTTCCAGCATGGGGAACTTGCGGATCTCGGCGAGGTAGTGGGAGAGGCCGCCTTCTGTGGAGAAGACGGGGAGACGAGACTGGGCCATCAGCGCTCCATTTCTGACCCCCTGAACGGCGGGTCTTGCTGTTGCGGCTGCTAAAAGCCAACCGCAACTCGGGGATATAAGTTCCCTTTTCGGCGGCGCAATGGCCGGCGGCGGCGGCGCCAAGTCACCCCTTTGTGAGGGCACTTATCAGTTTGGCTAGGTCCGCCGGGGGCCTGGTCTCGAAGGACAGCGCTTTTCCGCTCACCGGATGCTCGAAGCCCAATAGATAAGCATGAAGCGCCTGGCGCTTCAGATCGCTCAAAGCACGTTTTGCCGCCGTGGATAGGCGGCTCGCCGCGGTCTGGTGGCTTTTGCCGTAGGTTTCGTCGCCCAGCAGCGGGTGGCCGATCCTGGCGAGGTGGACGCGAATCTGATGGGTGCGGCCGGTTTCCAACTCGCACTCGATGAGTGACGCGGCGGGCTTGCCGTCGCGGCCATTGAACACCTTGCGCACCCTGTAATGGGTGACGGCCTCGCGGCCGCCGGCGCGCACGCTCATCTTCACCCGCGAGCGCGGATCGCGGCCGATCGGCTTGTCGATCGAACCTTGCGCGGGCGAGGGCACGCCCCACGCCAGCGCGAGATAGCGCCGCCTGAGGCCGCCGCTTCTGCCGTGATCGGCGAACTGTGCGGCAAGGCCGCGATGGGCGCGGTCGTTCTTGGCAACGACCAGGAGCCCGCTCGTGTCCTTGTCGAGACGATGAACGATGCCGGGGCGGCGCTCGCCGCCGATGCCCGAGAGGCTGGTGCCGCAATGGGCGATGAGAGCGTTCACCAATGTGCCGCTCCTGTTGCCCGGCGCGGGATGTACGACGAGCCCCGCGGGCTTTTCGATGACGATGACATCCTTGTCTTCATGGACGACATGAAGCGGGATTTTTTCCGCGGCTGGTTTTGCAGGCTCAGGCGGCGGCACGCGCACCTTGATCTCGTCACCCGGTTTGACCCGATGTTCGGGGTCTTTTATCGTCCGGCCGCTTAAGCTGACTTCGCCCTGCAGGATCAGTTGCTTCAGCCGCGTGCGGCTGAGCGCCGGGAGCCGCAAGGCGAGGACACGATCAAGCCGCGCACCGGCATCTTCCGCCGCCGCGCGAACCTTCTCGATGGTTTCCTTCGTTTTTGGCATCCCGGCATGACCCGCAAGAAAGACGACGAACTCACTCCCGAACAGCAGCAGCTGATCGCCCGCGTGAAGCGGCTGATGGCGCTGCCGCTCCTCGTGATGGTCGCGGGCTTTCTTACCGTATTCGGCGTGATTGGCTATCGCCTTTATTTCAAGACGCCGGCGCCCGCGAGCCCCACACTCGAGAAGACGCTGCAATTGCCGCGCGGAGCCAAGGTCATTTCGACCGCCATCAATGAGGGTAAGCTCGTCGTGACGGTCGAGCTCGGGGGCCTCGTCGAGGTGCTGCTTTACGATCTCGACAATCTGCAGCCGCGCGGGCGGTTTATAATTAGAGGGCAATGATTATTAGAGAGGCTAAAATGTCTTTCTGGGTCTATGAAAATAAAATTCATAAATACGCCTCGTTACATGAAGCTAAATGTAGTTTTTGCGGTGATGGTCATGGTTTGCATGGCGGAGGCTTGACTCCATCAGGGATGTGGCATGGACCATTTGGTGCCCTCGATGATGCAAAGACTGCTGCCATTCGAACGGGTCAGCCAGATCTTAGAAGTTGCAGCCTTTGTGTTGGAGGAGAGGTAATTTTTAGTTCTACTGCACGCTCCGAAGATACGGCTAAAACCGACTCGGATGTAGGGCAGCAATTGAAGTGCTCGCTTGTGCTTCGATGGCTTCCCAAGGGTCGCCTACAATTGGATGAGAGCGGGCGAATTGTATTTCCACGCGTTGAATCGTGCGCAGGTATCTATCGGTTCTCAGCTAGATACCCAGATGGACGTTTCGCAAATTATATAGGAGAGAGTGATAATCTTTATCGTCGATTTGGGAATTATAGAAACCCAGGCTCATCGCAACTTACAAATATTAGAATAAATTTTTGGATGAAAGAGTTGTTGGGAGGTGGAGGTGAAGCTTCTATTTCTATCGCTGAGAGCGCCCTTCTAAATGATGTGAAAGCAGATTTCACACACAAAGCAGTTAGGCGTATGTTTGAGCAGATGGCGATAGTCTTAGGGCATGCTGAGGATATAGAGAGTCTAAATAGGTAGTCATTCGGCGGCCTGCGCGGCGAGGCGCCCGGCGCGCAGCGTGACGAAGCTCAAGAGGCAGGCCCCGAAAGCGCAGAGCGCCATCATCAGCACCATCGGCAGCGTCGTGCCGTTGAAGAACAGGCTCATGACGACGATCATCAGCCCGCCGGTGACCATTTGCAGCGTGCCGCCGAGCGCCGAGGCGATGCCGGCAATCGGCCCCTGATCGTCGAGCGCGAGCACCATCGTCGCCGGAATGACGACGCCCATCGAGGCGAAGCCGAGGAACAGTAGCGCCATCAGGATCGCGAGATTGTCGATGCCGGCAAGTGTCAGCGCGAGCAGAATGCCGAGGAAGGCGGCGTACATAGAGACGGCGATCAGCACCATGCGGTCCATGCCGAGGCGAGCGCCCAGGTGCGCGGCGAATTGCGAAGCGCCGATGAAGCCGATGGCGTTGATCGAGAAGGCGAAGCTGAACTCGGTCGGCGTCAGCCCGAAATGCTCGATATAGAGAAACGATGAGCCCGCCAGAAAGGTGAAGAAGCTCGCCATGCCGAGCCCGCCGATGAAGGTGAGGCCCATGAAGCGGGCATGACGGAAAAGATGCGCGAAGCCCTGTAATACCTCTCCTGCATTCAGCGGGATGCGGTCCTTCGGCAGATGCGTTTCACGCAGCGTGAAAGCGGTGAGCAGGATGCCGAGGATCGCGACGATGGTCACGGCAGCGAACACCGCGCGCCAGCCGAACGGCACGATCAGCGCGCTGCCAGTCACCGGGGCGAGGATCGGGGAGACGGAAAGCACCAGCATGCAGAGCGACATCAGGCGCGTCGCTTCGACGCCGGTATGCAGATCGCGGATGATGGCGCGCGGGATCACCATGACGGAAGCGGCTCCGATGCCTTGAATGAAGCGGAAGAAGATCAGCCATTCGATCGAGGGCGACAGGCCGCAGCCGATCGAGCCGATGGTGAACAGCGCAAGGCCGAAATAGAGCGGCGGCTTGCGGCCGACCATGTCGGAAACCGGCCCATAGGCGATCTGGCAAACGCCGAAGGCGATGAAGAAGCTCATCAGCGTCATCTGCGTCGCGGCGACCGAGGCCTTGAGATCCGACGCGATGGTGGGGAGTGCCGGGAGATACATATCGATCGCGAACGGCCCGACGGCCGAAAGCAGGCCGAGCACAACAGCGTTTTTGGCGAAGGTCGTATTCATGAGTTTCCTTGAAACGCTTGCGGCCGGATCGCTCCGGCCGCCGTGGTTTGCAAGCGGGAAAGCAGCGTGCGCGTCACTCCGCGGCCTGCAGCGACTTTTGTTCGGAAAGCTTCCTGAGATTGGCGAGGCCCTGCTCGAACTGCTTGCCGCACATCTTTTCGCAGTCGATGAAGACGCTCATCAGCTTGCCGAGATAGGGCTGCGGCCCGCTCATTTTCCAGGTGACGTTCGTCACCGCGCCTTTGGGTACAAAAGTGAATTCGATCTCGTTGTCGTACGGCATCGGTTTTGTCATCAGAAGCCGCATCAGGATTTTCGCATCCGGCTTCGATTCGGTGACCGAAAGCGAGCCCCTGCAGGAGCCGTCGAAATCGACGCGCGCACCGGGGCCGGCCGAGGGCGTGCCGACGACATTCCTGGTCTTGGGATCCTGCGCGAAGGGCGACCATTTTTCGTGATCGGCAAGATCGTTCACGAGCGGAAAGATGCGCGCCGGCGGCGCCTCAATGTCCGCCGAGCGGCTGATGCTGAAGTGGCCGGGTTTGGTTGCAGCATAGATGAGAACCGCGGCAACGATGGCAGCGATGATGAGCAGGAGCGTGGTCATGGCCGTTCCTCGGTGATGATCATCCAGGGAATATTGAAGCGGTCGGTCAGCATGCCGAACTTCGCGGCGAAGAAAGTCTTGTCGAGCGGCATGTCGACTTTGCCGCCCTCGGAGAATGCCTTGAAGACGCGGTCGGCCTCGGCGACGCCATTGACGATCAGGACGACGCGCATGCCTTGCGGCGTCTTGTAGTCGGGACCGTCGGAGCCGAGGATGGAGTGGTGCTCGCCGAGCGACAGGTGGGCATGCAGGATCTTGTCGCCCCAGCCCGCCGGATAATGCGGCTCGGCGGGGGAGCCCGCGACCTTCATGAACTCGGGCTTGGTGCCGAGCGTCTTGCCGTAGAACTCGAAGGCCTCGGCGCAATTGCCGTCGAAAAAGAGATAGGGGCTGCTTTTCATCATGCTTCTCCTCAGGCCGCGTCGTAAGCGCGCTTTAGCGCATGGATGTCGAGTTTCTTCATTTCCATCATCGTTTGCATGACAGCGGCGGCCTTTTTCGGATTCTTGTCCTGGTGCATTTCCATGAGGCCGTCGGGCACGATCTGCCAGGTCACGCCGAATTTGTCGGTGAGCCAGCCGCACTGCATGATCTCGCCGCCGGCGGAGAGCTTGTCCCAATAGGCGTCTACCTCGGCCTGGTCCTCGCAGACGGCGAAGAGCGAATTGGCGGGCGTGAATTTGAAGTTCGGGCCGCCGTTCAGCAGGATGATCTCATGGCCGCCGATATCGACGGTCAAGGTGAGCACCGATCCCTTGGGGCCGGGCCCGGCATCTCCCCAGAGCAGGGTATCGACGATCTTGGCGTTCCTGAACACGGAGACGTAAAACTTCGCGGCCTCTTCGGCATTGCCGTCGAACCAGAGGCACGTGTTGAGTTTTTTCATGACTGTTCCGATCGTTTAGCTGCAGCAGGATTTCGGCTGCGCGCCGGCGCCGTATTCGTCGTGGCGCTTGACCCAGTCCATGAGGCTGCCGCTCGCAGTCTCGTTGCGGCCGAGCGGCGTCATGTCCAGCCACATGTAAGCGCCGATGATTTCCTCGTTGCCGCGGGCATAGGACGAATAGGTGTGGAAGATCTCGCCCTTGTCGTTTTTGTAGAAGACGCTGAAGCCCGGCAGTTCTTCCATCGTGTTGTCGATGGTCGTGTAGTTGTATTCGGCTCTGCCGCGCGCGATCTCTTCCGGCGTGAACGAGACACGATAGTCGAAATTGAAATCGCTGCCCTCCGACGAAACGAGATCGAATTGCCAGCCCATGCGCTTCTTGTAGGCGTCGAGCTTTGCGAGCGGTGCGCGCGCGACCGCGACATATTTCACATCATGATGTTCGAAGTGCTGCCTCGCGCTGTCGGCGTGATCGGCGCCGAACGAGCAGCCGACGCAGCCCTCCTCCCATGAGGGGGCGAACATGAAATGCTGCACGATGAGCTGGCTGCGGCCGTCGAAGAGATCAGCCAGCGATTTTCTGCCGGCGGGCGTGTCGAACAGATAATTTTTCTCGACCTTGACCCAGGGGAGGGCGCGGCGCTCCGCAGTGAGCTGGTCGCGCTGCCGGGTGTATTCTTTCTCGCGCAGAAGATGCTCTTTGCGAGCCTTCAGCCATTCTTCCTGCGATACGACGGGGTGTTGCATGGAAACTCCTTTACGCGGGGCGGATCAGAGTTTGACGATGGTCTTGAAGCCGCCATAGATCATGCGCTTCGCGTCGAAGGGCATGTTCTTCAGCTTCATCATCCTGGCGAGGCGAGGATCCTTCATGACTTTGGCATTGATGCGGTCGCGTTCGGCGCGCGAGCGATAAATGATGAACGAAAAGAGGACGGTTTCGTTCGCTTTCAATTTCACGCTGCGCGGGAACGATGTGCGTTTGCCTTTCGAGATGTCGTCGGCGGCGCATTCGTAGAAGGCGGCAGCGCCATATTCGCGCCAGATCTTGCCGGCCTTGGCCGCCATGTTCCGGTAGGCCTTGAGCTTCTTCTTCGGCACCGGGACGATGAAGCCGTCGACGTAACTCATTGCGATCTCCCCAAATCTTGTGGTTTGCGGCTTGAGCGCCGCTTGACAATTATGTTGATATCAACATAATTACGGCATGTCAATTCCGATCGCCGAATCTTTTCAGACGACGCTGCATATCCGCGATCACTGCCTGTGTTTGCATGTGCAGCGGGCGGCGCGGGCGCTGGCGCGCCGTTTCGACGAAGCGTTGCGGCCGCTCGACATCACCCATGGTCAGTTTTCACTGTTGAACGCGTTGAACCGGCCGCAGCCGGCCAGCATGACGAGCGTTGCGACGCTGCTGGCGATGGACCGCACGACGCTGACCGCGAACCTCAAGGTGCTTGAGCGCAAAGGCCTCGCGAAGATCGCGGTCGATAAGGAAGACAAACGCAGCCGCCGCCTGTCGCTGACGCCGGCTGGCCAGGCGCTGCTCGCGCGAGCGGTGCCGGTCTGGAAGCGGGAACATGCCGCGGTCGAGCGGCTGCTCGGCAAACCCGATCCCGATCAGATACGGGCAGGGCTCGTCGCGCTTTCCTGATCTCTAACGCGATCAGCAATTTTAGAGGCCGGGCTTTGAGCCTTACGGCGAAGGCCTTATTTCCCGGTCTGACCCTCTCCCGGTCGCGCGATGGAAACGCGCCCGGCTCTCCCCCGGTGGTATCTCTCCCCCTGACCCGGCAACGGCGCCAGCCCCCAATCGGCTGGCGCTTTTTCTGGCGCGGTCGGCTTGATCGCGGCGCGGCTTCGGCTTAAGGCTTCTGCCCGCGCGGCAAAGCTCCTTTCGTCTAGCGGTCCAGGACGTCGCCCTCTCACGGCGAAAACACGGGTTCGAGTCCCGTAGGGAGCGCCAATGAATCCAATCGCTTACATTGCCTAATCCACCGTGGCGCGCTGTAATGCCCAACGGTTGCCCAATATATTTTTGAACGCCTGTAGACTCAGCGTAATTAACCAAAATCGAATTTTTAGATCGGTCATTCGGCCAACTGGGGGAGCGATGGCACGAAAGGCGTACACGATTGAACAGAAAAAATATGGTCCGCTTAGAGGGTCCAAAATTTACTACACCGGCTTTCCAACTCGGCCCACGCTTCTTGGGAAGAATGGCAGCGGTTTTTCAGGCCTGAAGCACATTTTGGAAATCATCGGAACGAAATTCCCAAGATACAAACTCATCATTACCGCAAAGGCGACTCCGAAGTACCAGAAGAAAAAGAGAACGCACCATCTCACTATTCCTCTCGCGCCTTTGCGTGGCATCTATGGGAAGAAGATCATGCGGACGAGGGACGTTCTCACCCGCATCGGGCAAGAGATACTGCACGACAATTTTCCGACGCAGTTCGCAAAACCTCCAAAAATTACTTATAGGCCCGGAGCGCTTGCCGAAATTTTTACGACGGATTTTGACCCCCGCCTTTTGAATACGGCAGACCGCGCGGCACTTACGCGATTGTTTCGTACGGAACGTGCGAGCGCGATTGATATTGGTACGGCTTATAAGGCGTCGCGTGACTCTCAGCTTGTGTATCTGGATTCGCTGATTGCGGAGTTCGAGCGCGAAATTACTGCTGAGCACCTTGAAGGATGGTGGCAAACATATTTCAATTCCCGCATCCTCTTTTTTCAGGACAGCTACATTCGAGTCATTGATCGGCTCAACGTATCTATCGGAACAACTCGCTATCCGGATTTTCTGGTTGTCAGTTCGGATGGCTACTTAGACGTGATTGAGATAAAAACGCCGGATACCGAATTGCTACGCGAGGATAAATCGCGGAGGAATTTCTATTGGGGCACCGAGGTGGCCAAGGCAATAACGCAGGTAGAAAACTATATCGAAAAGCTGACAAAGTTCAGCGATGCGATACGAAATGAATTGAGGGATAAACAAGGTATTGATTTTCAAATTGTGAAACCTAGAGGAATTGTCATTGTCGGCACCACCGCAGGCTTTGGCACAAACCAGAAGAAGGCCGACGACTTCCGGTTGCTGAATAACGGTCTGAAAAACTTGGAGATTGTTCCGTTTGACGAGCTTGCTCAACGGTTGAGAAACACACGAGTTAGTTTGCAAAAACTTTCAACCGCGATGAAACCCAAAGCCGGAAAAAAGAGCGCGTGAGCCAGTCGACTGATGAAGATACGGAGGAAGCGAGGCGGTTAGGTTTCCGGGAACCACCTGTCGAAATAACGCGGGCGTGTTTGATTTACATGGCGCGCGTAATGGAAATGCGTGAGGTTATTGGCTTTTATTTTAATTTCGTAAAAACGTCTCAAGAGCTTGGAAAAGCAATTCCTCAGGAAGCTCATAACACGGGGCAGACGCTTCCACCGAAGGGACTCGAGGTGCTTGAGTATAATTTTTCCAAGCATCGTCAGATCATAAATGAAATCATGCTCTCAAGAGCGGTCGAATCTTTTGATCTTTACGTTTTGAATATTCTTCGTCTGATTTTCGAATCGAAACCAGAACTATTGAAGTCCAAGAAATCAGTTGATGTTGAAACGTTAATCGCGCTGCGTACGCCGGAGGAAATCATCTACTATCTGGCCGAGCGTCAAATAAACGAATTGGGCTATAAGCCGTTAGTGGAATTGCGGAAGTGGATATTGGAAAGAATTGGAATCGACCTTTTTAAGAACGAGGAAATTTTTGATGTCGTGTTGCTTGCGACCGAAGTGAGGAATCTGATTTCTCATAATGATTGCCGCGCAAATGAGATTTTGGCGAAGCGCATTGGCGAGCGGACTTCAATGCTCGACATTTCGGAAATGGGAAAAGTTAGAATTAGCGACGAGTGGCTCCGAAGGGTCGCATATACTCTGGACGGAGTAGTTTTCGATTTTGATGTGGCTGTATGTGGAAAATTTGAGGTTTATCGCGCCAATCGTTTTGGCACTTTCTTCCTTCGCGATTAGTCATGATGACGCGCATTAAGTGTTCGTTCCTAGTTTCGATTGAAAAGACGTCTCACAAATCCTCCGCGCATTCTCGTAACAAATCTTTCCACCTGTTCAAAACTCGTTTTTCCGATCTCCAGCGCTGAATCGAAATCATAATAGTTGGCTACAATTCGAGCTTGTTGCCACTGGCTTTTCAGATAACCGCGAAAAATATTTGAACGCTTAAGTCGATCATTTATATCGAATGACGATGCTAGTAGATGAATGTCACCGCGAGATGTTGGATCAAATATTGGTGTGTCGATTGAGACAGCATCCAAAAATGTGAATGTTCCAGCCCAATAACGGATGTGATAGATACCAATCGAGGTTGCTCTAAAGTGAAACTGCTCAGGCAATTCGTGATCGGGTACGGACACTTCACGATAGTGCGCATGTGGTGTTTCAATTAAGCGCTTTGTCGCCAGTCGACGTAGGGCCGCTCGCGTTTGTTCCGCTAAGAAGCCATGCCCAGAACATTCGGAGATAATATGCTGTCCTTTTACGAAGCCATCATTGTCACGAACGCCATTATTCGAGCTTAAAAAAGCAATGATCAGAGACGAAAGAAAATGCTCTCGGAAATCAGCGCTACTAACATCGAAAATATTGCAGCCTACGAATGAGGAAAGAGGATTGAAATAAGCGTACTCACCCAGAAGGGCGTGCTTGGTAAATTCGTGTAGAGGAATTTTATAATCGCCTTCTTCGCTCTCGATCTTCACTATTTTTTCGGAATCAACATTGGGGCTGCCGCAAAAGCCAGTTATTAGCTCAATGACGGAACGGGTATTTCCACCCGTAATATTGCTGAGAAATTGTTTGATCGAGTCATTGCTGCGAATGGCACGAAGCGTTGCTTTTAAGAAATAGACAATATTGACTAGCCTTAGCCGAATGCCATCAAATCTTTCGGGACTACTTTGACCTTCGGCGACCCTCAGCGCAAACGAAATGCGCTTGATCAAAACTTCGTCGGCTGGGGGAGGCGAAATTGTAAATACTTTATTCTGATAACCTGACAATGCCCCTGTGTTCTTGGACAGGAAGAATGTGCTTGGCCTTAGGGCGACGAATACCAGCATGTTCTTTGTCGCGGCTAGTTCCTGCCCAATTAGAAAAGCGTCTTGCTGAATTTCAAAATTTCTCTGATCAGCGTTATCAATGACCAAAATAATCTGTTTTGAGCGACCGTGCGCAAGGTGAGCTAATGCTGCATGTAAATGGCGATCCTGCTGGGCCATTAGCTCCATAAGGTATGCAATCTTTTCCTTTTCGTAAGCGGTAGGATCAATATTTTTCAAAGAGCCTCTAACGCTCTTATCAAACTCCACAAGTTTTGAATGATAAATAGCGTGAGCAAATTCAGCCGAATGAATGTCAACCGAATAGTTATGGTTTAATACGCTCGCTATCTCAGAGATCACATATTGTTTGAGGTCTAGCGATAGGTTCGCTTTAAATCCGAGATTGATATGTATGAAGTACGTTCCGGCTTTGTCGCCAACATCGAGTTGCTCATAAAGATTTTCAAAGAACGAGGTTTTTCCGACGCCGACATCTCCAACAACAACGATAGGCTTTGTCGCTCCTGCTGTAAGAAGCGCCTCATCATTGATTTGAAGATTTCCTTTCTCGTCAACTTTTGCAGTTTTGTCCAAAGCTAGCGGAGCGATACCGTCAGCTCCAACGCGCTTGTACCGTTCGGATATGATCTTCTTGCTCAATAGTAAGTGGCGGTTATTCGCATCGATAGGAACGTAACATTCTTTGTAAAATGATTCCTTGAGGTCGTCGCTCTCGCCTAATTCTTCGAGCAGTAAGCTCGACAAGTTACGAAGATTTTCTTGGAAATCGCTACGATAGCGATACCGCATAGGCTCCGGGATGGCGATTGATGCCTTGGGTGGGATTCTTGGATTTCGATGAAGCGACAAATCACGATAAGCCCGATTCTCTCCAATGCCTTCTGGAGACAATAGGGACCAAAGTTGTGGGAAATGCGAAAGGTAGTTTTGAAAACCATTGAATATAAAACAATCGCCCTCAAGTGGAGGATAACCAATAACTTGCGCCTGAAAGATCGCGAGTTGTGGCCCATTGCAAACAATGGCCAGCGGCGCCCCAATCATTGCGCAGTAGGGAATAACCTGTGTGATTGTTGATTTAAAAACCGGACACGCTTCAATCAGCGGTTCCAATTTGCGAATCCCATTCGGTTGCGCTGAAGGTGGGAATTTAAAATAACTAGCCTCGCGCTTCGCCTCTAAAACCGCTGATGGAGGATTTTTCCCTAGAATATAGTCGGCCCGTCCGCCGGACTCATCATAATGTTCGACTGAAATAAAAGGCTTTTCCCATCCGAGGCATTCAACGAGTAAGCGATCAATAAACTGAAATCTATTTTGTGCTTCATTCCAATGAGGGCTGTCGGCCGGAAAATCCGAAATAATTTTTTCGAGCCGTGCTCGGCCTTCATTTAATTCAAATGGTGCTTCCATCGGAATTCCCCCCTATTAAATTATAAGCCGACAATTTAAGACTTCCAGCTAGGGAAGTAGGTGGTATTGCCGATCAAGTTTTGCTGCATAATGTGAGAATGGCCGCATGTTCTTTGGTTTTCAGCAATGACTGTGCTCAATATGACCCGCTTTCCAACTCGTCAAAAGGCGATTCAGGAAGCTCGCTGATGTGTTCGGCAATATAAGTTTGCCGCTTGCGGATTTCGCAATCGAGCGCCTGTTTCACCCCGGAGGCTATCGTCGCGTTATCAACGGCGAGGCGAGTCAGGACTTGCGCGGGGAGCCACCGGAGGCTGGACGTGATTTTCGCAATCACATCTTTGATGCCGAGCACGATCTCATTCACCCGCGCGGCGTTTCCGGTTTCGAGCCATAGATTGATCTCCGCCCGCTCCGCTTGGATGGCCTTGTCCTGATACCGAATATCGGCTGGCGAGAGCCGCTTGCCTTCGGCGGGCGCGTCCTCATCTTTCAACGATTCATCTTTCGGGAGCGGTTTTGGTGTCGGCAAGACATCCACCAAGCTCTCGGCGATTTTTATGACGTTCGCGATTTCCGATTCGAGCACCTTTTGGATTTTGTTCTCGGCAATATCGAATCGATCCGCGATGATGGGCGCGATTTCGCCCGGCATCTTTTCGAGCGCATAGACAACCTGATTTCGGCGGATCGCGAGATGTATCCGCGCGTCCTTTGTCGTCACCACGTTCGCGCGCAATTCGTTAAGCGCAACTCGCCCGCGCCGGACGCGCACGGCCACAAGCTCGTAGCGCGGATCGCTCTCGGGGAGACGCTCCAAAAATTCCGAGGAGATGCCCTCGGCCTCAAGCCACGTCATCACTTCGCTGATCTCGAATTCCCATTCCACCGGGACGGTGCCGGGGCCGGTCGCGCCTTGGCCTCGCCGCCGGTAAGGCATCCCGCGCTCAACGAGCCGCCGGATTTTCTCGATGCTGAATCCAAGTCGCCGCGCAAGCTCGATGCGACTCACAGGCTCCTCAGAATTTTCCATGATCGCCCCCCGCGAAAAATTTTCCCCGGATTACGAGAGCAAAACGGGTGGGCCAGTGTCAAATAAGTTAGGGCTGACTCTGGGGCGGAATAAATGTCCCTTAACGCCGTGAATGGAATTTTCCTTGAGGGCGGTTAGGCGATGGGCCTATCTGCGAGATCACGGATTTCACGGCACAAGAGGCGAAAATTTGAGAGGGGTGTTTTTCAATACAATGTATTGAACGGTTGGAAACGCCACGCACTCGGCACCCCCCTGCATAGAGTTTTTGAAAAAGTAGTACCTTGACCGGCCACGATCTCTGAGCCGCGCGCCGTCACGCGCTGGGGTCGCGAAGGCCGAGGCCGCGATAAATTCTCCACGATGTAGCGGGGGTAGCGGTGAAAAGGCCGAGGTCTTACGGGGGGTATGTAGAACATCCTCACCGGCAATAGCCCATAATCCCTTGAACACCCTGCCTTATAAATCTCACAGCTACATCGGCTACACAGCTACAAGATAGAGAGATCAAGGGCTTAGCGCGTAGCTGCCCTGTAGCGGTGAGCCGATGCAGGGCTACACGCTCGCGCTCTCGGCCTCGGGCAGAAAGTAGCCGCCGCTCACTCGCTTCCCGATCCTGAGGCTATGACGATGACGCCACCCGAGCGACTCCATCGCTAACCGGATGCGTTGCGCCATCGTGGAACTTTGCCGTTCGGCGTCGATGCGGAGCGCATGGAAAATCTCCGATGTGTGGATTTTCTTCGGCGGGCGCACGAGGCTGAGATCGTCATCCGAATTCATTTCCCCAAGCGAGTCGTAGTAGTCGCGCTGGCGTTGATCGAGCGCGGCTGAGATTTCGTCTATCCAAGGATCGGCGGTTGTTTCCGCCTTTTGCATTTCGGCGGCGGCGGGCCACAGGTGCTCGGGCAAAATGTCCGATTCACCGGTGGCCTCCAAGTGTGCGGCCTCGGCCCACAGTTGCTCGCGGTCGCGCTCGATAGCGGCGAAATTTATAAGCCCCTTCGCCTTGAGCGGCCAAAAGCGCCGCCCGCCCGTAGGGTCTTTGAGATAGCCGCTCTCGTTCACGGTGCCGACAAAGACGCAACGGCGCGGATTGTCCTTTGCCACGCGGCCATAGGGATCGCGGAGACGATCCCACGCGCGCGAGCAAAACGATTTGAGCGTGGCGCTCTCGCTCCGCTTCATCGCGTCCAACTCGGCGAATTCCTGCACCCATATTCCGCGCAAGAGCATCGCGGCATCTTTGTTGGCGAGATTCCCTAGGTCGGCATCCGAAAACCACGCCGCACCAAAGAGCGCGCGGATGCCTTTCGATTTGCCGAGTCCCTGCTTTCCCTTGATGACGGGCATCGTGTCGAATTTGCATCCGGGCGAGCGTTGCCGCCGCACCGCGCCGATCATGAATCGGCGGCTCACTTCGCTCGTATATTCCGAGTCGTCGCAGCGAAAGTAATCCGCAAAGAGCCGGTGAACGCGCGGCTTGCCATCCCATTTGAGTTGCGCGAGCCAATCCACTACCGGATTGATCCGGCGACGATAGGCGAGCGTCATCAACGCCTCGAAAACATTTTCCCGCGAGGGCTGATAGTCGCGATCTTGGTGCTTGAGCACGAGCACCGCGCGGGCGAGGCGCGAGGTGTTGTCATCCACCTCGCGGCCAAAGCTCTCATCCCACGGGAGCGCGTCACAGGTGAATAAAGCTTTTTGTTTCAGTTCATCCCAAACGAGGCCGAGGCGCTCGTTATGGATCGCGGCAAGCGCGTTGCCGATGGTGTCCGCGATCCGATTGGTGCGCGCGGCGGCGACGAGTTGATGCTCACCATCATCACCGGCGCTTTGCAAATTCGGCTCGTTGGCATCGTTGCGTGTGTGCTCGTCCTCGTCAAAATCGTCATCGGGCGTTGAGCCCTGCGGGATGAGATGGCCGCCGCCGTGATCGTGGACGGCGCGATAGAGCGTCTTGGCCGTGATCGCGCCGGGCTTTGCGCTGAGGGAATCCCACCGCCGCCCGATGATCTCGCTATGTGATGCAAACGTGGCATCGCCGGTGCTCCATTCAATGAATTCCTCCCGGCCCTCGCCGCCGGTCGCGTGGTGAGCCGCGCACATGAGCTTGAGCCAAGAGTCGTGCTCGCGGAATTCCTCCACGGGGAGGCATTCGAGCATTCCGGCGAGTTGCTCCGCCGTGATCTCGCCGGGCTCCGCGCCGGTGGTGGGCTCGGGCCGCGCGATTTTTTGCAAGAGATTATCCGGCGCGGCGAAAGCCTCGGCGAGCGGACGGGACTCGGGCCTCCACTCGTACAGCTTGCCCGTGTCCGGGTGAACGTCGCCGGGGATGAGCATTTGCCGCCCGCGCGATTTGAATTCTATGCCAGGAAATTCCTTGAGCGTGTTCACCACCGCGATCTCGGCGGGCTTGGTGAAATAGAGATGCAAGCCGCCGGAGCCGGTGACGACTCGCGGTGCTCGCTTCCACGCTATCTCAGGGAACGCCGCGCGGAGCTTGGCGAGGCCGTCCTTGCCGCCGTTTCGGGGATCAACGTCAACCACGAGATCGGTAGCCGCGAGGGCAACTCCGATGTTGTGCCCGGCGTATTTCGTCGCGATCTCCTCGTATGTGTAGCGGCGCTTTGTCCAATTCTTGTGGAGCGGCTTTTTGCCATCGGGGCCGGGGCGGTGGAGCGGGATGAGCGCGCGCTTGGCCTCTTGAAATTGCTCAAACTGTTTTGCGTCCGGTTTTCTCATGGCCGCCCCGTTTCCACGAGGCGTTTTACCTCCTCAAAAAGTTCGATCACTTTCTCTCGGCTCGGGAGTGCCACACGGATTCCACGCCGGTCGAAATAGGCGAGATAGTTAAAACGGAATTCCTCATCGTTGCCCGTCAACTCGCGGGTGCGCATGAAAATCCACATCCATTTTAGAACGTCACCGGCGATCTCTTGCGGCACCGGCGATAAGGCCCATCCCAAACAGGCCCGTTCAAAACCGATCCGCACCGGCGGATTGTCCACCTCCTCAAATCGGCATTCCTTGCTGCGGAAATGCTCGCCGAGAATGTTGTGATGAAAGAAAGCCGAGGCCGGGAATTTCCGATAAACGCGGAGGGCTATATCCGCGCGTTCGATTTTGCTAAGCATGTTGGACTCCTTCGGGGCTTACGAGGCTCCTTGGCGGTGATGGAACGGGCGGCGGGTTCTCTTGGTGGGAAGCCCGCCGCTTATTCATTTGCGCTTTGGCGGGTGATTCCACCGGCGGAGGATTTCCGCCGTATCGAGTCCTTCCATGCGCTTTGCATCGTGCGGAATACTCGCCTCGACTGTCGCTTTCTCCGCGTCCACCTCAGCCTGATCGGGCTCACTCTCCGGCTCGGCCTCGACGATCTCGCCCGAGATCGCGTTACGCTTTTTCGGCGCGTTGAATTGGCCCCAAATGACTTTTGCCAAACCCGGCGCTTTGCCCTCCGGCATTTTCGCCGAGGTGTTTGCGGGTGCCTTCTCCGCCACGTCCAACAGCATCGTGAGAACCTTCTCCGCGCGCGGCAAATCCTCGTCGCGCAACTGGTTGGGCGAGCGCGAGCCTAAGAAGGCGATCAGTGCCTCGCGGGCATCCTCGCGGCCCGATTTCTTCACGAGCGCGGCGTAAAGTTTTACGACGCGATCTCGCTCATTGCTTTGTGAAATCATATCCATGACATCCTCCGCGTCCGTTGGTTTGGAAAAATGGGCGGCGACAGAACGGACAAAACTGCCGCCGCCCTAGGAAGCGGATCGGGAAACGGCCAACACCGGCCAAGGGTTGATCGGCCCACCGGCGCTCCCCGATCCTCAACTCCGCGCGCCCCGGTAGCGAAATGCGGCGCGCGGCAATTTCGTTAGTCGCTGATCGAGAATCCGAGTTCGGGATCGAGATCGCGGAGACGCGGTTTGGTTTTCCAGCGGAAGCCCATGCGCGCCTGTAAATCCATCGGAGGTCGCTTGAGGTACACGCCCGCGCGTTTCGCCGCGCGGACAAGAGACTCGGCCTCGTGCTGGAGAACGAGCTTTTTCTCGTGAAGCTCGCGCAGCTTTTCGAGTTGCTCGCTGCGACTCATCACGGGCCGCGAGCCGGAGGTGGCCTTGATCTTTTCGGCGAGGTGCGCCTTCACAAACTCGGGGTTGGAATACGCCAGCAAGGCCCAAGGATCGACGAAGCCGCGAACGACGCCGAAACTTGGAATTCTCTCCGGCGTGTCCACAACCTGAGCCCGGAATCCGCCGGGCCGTTTCGGATTGAGGATGTGCCGCGTCGGATCGAAAGAGGCCGCCGGTTTGGCGATCTTTTTCACGAGGGCATCGAGATCATCATCGCTGAACGGAGCCACGGTGCGCTCGGCAGTGCGCTTTATATCGGCGTCGATTGCTTTGAGATCGGAGTCCTTAATCTCGTTAAAGCGGGCCTCGGCCTCCGCGCCCCACACTTTTGATTCATCGTGCTCCCATGCAAAGCCCTGAAAGTTGCCGCCGAGCGCCTTGCCCTTGGCCAACACCATGTCTCTCGTGGGGCCGCCGCCGCTCCGCGCTCGGGTTTCATCGATCTCGGCGTTGAGCGCCGCTACCTTCTTGGTTTCAACTCTGGTGATCTCGGTGGTAAGCCGTGCAATGCTATCGGCATCGCCTTGCGGGCTCATTTGGTGCGCTCGCCGCTCATTCATCAGCCGCATTTTTTCGCCCGCGCGCAAATCATCAATCTTGCGGTAGATCGCGCCAACCGCGCCATCGGCGGCCTCCTGCGCCGCTTCATTCGCTAGGAATTGCGGCTCCAGATATTCAAGAACGTTGATCGCCTTCGGCGGCGTGGACGATTTCGGTCTGAAAGGGATTCCCATTGTCGTTCTCCTAAAAGGTTGTGAGGTTGATTCAGAAAAACAGTTTCAGCGGCCCGTACCTAGGGAGGCTGCAAATAAGTGGGTGACTTAATTGCAAGGTGCGCAGCGCGGAATTTTTGCGCGATGATCGCTTGCCGCCGCTCCTCCACGCGTTGCTTTCTCGTCGGGCGCGTTTCGTATTTCGGCGTGCTTGGCCGCCGAGATGGCAACCGGAGTTTCATTCCGTCCAAGATGCTGATGGCGCGCTCTTTGTCCCCGCTGCGAAGGGCGAGGCCGAACGCGGCGGCCATCGGCTCCTCGCGGCGATCCGCAAAATCTTGGAGAAGCTCGCCAATTGCGTGAGACGGTGGCTCCCTGAGAATGAGCATCGGGAGTCGAAAGAATGCGCCGGTGGATTCGATTTCGCGCAACGCCGTCACAATGCGTTTCCACGCGATCCACTCATGCGCGGACTTGATCTCGATTCGCCCGAGCCGCCGGGGGACTGTCCACGAGCGCATGGGATCGAGATCGCGCGCGATGGCAGCCATCGCGTGATGGCCCGGATCGGTGGCGAGCAACGTGAGAAGCGGCCCGCAATCGTCCACAAAAAGCGGGCGGATGGCGGGAGAAAATGAATCCGCCCCGTGTGAAGGTGCTGGCATTAAGAGGACGGCGGAAAAGAATTGCTCGGCGAGCGGCGCAAGATCGTCCGCCCACCGCGCGAATGCTGGCACGAGCGCACGGGTATTGAGCCGCACCGGCGCATAGTCCGCATTTCCGGGCCTGATGATAGTTCTCACCGCTTCCCGAAACGCGGCGAGCCTATCGGTGGCGAGCGTCACGGCTTAGCCCTTGGCTTTGCCGAGTGTTTCTCGCTTTGTCCCCCGTCTCGGCTTTGTTCGCCAAGCCTCGGCAGCTTCCTTGGTAATTAAAACTTTCGTACCGAGCCGCATTTCCTCGGGGCCGTCGCCTTCCTCTTTGAGAAGGTAATAAAAGGCGCGACTGATCGAGTTGCGAGAGCAGAATTCATCAATAGTGTAACAGTCACGCTCCGGCGCGATCTCGGTTAGACGAGAAAGAGCATCGACCGGCATCGCCTCGGCGAGACGGTTCAATGCATTTAGGGTTGCTTCGATGTTGAGATTCGGAATCCGACTCATGGCTGTGACCTCAATTCGTGAGGTCACGCGGACACCGTGACGAGTTCGGTCTTTCGACCTTAGCCTAGGAGGCAACCGCGCCGACTGTCGCGGAGAGCGAGTGTCGGCGGACTTATCTAACCCCCGCTGTTTCCCTACACAGCGACAGCCGAAGATTGGCGAGTGTTCTTTCGTCAATACCGCAAGCGGCGCTCACGAAATAACAACATCTCCGCTTCACCGCGAGATCGCGGCGCGCCGCGCCCTCTCAGCTAGAGAATTAAAGGCCCGGCTGCGCAAATATGGACAGCGAGGTTTGGCGCGGTCAACGATTGTTTCACAACGGCATTAACCATCCCGTCTTGGGTTAGCGTAGGGATACTACGTTGTTCTCGGGAACACGGCCAAAGCGTGGAGCGCCCTTGCGGATGGCCTCGGTGATGAAAGACGGCGCAAGATGGCCGTAGTGCTTCTCAACCATCCGCGTGTCCGCGTGGCCCATGTTCTTAGCCACCACCATGAGCGGCACGCCATTCATCACGGAATGGGAAGCCCAAGTGTGGCGGAGGCCGTTGAACGTGATCGGAGAGCCAATACGGGCGCGCTTGTGAGCCGCCTGTACGGGCCGGGCCTGTTGCGAGCTTCGCCATTGTGAGCCGTCCTCGCGAGTAAACATCAACTCGCCACCGTCCCGCCCTTGGCAAACCTGTTTGAAGTATCGTGCGCCTTCATCGGTGAGGACGATGTGCCGAGCCTTCTTGGCTTTGCTCTTTTGGATGGCGACGTTCCCAATGTCCGGATTGAAGTCACGGACGCGCAAGCGGGTTATCTCGCTGTAGCGAGCGCCGGTGAGAAGCGCCGCGTGAATCATCGGGCGAAACTCCGCCTCGGTCGCGGCTATCAGGCGCTTGGCCTCGGCAACCTGCAAATAGTGAGGCCGTGCGGCATCCACATTCCGAAAGGGTTTGACCCGGCGTCCCCATGCCGCGTTGGAGGGTACTTTCTCCTCGTCAAAGGCGTGGTTGAGCGCGGCCTTCAAAACAGTGAGCACACGATTGGCCGAGGACTTCCGCTTGCGCGCTACTTCCGGGTCATCAAGATTGAGCTTCTTGAATCGGTCCGGTCCCCCGTTCTTGCGGCGGATAAGGGCCGGGGCATCCGCGAGTCCTTTGTGCCAGTTGCGGATGATTTGGCTCGTGAGGTCCATGACCTTCTTTGAGCCGAGCTTCGGCAAGATGTGGACGGCAATTCGCTTCTTGGCCTCGTATGTGTCCGCGCCCTCGCTCTCCTTGAAGGCCAGATAATCCTCCATGGCTTGCTTGACGGTGAGAGGAGCCGTTACCTTCTCGGCGTGCTCTTTCATGCCCTTGCGGGCCGCTTCCACCGCTTGCCAGTAGGAGAGGACTGTGAGGCCGTCCGCGTCCGAGTAATCGTCCGCGATGCCGATTTGCGTCTCGCTATATTTTTGGTCGCCAAGATAACGGCGCACCATCCAAGTCCCGGCACCTTTGGCATGCTTGCGGAAGCCGAGATGCACGCCGCGCTCAACCGGAAAATAATATGGCTTGCCGCGCGACGAGAGCTTGAGACGCGATTGCCGCGAATCCAATTCGGTGTTGCGAAGTTTTCGACTCATGAACCTGCCCAACTTTGCCCAATAAGCGTGTCAGAACGTACCAAGACGCTGTTGGGTGAGTGTAGGCAGAAAGCCCGATGGTTAAAGGCTTTGCGTGTGTTTCCATGGACCTCTATAGACAGTCCGGACTCTCTCTCACGGCGAAAACACGGGTTCGAGTCCCGTAGGGAGCGCCAACGCCGCCCGCACCAGCTGAAATTCAGCTTTCCCAGGGCGAAGGTTTGGAAAACATCGCTTCCAGAAACGCGCGGTGGTCCTTCTCGATCCCGGCGAATTCGGCGCTGGTCAGTTCGGAGGGTGCGTTGTCGTTCAGGCACAACAGGCGCGGCGGGTCGCGCAGCACTTCCTCCAGATTACCGCGCCAGCCTTTGCCGGTTTCTCCGACCGAAATGATGCGCAGCTCTTTTTCCTCCAGGATCGCATATTCGTGGCGTTCGGCTTCGCCCTTGCCGGCCTGTTCGTCGAGGGCGAGCAGCGTGTTCATGTAAAGCGCATGCAGCTGCATGTCGGTTTCATCGCGGAAACGGTTGCGGCTGGCGTGTTCAATTTCCTGCGGCCACAGCGCATAGACCGCTGCGAGCGCGTCGCGATCGAAGCAGGCCGGGCCGTGCGCGCCGACGCGCCAGATGCGCTCGCCGAAGCGTTCGGTCATGAGCCGGGCGAGGCGAGCCAGCGTCCCGTACCAGCGATTGGGCCTGTTCGGGTTTGGATTGATGGGCTCGGGGCTGAGCAGCAGGCGGGGCAGTCCGTTCTTGCCGAAGAAATAGTCCTTCGGGGTGGGGCGCGAGAAGAAGAAATCGTCGTTCATGAAAACGAAGTAGCGGCCGAGGCCGGGAATGCGGTGAAGCTGCGTCTCGATTGCGCAGGCGTTGAAGGTCGGCAGCACCTCGGGCCGTTCGAAAATCTGTTCGTGGGTGACGATTTCGACGCCGGCGTCCTTGCGCAGCCAGCGCGGCACCTGGCCGTTGGTGACGATGAAGATGCGCCGGAACCAGGATGCGTTCTGGGCGACGGAGCGAAGAGAAAACCGCAAATTATCCAGATCGCGAAAGCGATAGGGGCCGTAACCGTAGGGCGTCGGCGCCTTGCTGCGCGCGGCCTGTTCCTTGCGATACTTCTCGATGCGCGCGGCGAAGACCGGACTTGAACCGTCGACCCAGGTATAGACCAGATCGACCGGCGGCAATTCGTTCATCGCGATTCCTCGGAGCAAATCATTCGACCCTGCATATCGAAATCGGCGGCGCCATGAAAGCGCCGGCAGCCGTTTGCCTCGAATCGGCGCGATGTTACATTGCCGCCACAGGCGGATTCGCGCCGAAAGCGTGCAGGAATGGCGATCAAACAAATTCCTACCGGCGTGCGCCCGACGGCCGCCGACCTCACCAGCGATGCTTATGATTTGCCGTCGGAGACAGCGGCCGAGCGAACGCTCATTCTGTGCGCCGCGCCCAAGAGCGGGAGCGAGGAACTCTCGCGGCTATTGCTCGCGGCCGGCGTCGGCATTCCGCATGAATATTTCGATGCCTCGACCGCGCGCGAGATAGCCGGGCGCTGGGACCTGCCGGGCGATCCGCTCGAGCCGAAATACGGCGAATTTTATTTGCAAATGTTGAAGTTGCAGCGCGGCCGTAACGGCGTGTTCACCCTCGATCTGCGCTACCTGCAATACCTCGAGCATCTGCGCAACCGGATTGGCGCGCGGCTGTTTCATGGCGCGGTGGTGATTCATTTGTTCTGCACCGATATCGTCGAGCAACTCACCGCCTGGCGCGCCGCGACCCATACCGGCGTGTGGGATCTGTCGGCGCAGACCAGCGAGCCGCGTCCTTATGCGGATACTACGGAAGAAAATATCGAACTGTTCGATCTCGATCTCGACGCGGTGATCGGCGACGACACCGGCTTTCGCAAGCTGTTCGCTTTCGCCGGCATCAAGCCGGTGTTTCTGACGACCGATCAGCTCATGGCCATGCCGCGGGAAATCACCTGCGATCTTGCGCGTCTGATGGGCGTGGAACCGGATGTCGCCGCGATCGATGCCGCGATCGCGCTCAATACGCCGAAGCCGATCGACGAGAACGAGCGGCGCATGGCCTATGACGATCTTGCCGCCGATCTGAAGCGGCGGGCGTTTCGTCTCTGATTGTTTCGGAGATTGAGAGGTCAGGCACCGGGCGCTTGCGCCCGGCGCTTGTTTCGTGCCGCCGGTTACTTCGTCGCATTGGCGACGAATTTGGCGACGGCGGCGATCTGTTCGGCGCTAAGGCTGTCTTCGAACGAAGGCATCGGGCCGATGCCGCCTTTGACGGCTTCGGCGACCTGGCTTTCGCTCGGCTTGAGTTCGTCGAGATTGGGGCCGACTTCGCCCGTCGCGCCTGCCGCCTTCAAAGTATGGCAGGCCGCGCAGGGCGGGTTGGCATCCGCGGTGAACACCTTCTTGCCGAGTTCGTTGCCCGCCGCCTGCGCCGGAGCGCAGGCGAACAGGAGCGGCAAGACGGCGGCAATAAGATGAGCCGGTCTTCTTCCCGTCATGCGACCGAAACTTCCACCGCCGGTGATTTCCAGCCGTTGTGGCCGTAGCCGCGTTCGTTCTCTTCGAAATTCTCCGGCTGCTTGTTGCCCTTGGTGTCGGTTGCGCGGCTTGCGATGACGTGATTGCCCGGCTTGAGGTCGGCCGACAGCACGAAAGTCCGCCACGCATAACGGCCGAGATCGGGGCCGACGAGGCGGGCGGCTTTCCAGGTCTTGCCGCCGTCCACCGTGACCTCGACACTCTTCACCGGATTGGTGCCGCCGAAGGCAACGCCGTAGATCTGCACCGGACCCTTGGCGGATTCCTTGATCGGGTGAGTGATCCACGACTTCACGGTCATGCCCCACATCGAAGGCTGCGTGGGAGCACCCTTCTGGCCGACGGGGCGCATGCGGTAACCGCTCTGCTGGATGTTGGCGTCGGTTTCCTTGTCGGTGAAGGCGATCTTCTTGACGTATTTGATGTTGTTGACGCCATAGAAGCCGGGAACGACGAGCCGCACCGGGCCGCCATGCACGAGCGGCACCGGATCGCCGTTCATTTCCCAGGCGAGGATCGCAGTGTCCAGCGCGGATAGCGGGACGGAACGCTCGACGATCACTTTCTTCGGATCGACGTTGTCCGGCAGTTTCTCGCCGCCGGTGCTGGTGATGAACTTGCGGCCGTCGGCGACGCCGCCGAGCGCCTTGACGACATCGCGCAGCGGCACGCCCGCCCACATCACGTTGCCGGCGGCGCCGATCTGCCATTTCGAGCCGCTCGCCTTGTGGGTGAAGTAGCCGCGGCCGTTGCCGGAGCATTGCAGGACGGCGACGACGCTTTCGAGGCCGAGGTTCTTCAATTCGCCGAGCTTCATCTTGCGCGGCTTCTTGACGCCTTCGAAATCGATTTCCCATGCGTCGCGATTGGCAACGATGTCCTCACCCGGCGGGTTGAGGTTGTTGCGAACGAACAATTCATTCGCCGGCGTGATGCCGCCGGTGCCCATCGAATCACGCTTCGTTTCCAGTGTATTGCTGGAATGTACGATCATCGCCTGGGGATTCTTCCAGTTCAGATAAGCTGGAAGTGGTTTTGCTTCTTCGGCGATCGCGGGCGTTGAGAATTTCAGTTCGGGATTGAGAGCGATGACACCGGCAGCGCCCGCACCGGCCACCATGAAGCGCCGGCGAGACAGGTTTGTTATGTTTTTCTGTTCCACCTGATTTCCTCCTCTAAATGCCTGTTGCAAGGCCAGAAATCTTGCCCGCCGCTGAAAGGATTTTCGCCGGTCGGGATTCTCCATATGACAACTGGAACATATTCATCTTCGGAAGAATGCTGCGCCTTAGCAATAGGAAGTTTGTTTGCGCTCATGCGCGCGAAATTCCGGAAGATGGAAAAATTGACCCGCTTGATTTGCGGCGCACGCAGTTCTAACTAGAAGCGATCCGAGGGGTGCCCCGACGGGCTGAGACGGCCGCTGCCGAACCCTTTGAACCTGATCCGATTCGTATCGGCGGAGGGACGGAAATGCCCGCTAGCTCTTCTTCCTCACAAAACGCGC
>Ga0182740_1000796_pt1 | contig 26300 bp, 23 predicted proteins | sample eDN5th37CKraftBY_FD_128872 | JGI IMG/M metagenome (GOLD analysis project Ga0182740, IMG submission 128872) | Enriched backyard soil microbial communities from Emeryville, California, USA - eDNA 5th pass 37_C Kraft BY (version 2) (version 2) | ecosystem: Environmental > Terrestrial > Soil >...
CCGTGATCGAGGCCTATCTGGGGTCCGACCATGGCTGAAGCGCGCTCACTCCAAATCGAAAACCTGCACGCTTATTATGGCGACTCCCATGTGCTGCATGGCGTGTCGCTGGACGTGAAGCCCGGCGAGGTGGTCACCATTCTCGGCCGCAACGGCGCTGGAAAGACCACGACGCTGCGCGCCGTCATGGGCCTGATCGAGCGGCGCACCGGTTCGATCCGCATTTCCGGCGACGAGGTCATCGCCGCGACGCCGGAGAAGATCGCCCGCCACGGCCTCGGCTACGTGCCGGAGGAGCGCGGCATCTATGCGACCCTCGACGTCACGGAGAACCTGTTGCTGCCGCCCAAGATCAACGATCACGGCATGGCGCTCGACGACATCTACCGGCTGTTTCCCAATCTGCACGAGCGCCGGCGCTCTCCCGGCACGAAGCTGTCCGGCGGCGAACAGCAGATGCTGGCCATCGCCCGGGTGCTGCGCACCGGCGCCTCGCTGTTCCTGCTGGACGAACCGACCGAGGGTCTCGCGCCGGTCATCGTGCAGCAGATCGGCCGCGCCATCGAACTGATGAAGTCCCAGGGCAACACCATCGTCCTGGTGGAGCAGAACTTCCGCTTCGCCAGCCGCATCGCCGACCGGCATTATGTGATGGAGCGCGGCCGGATCATCGATATGATCCCCGGCGCAGAGGTCGCCAGCCGCCAGACACAGATCCAGCAATATCTCGGCATCTGAAAGGCTCGTCCCGTGACATCCCAAATGATCTTCGGACAGCTTCTGGTGGGCCTCATCAACGGCTCCTTCTATGCGCTGATGGCGCTGGGTTTCGCCGTCATCTTCGGCCTGCTCGGCATCATCAACATCGCCCAGGGCACGTTCTACATGCTCGGTGCCTTCGGAGCCTGGATGCTGCTGAACTATGCCGGCATCGGCTATTGGCCTGCGCTCATCCTGTCGCCGCTCGCGGCCGGGCTGCTCGGCATGGCGCTGGAGAAGACGCTGATCTCGCGCATGTACAAGCTCGACCACATCTACGGCCTGCTGCTCACCTTCGGCCTGTTCATGTTCATCATGGGCACCTTCATCTGGCTGTTCCAGACCGCCGGCCGGCCCTATCCGGTGCCCGACGCCCTGCGCGGAGGCTGGAACCTCGGCTTCATGTTCATGCCGAAATACCGGGGCTGGGTCGTGCTGGTATCGCTCGTGACGTGTTTCGCGACCTGGTATGCCATCGAGAAGACAGCGCTCGGTCGCACCCTGCGGGCCGCGACCGAGAATCCGATGCTGACCCGCGCCTTCGGCATCAACGTGCCGGCGCTGCTCACCTTCGGCTTCGGCGTCGGCGTCGCTCTGGCCGGCCTCGCCGGCGTGCTGGCCGGCCCGATCTACACCGTGAGCCCGCTGATGGGCGGCGAACTCGTCATCGTTGTCTTCGCCATCGTCGTGGTCGGCGGCATGCAGTCCATCCTCGGCGCCATCGTCGTCGGCCTCGCCTTCGGCGTCATCGAGGGATTCACCAAGGTGTTCTATCCGCAAGGAGCGAATCTGGTGATTTTCATCATCATGTTCCTGGTGCTGCTGGTGAAGCCGGCCGGCCTGTTCGGATATCAGAAATGACGATGGCCTCCTCCGCCGACACGCCGCAAACCGACGCGCCTCAGGCCGGCCTGCCCCCGACGGCGCCGCACGAAACCGCAGGTTCCGGCCGGCGCATCCTGTATGTCGTGCTCTACGCCATCGGCGTCGCGCTGCTGCTGGCGGCGCCGTTCCTCGCCTATCCGCTGTTCGTCGCCAAGCTGCTGTGTTTCGCGCTGCTCGCCTGCGCGTTCAACCTGCTGCTCGGCATGGTCGGCCTGCTCTCTTTCGGCCATGCCGCCTTTTTTGGCGGCGCTGCCTATGTCTGCGGCCATGCGCTCAAGGTATGGGGCCTACCGTTCGAACTGGCCGCGCTCTGCGGCATGGCGGTGGCGACGGCGCTCGGCGCGCTGTTCGGCTATGTCTCGGTGCGCCGGCAGGGGCTTTATTTCGCGATGATCACGCTGGCGCTCGCCCAGATGATCTACTTCCTCGCCTTCCAGCTTCCGTTCACCGGCGCGGAAGACGGCCTCACCGGCGTCCCCCGCGGGCGCATCCTCGGGCTGTTCGATCTGAACAACCAGTATGTGCTCTATTACACGACGGCCGCCATCTTCGTCGCCGGCTATCTCGTGATCTATCGCGTCACCAATTCCACCTTCGGCCAGATCCTGAAAGCGATCCGGGAGAACCAGCCCCGGATGATCTCGCTCGGCTACAACGTCCATGCCTACAAACTCGCGGCCTTCGTGCTGTCGGCGGCGCTGGCCGGCCTCGCCGGCGCGACCAAGACCATGGTGGTGCAGCTCGCTTCCCCCGTGGACGTCCACTGGGCGACCTCGGGCGACGTGATCCTGATGGCGCTGCTCGGCGGCGCGGGCACGCTGTTCGGCCCCGTGGTTGGCGCCAGCGTCGTGACGACCCTGCAATTCTACCTCGCCGACTCCGGCCTGCCGATCCAGATGGTGATCGGCGGCATCTTCATCGCCTGCATCCTGCTGTTCCGGCAGGGCATCGTCGGCGAGATCAAGAGCTACCTGGAGCGCTAAGGTTTGGATGTATCGGCAGCGGCCACGGCCGGGTCGCGCAGGCCGCGGCGATGGCTGGTCCTCCGCGTGTCCCCCAAGTCCGCGGACGGCCCTTCAGCCCCATCCCTCCGGCGTTTGCAAACTCGCGCCAGAGCCAAATGGCGGAACATAGAACCTAGGAAAAAAGTCTTGACAGCGTGACGCTGTTCCGCTAGGATGGCGACAGAATGGACAAATTGTCCCATCGTCTCCGAAACATGGCGAAAACGCGGGTCCGCCATGCGCTGAATCGGGGCAGTTGCGCGCCGCTACTCTCGACACCCTCCTAGAACTTTTCTAGAACGCTTTCCCAGACGCCTTTGCGCCTTTGAGGCCCCGGCTGCGGTTGTCGCGGCACATGGGGCGGCGGAGCCGGAAGTGTAATGGACTACAATGCGTTTTTCACCGATGCGCTGACCCGCCTGCGGGAGGAGCGTCGCTACCGTGTTTTCGCAGATCTCGAGCGGATCGCCGGCCGGTTTCCCCACGCGATCTGGCACAATCCGGCCGGCCCGCGCGACATCGTGATGTGGTGCTCCAACGACTATCTCGGGATGGGGCAGCATCCCAAGGTCGTCGGCGCCATGGTCGAGACGGCGACGCGCGCCGGCACCGGCGCGGGCGGCACGCGCAACATCGCCGGCACCCATCATCCGCTGGTGGAGTTGGAGCGTGAACTCGCCGACCTGCACGGCAAGGAGGCCGCGCTGGTCTTCACCTCCGGCTATGTCTCCAACGAGACCGGAATCTCGACGCTGGCGAAACTCATTCCGGACTGCGTCATCTTCTCCGACGCGCTGAACCACAATTCGATGATCGAGGGCATTCGCCAGTCGCGCTGCGAGCGGCACATCTTCCGGCACAACGACCTCGCCCATCTCGAAGAGCTGCTGCGGGCGACGGACGCGCGCCGGCCCAAGCTGATCATATTCGAGAGCCTGTATTCGATGGATGGCGACATCGCGCCGATCAGCCGCATCTGCGACCTCGCGGAACGCTATGGCGCGATGACCTATATCGACGAGGTCCATGCCGTCGGCATGTATGGCCCCCGCGGCGGCGGCATCGCCGAGCGCGACGGCGCGATGCACCGTATCGACGTGATCGAGGGCACGCTGGCGAAGGCCTTCGGCTGTCTCGGCGGCTATATCACCGGCAGCGCGGCGCTGGTCGACGCGGTGCGGTCCTATGCGCCGGGCTTCATCTTCACGACGGCGCTGCCGCCGGCCATCTGTGCCGCCGCCACGGCCGCGATCCGCCATCTCAAGGCATCGTCCTGGGAGCGCGAGCGCCAGCAGGAGCGCGCCGCGCGCACCAAGGCGGTACTATCCTCGATGGGGCTGCCGGTGATGTCCACCGACACCCATATCGTACCGCTACTGGTCGGCGATCCGGAGAAGTGCAAGATCGCCTCCGACATGCTGCTGGAGGAGCATGGCGTCTACATCCAGCCGATCAACTATCCGACCGTCCCGAAGGGCACCGAGCGGCTGCGCATCACGCCCACGCCCTATCACGACGATCATCTGATCGACACGCTGGCCGAAGCGCTGGCGGATGTGTGGGACAGGCTCGGCCTGCCGCGCCGGCAGCGCGCGCTGGCGGCGGAATAACCCGCCGGCGCACGAGCGCAATTCCGGCGGACGACACCGGCGCGCGCATCTCTCAAGGCATCCACGGCGCAGCGCGGACCGCGCCGCGCGGCTTCCCGATCCGCGGCGGGCAAACGTGCCGGTCCGGCTGATTCTCGTCGGGAGCCGGCAGCAGTTCGGCGCCGCGCTGTCACAGAATCGGGGCGTCACTCCCCGCCGGGAGCCGGCGCACGGACAGCCACGGCTTCGGAGCGCGGACCATAAACCCGCATGAACACCGGCAGCGCCATCGACACCAGGAAATAGCGCGCGACGTGATGCGCGCCGATATAGACCGGCGCGCCGTTCAGCGCGAGGGCGAGCAGCAGCATCACCTCCTGGGCGCCGGGCGCAAAGGCGAGAATGACGTCGCCCAGCCGGAACGGGAACAGGACAATCAGCAGGCCGGCGATCACGACCAGCACGGCCAGCCCGACCGCGAAGGAGCCCAGCGCGGCCCCGAGATAGCGCAGGAGCATGGCCGGGCTCGTCCCCTTGAAGCGGGAGCCGGTGATCGAGCCGATGCCGATCATCGAGCAGATCACCACCCAGCCGGGCAGCTTCGCCTCGATCCAGCCGGCGCCATGCAGCACCGCGGAGGCCGCCATCGCCCCGAAGATGATGCCGCCGGGAAAGCGAATCCACGTCACGAGCGCGGCGCCCGCAGCGCAGACCGCGAAAAGAACGGCCAGTTCGCCCAGCATATCGCCCTGTATGGGCGGCGTAGCGAGGATCACCGGCATCGCCCCGCCGTCCAGCCGGGACAGCAGCAGCGGCACGCAGATGGCGAGCAGCATCACCCGCACGGTCTGGACGATGACGATGGCCGGCAGGTTGGCCTTCGCCTCGACCGACATCACGACGACCTGGGACAGCGCACCGGGCGCGGCCGCGAAATAGGCCGACAGCGGGTCCCAGCCATGGACGACCCGGAGATAGCCGCCGATGCAGAAGAAAATCGCAGTCATCGCCACCGCCAGCGCGACGATGGAGAGCGGCCAGGTCGCCATGCCGGTCAGGGTTTCCGGCGAGACCGCCGATCCGAGGATGACTCCGAGCAGAAAGAAGATCAGCCGCGCGATACCATCCGGAACGAAGGTCGGCCGCCCGGCGACGGCGGCGGCCGCGACCGCCAGCAGCGCGCCCGACAGAAACCCCGCCGGCACGCCGGCGAAGCCCAGAAGCGAACCACCCAGAATTGCAAGAATGAGCGTTTCCGCGAAGTCGCGCGCCCGCCGGCGCCAGTCTGCCTGAGCCATCGTCGATCCGATCACACCGGCGCGGATCAATGCCCGCTGGGGCCGGCGGGGTCAAACCGCTGGCGCGCGGAGATGGTGTTCCCGGTTCGCAGGGCTTTCGCCGGCATGGCAGGCGGCCCCGCGCGGCAAGAGACATGGCGAATCATTCGGCAGGCGAAACGCGGACAGATCGCGAGCGGCGCGACGGCAAACGGGTTCGCGCATCCGTCATCGCCAACCGCTCGTCCACGGATCGACCGGACGGATCGGCATCCGTTCGTCCCCGGATTGGGTGGACCTGTCAGAGACAGTACGAAACACGGGTCGTCCTGGCCCCAGGCAATGGAAGCTCCGCCTGTCTCCGGTCTGCCTCTCCGGTACGTGCGCCGGCAGCTACAGGTCACGCCCGACCGCCGCCGTGTTCAGGCAGCCGGACGGACCCGACCGTCGCCGCATGCGCGATCAGGGCCGGAAGCCGAGGCCGGAACCGACGCCATGGAGTCCGTCCGGGCCATGGGATAGTCTGCCGGCGGAGGAACCCGCGCCGGCTCGAACAACGACCGGCCGGCGCGACGACCAGCGGCCGCCATGAACCGCAGGACAGGATGATGCTGCAAGGCTGGATCGTCATCGCCGTGGCGCTGGCCTATATCGGCCTGCTGTTCGTCGTGGCGAGCTATGGCGACCGCGCCCGCAACCTGCGCGGCCAGCGCCACGCCCGGCTGCTGATCTATCCGCTCTGCCTCGCGATCTACTGCACGTCCTGGACCTTCTTCGGCTCGGTCGGCCTCGCCTCGCGCAACAGCTTCGACTTCCTGACGATCTATATCGGCCCGATCATCCTGATCGGCTTCTGCGCGCCGCTGGTGATCCGCATCGTGCGGCTCGCCAAGGCGCAGAACATCACCTCCATCGCGGATTTCATCGCCGCGCGCTACGGCAAGGCCCAGTCCGTCGCGGCCACCGTCGCGCTGATCGCGATCATCGGCACGATCCCCTATATCGCGCTGCAACTCAAAGCCGTCTCGTCCTCCCTCGCCACCGTGCTGGCCTACGCCACCGCGGACGGCGCGGGCACGGCAGCCGTGTTCGGCGACCTGTCGCTGTTCGTCGCGCTGTCCATGGCGGTCTTCGCCATCCTGTTCGGCACCCGCCATATCGACGCGACCGAGCATCAGGATGGCCTGATGCTGGCCATCGCCACCGAGTCGATCGTCAAGCTCGTCGCCTTCGTCGCGGTCGGCGTATTCGTGACCTTCTGGATGTTCGACGGACCGGCGGCGCTGTTCTCGCAGGCGATGGAGACTCCGCACACCCGCGCGGTGCTGACCGCCGAGCCGATCGCCAGCACCATCGCGGCGATGACGCTGCTGTCGCTGTTCGCCATCCTGCTGCTGCCGCGCCAGTTCCACGTCACCGTGGTCGAGAACAACAACGAACAGGAAATCCGCCGCGCCGCCTGGCTGTTCCCGTTCTATCTCGTGGCCATCAACATCTTCGTCGTGCCGATCGCGATGGCAGGTCTTCTCACCTTCGGCGCGGAAGGCGGCAACAGCGACATGTTCGTGCTTGCGCTGCCGGCAGCGGCGGGCTCGGAACTGTTCACGCTAGTCGCCTTCGTCGGCGGCCTCTCGGCAGCCACGGCGATGGTGATCGTCGAGACCGTGGCGCTCGCCATCATGGTCTCGAACGACATCGTCGTGCCCTTGATGCTCAAGCGGCGGGACCGCCTGCTGACGGACCGCGCCCATGTCGGCGGCCTGCTGCTCGCGGTCCGGCGCATCGCCATCTTCGGCATTCTGTTCCTCGCCTATATGTATTATCGCGCCTCGGGCGAGGCGCAGCTCGCCTCCATCGGCCTGCTGTCCTTCGCGGCGGTGGCGCAGCTCGCGCCGGCCTTCTTCGGCGGCATGGTGTGGCGGCGGAGCAATGCCCGCGCCGCCATGGCCGGCATGTGGGTCGGCATCGCCGTCTGGGCCTATACGCTGTTCCTGCCCAGCTTCCCGGATGGCGGCCTCGTCGGCGGCATTCTCGCCCAGGGGCCGTTCGGCATTTCATGGCTGCGGCCGCAGGCGCTGCTGTTCACCGATCTTCCCGCGCTGGTGCACGGCGTGTTCTGGAGCCTGATCCTGAACCTCGCGGTCTATGTCGCGCTGTCGTTCCGGAGCCGGCCGACGGCGATCGAGCGGATGCAGGCCGACATCTTCGTGCCGCAGGATTTCGCGCCGATCACGCCGAGTTTCCGGCTGTGGCGCTCCTCGGTCACGGTGGAGGAACTGTTCACCGACGTCGCCCGCTATCTCGGCGAGGCGCGGACGCAGGCCGCCTTCGACAGCTATGCCGGGGCGCGCGGCGTCACGCTCGACCCGAAGGCCGATGCGGATTTCCAGTTGCTGCGCTTCGCGGAGCATCAGCTCGCCTCCGCCATCGGCGCGGCGTCCTCGCGCCTCGTGCTGTCGTTGCTGCTGCGAAAACGTTCCGTGTCCACCCGCGCGGCGCTCAAGCTGCTCGACGACGCCAACGCCGCGATCCACTACAATCGCGAGATATTGCAGACGGCGCTGGATCAGGTCCGACAGGGCATCGCGGTGTTCAACAAGGACCTGCATCTGATCTGCTGGAACCGGCAGTTCAGCGAGATTCTCGACCTGCCCTTCACGCTCACCCATATCGGCACGCGGCTCGACGAGATCCTGCGCCTCAACGCTGCGCGGCGCGCCGGCCCGGACGACGACGTCGAAGCCCAGGTGCGCACGCAGATCGAACTCTATCTCACGGCGGGAGAACCGTTCCTCGAACGCTTCGCCGCGCGCGGGCTCATCATCGAGGTGCGCGCGAGCCCGATGCCGGACGGCGGCCTCGTGACCACCTTCACCGACAGCACCGACAGCATGCAGGCGGCCGACGACCTGGAACGGGCCAACGAAAGTCTGGAGCGTCGCGTGCAGGAGCGCACCGAGCAGCTCACGCGCCTGAACGCGGAGCTGGAGCGCGCCCGCGCCGCGGCGGAGGACGCCAATCTCTCCAAGACCCGCTTCCTCGCGGCGGCGAGCCACGACATCCTCCAGCCGCTGAACGCCGCGCGGCTCTATGTCACCAGCCTCAGCGAGGCGCGCGCCGAGGTGCCCGACGAAAAGCTCGTCGACAATATCGACGCCTCGCTGGAAGCGGTGGAGGACATTCTCGGGGCGCTGCTCGATATCTCCCGGCTCGATGCCGGCGCGCTGCGGCCGGACATCAGCCATTTCCTCATCGCCGATCTGCTGCGGCAGATCGAGGTGGAATTCGCGCCTCTCGCCCGCGACAAAGGCCTCGATCTTGTCATCGTGCCCTGCGGCCTCGCCGTGCGCTCGGACCGGCGGCTGCTGCGCCGCCTGCTGCAAAATCTCGTCTCCAACGCCATCAAATACACACCCCGGGGCCGCGTGCTGGTGGGCTGCCGCCGCTGCGGGGACGAATTGCGGATCGACGTCTACGACACCGGCATCGGCATTCCGCCCGGCCGGCAGCACGAAATCTTCCGCGAATTCCAGCGGCTGGATCAGGGCGCGCGGGTGGCGCGCGGCCTCGGCCTCGGCCTGTCCATCGTGGAGCGAATCGCGCGCATGCTCGATCATCCCGTCGCGGTGCGCTCGGTGCCGCAGCATTTCTCCCACTTCTCCGTCCGCGTACCGCTCGCAGCCGCGCCGGACATCCGCCGGCCGGCCGAGCCGTCCACCCGTGCCGGACCGCGCGACATCAGTGGCCTGCATGTGCTGTGCATCGACAATGAAGTGACCATTCTCGACGGCATGGAGCGCCTGCTGCGCGGCTGGGGCTGCCGCGTGACCTGCGCCACCAGCATCGCCCAGGCACAGGAGGAACTGGACCGCACGGCAGCCGAACACGGCCCGCCGGATATCGCCATCCTGGATTATCATCTCGACGGCAGCGACGGCCTTGCGGCGGCCGCGGACCTGCGGAAGCGTTACGGCGAGACCCTGCCGGCCGTTCTGGTGACGGCGGACCGCAGCCCCGCCGTGCGCGACCGCGCGAGGGCGCTGTCCGTGCCGGTACTGCACAAGCCGGTCAAGCCGGCCGCGCTGCGCGCGCTGCTGCCGAGTCGCCGGATGCGGGAAACCGCAGCCGCGGAATAGCAGCGGGAGCCCTTCCGGCTCTTTGCGCGAACCGGTCTGCGCTCGCCCGGAAACGCCATAGCGGCAGCGCCTAAAGGCGCGCGGCCGGTGTCCAGGATGCTGCGGCGGGGACGGTCGCGATCCGCGAGACGGCGATGACGGCCTGGGTCCTGCTGTCCACGTCGAGCTTCTGGAGGATGGCCGAGACATGGGCTTTCACCGTGGCCTCGGACACCGCCAGCTCATAAGCGATCTGCTTGTTGAGCAAGCCCTCCGTCAGCATCATCAGCACGCGAAGCTGCTGCGGCGTCAGCGTCGCCATGCGCGCGACGAGATCGGCCGTCTCGGCATCGGCGGGGCCGTCGAGCGCGACATCCGGCGGCGTCCAGAGATTGCCGTCCAGAATCCCGGCGATGGCCTGCCGCATCGTGCCGATATCGAGCGTCTTGGGAATGAAGCCGGACGCCCCGAAAGCCATCGACCGGCGGATGATCGCGGGATCGTCGTTCGCCGAGACGATGACGACCGGCACGCCGGCATATTCCGCACGCAGGTAGATCAGGCCGGAAAAGCCGCTCACGCCGGGCATCGACAGGTCCAGCAGGATGAGATCGATGTCGCCGCCGCGGGCGAGCTTCTGCACCACGTCGTCGAAAGTGCCCGCCTCGTCGATTTCGGTGACGGCCGGCAGCCCGGCGACCGCCTCGCGCAACGCACCGCGAAACAGCGGATGGTCATCCGCGATCAGCAACCTGTGCGATGGAGGCGTTTCTGGCGCCATGCTCGGCCTTCTGTCGGACACGCGGGCGCGACATTCTAGGGACGTTTGCCGCCACTGAGAAATCCGAAGTCGTGCGGCAACGATGTTTTCCCGCCGTTGCAGGACGGCGGAGGATATTTTTTCGCTGCAACGCAAAACATCTTGCGCCGCAACACGCCAACGCCGCACCGGCGTCATGTGCGTCCAAAGTCGAATATGGAGCACGCGGCCGCCACGCTAGCGTTTCCCTGCTTCGGCCGCGCGCCGGGGACAATGACATGTTGGGGGAAACGCTATGACAACCGTCACAGCCGACAACACGCCGTCGCGGCGGATGACCAGGGAAGAGCGCAAGGTCATCATCGCCTCGTCCACCGGCACCATCTTCGAGTGGTACGATTTCTATCTCGCCGGCTCTCTCGCGGTGAACATCTCCGCGGCTTTCTTCTCCGGCGTGAACCCGACCGCGGGCTTCATCTTCACGCTGCTCGGCTTTGCCGCCGGCTTTGCCGTGCGCCCGTTCGGCGCGCTGTTCTTCGGCCGCCTCGGCGACATGATCGGCCGCAAATACACCTTCCTCGTCACCATGACGGTGATGGGCATCGCGACCTTCGTGGTCGGCCTGCTGCCCGGCTATGCCTCCATCGGCATCCTCGCGCCAATCGCCTTCATCATCTGCCGCCTGTTGCAGGGCCTCGCGCTCGGCGGCGAATATGGCGGCGCGGCCACCTATGTCGCCGAACACGCCCCGCAGGGCCGGCGCGGCTATTACACGTCGTGGATTCAGACCACCGCGACCATCGGCCTGTTCCTGTCGCTGCTGGTGATCCTCGGCCTGCGTCTGAGCATGAGTCCCGAAGCCTTCAACGCCTGGGGCTGGCGCGTACCGTTCCTGATCTCGATCCTGCTGCTCGCGGTGTCGATCTGGATCCGACTCTCGTTGCAGGAGTCTCCCGCCTTCGCCAAGATCAAGGCCGAAGGCAAAGGCTCCAAAACGCCGCTGAAGGAAGCCTTCGGCCAGTGGAACAACGCCAGAGTGGCGCTGATCGCCCTGCTCGGCGGCACCGCCGGCCAGGCCGTCGTCTGGTATTGCGGACAGTTCTACGCGCTGTTCTTCCTGACCCAGACGCTGAAGATCGACGGCACCACCGCCAACATCCTGATCGCGACCAGCCTGCTGATCGGCACGCCGTTCTTCATCTTCTTCGGCTGGTGGTCGGACAAGGTGGGCCGCAAGCCGATCATCATGGCCGGCTGCCTCATCGCGGCGATCGCCTACTTCCCGCTGTTCGGCGCGCTGGCAAGCTACGGCAATCCGGACCTGGTAGCCGCCCAGGAGCGCGCGCCGGTGACGGTGACGGCCGACCCCGCACGCTGCTCGTTCCAGTTCAACCCGGTCGGCACGGCGAGCTTCACCACATCCTGCGACGTGCTGAAGTCCTTCCTCGCCCGCAACTCGGTGAACTACCATAACGAGGCGGCGCCGGCGGGCTCGCTGGCGCAGATGCGAATCGGCGACCGGGTGATTTCGGGCGTGGAACTGACCGGCCTGCCGGCGGCCGACGCATCCGCCAAATCCGCGGCGCTGAACAAGGAGCTGACCGACGCCATCCGCGCCGCCGGCTATCCCGCCAGCGCGGACCCGGCCAAGATGAACAAGACCATGATGGTCGTGATCCTCACGATCCTCGTGATCTTCGTCACCATGGTCTACGGCCCGATCGCGGCCATGCTGGTCGAACTGTTCCCGACCCGCATCCGCTACACCGGCATGTCGCTGCCCTATCACATCGGCAACGGCTGGTTCGGCGGCTTCCTGCCACCCTTCGCCTTCGCCATCGTGGCGGCGACCGGCGATATTTTCTCCGGCCTGTGGTATCCGATCGCGATCGCGGCCATGACCTTCGTGATCGGCATGCTGTTCCTGCCGGAGACGAGGGATCGCGACATCTTCACTTACGACGACAACTGATCGCCCGTCGCAGGCAGACAGAAACGAAAGCCCCGCTTCGGCGGGGCTTTTTTCTTATCGTCATGTCGTGTCTTTTAGTTCAGCTCGCCGATGAACTGAATCACCACCTCGCGCCGGTGCGGGCGGGCGCGATGCTCGACGAGATACAGTCCCTGCCATGTGCCGAGGGCCGGCGCGCCGTCTATCACGGGCACATGCAGGGAGACGCCGGTGAGCATCGCCTTCACATGGGCCGGCATGTCGTCCGGTCCCTCGGCGTCGTGGCGCCAGCCGGCATCCTCGGGCGCAAGCCGCGCCAGCGCGGTCGCAAGGTCCGCCAGCACGTCCGGATCGGCATTCTCCTGAATGGTGAGGGAGGCAGAGGTGTGGCGCACGAACAGAAAGGCGACACCCTCCCGCGCGCCGATCTCCGCCAGCATGGTCCGCAGCACCGCGGTAATGTCGGTGAAGCCGGCACCTGACGTGGACACCGTGAACACCGCGGTGGAGACCGAAGCCGTCCCGGCATGGCGGACATTGATGTCCACGGAAACATCGTGACGGCTGGGCATGAGCGAACCGCTTCCTCCGGAAGCTGACGGGATCACAACTGACTGACACCGGACAGCGAGACGCAGCGCTTTTCGGTCAGGTCTTCTTCATCAGTTCGTTGTGAAGGTTCTGCACGGTCTCCAGCAGCCGGCGCCATGCCTCTCCGAGAAAGGAAACGGCCCTGCCGATCTCAGCCTCGGTTGGCAGCCGCAGCTTGAGTTCCTCGCCCTTGGCCGCCGCCACATCGTTCCGCGTGCCGGCCGGCAGCGGAATGTCCCGGGAGATCAGTTCCTTCTTGAGAAGGGCGTTCTCGCTCTGAAGGCGGTCGATCTCGCCTTCCAGCGCGGCGCGGTCGTCCGGCATGGCCTGGCAGGCCCAGCCCACGGTCCGGCGGGTGCAGAGCGAGACCTGTCCGGTTTTCGAATCGAGCCGGACATAGCCGTCCCCGGACCGGTTCAGCATATAGCGGCCGTCGTCGGCCGCGGGCGCGTTCTCGACCGTTTGCGCGGCGCCGGGCGCAGCCAGCAGCATCACGCCCAGCAGCATCACGGCCGGCGCCAGCGCACGGCCCACCCCGGCAAGACCCGGTACTGCAAGCCCCGGTACGGCAAGACCCGCAGCAGCGGGGCGACGGAAAGCTGTTCTGGGCATCATCGCCATCTTTCCAAATCCGAAGAGGCCGGGCCGCGCCGCCCCTCGATCCATCTGACTCAGCTTATCATACGCGACCGAACGCCGCGAAGGACGTTGAAAACTGCATGAAACTCCCATGCCGGAAGTTATTTTCCTTTTATATCTCATATGGTTATCTAAAAAATCGGGTTTCTTGACTTGGCAAAACCCAATCAGTATGGTCCGCGCGGTTTCGGGGGCGGGAAAAAAACCTGCTACAGCGGACGTTTGCGGGAAAGTGGTCATCAGCATGGCCGGCGAGACACCCGAAACGGACAAGCGCAGCGGGCAACAACCGGCCGACGAAGCCGCCCTCTCGGCGAGGCTTGCGCGTCTCGGGGCCGGGCTTGGCAACGTCAAGGCCCGTCGTCCGGAGGTTCAGCGCGCCGATGGTGGCCCGACATCCAACATGTCGGGCATGGCCCGTGGGTTCAGGCTCTCGACCGAGCTTGTCGCAGGGGTGCTGGTGGGCGCCGGGCTCGGCTTCCTGCTGGACCGTTGGCTCGGCACGACGCCATGGGGGATGATTGTGCTGCTGCTGCTGGGCTTCGCCGCGGGCGTTCTCAACGTCATGCGCGCAGCGGGAGTGGTGGCTCCGAACGCGCTGGACGATCCCGGCCAGCGCGACAACCGCTCGTAAGGCCCGGCGCGCCGCCTTCAGCGCACCGGCACAAAGGACCGACCCGGCCATGGCCGATCCGCTTTCGCAATTCGAGATCAAGAACCTCGTTCCGCTTGGCAACATCGGCGGCCAGGAGATCGCTTTCACCAATTCGGCCCTGTTCATGGTGGTCGCCGTCGGCATCATCTCGGCGTTGATGCTCGCCACCCGCCGGGATCTGGTGCCAGGCCGGATGCAGTCCGTCGCGGAACTGTCCTACGAATTCGTGGCGACGACCTTGCGAAGCACCGCCGGCACCGAGGGCATGCGCTTTTTCCCCCTCGTCTTCACCCTGTTCATGTTCATCCTCGCGCTGAACATGATCGGCATCATTCCCTATACCTTCACCGTCACCAGCCACATCTTCGTCACGCTGCTGATGGCGCTGGTCGTGTTCTTCACCGTGGTGGGTTACGGCTTCTACGCCCACGGCCTCAGGTTCCTGAGGCTGTTCGCGCCGAACGGCGTACCGGGCTACATCCTGCCGATCGTGACCTCGATCGAGATCGTCTCCTTCCTCTCCCGGCCGATTTCCCACAGCGTCCGTCTGTTCGCCAACATGCTGGCCGGGCACATCACGCTGAAGGTGTTCGCGAGCTTCGTCGTCAGCCTCTCCGGCCTCGGCTTCCTCGGCTGGCTCGGCGCCGTTCTGCCGCTGGGCATGACCGTGGCGATCACCGCGCTGGAAATCCTGGTGGCCTTCCTCCAGGCCTATGTCTTCGCCATCCTCACCTGCATCTATCTCAACGATGCAATCCACCCGGGCCACTGACCGGCCTCACCCGTCCGATCCAACACAGCAAGGAGCTTTCCCATGGATCCAGTCGCCGCGAAGTATATTGGTGCCGGCATCGCCTGCATCGGCATGGGCGCCGTCGCCATCGCCGTCGGCAACATCTTCGCCAACTTCCTTTCGGCCGCGCTGCGCAACCCGTCCGCGGCTCAGGGCCAGTTCGGCAACCTGATTTTCGGCTTCGCCGTGACGGAAGCGCTCGGCATCTTCTCGCTGCTGATCGCGCTGCTCCTGCTGTTCGCGGTCTGATCGCCGCATCGACGATCGTCCGGAGAAACTGATGGCCACCGCTCAAACTCTCGCGCAACAGCCCACCGTCGCGCAGACCGAGGCGCCCTCCGGCGCCAAGGGCACGTTTCCGCCGTTCCGGCAGGAAACATTCGCGTCCCAGGCCATCTGGCTCATTCTGACGTTCGTTCTCCTTTATGTGTTGATGGCGAAGCTGGGGCTGCCGCGGGTCGGCGGCATCCTCGAAAACCGCCAGAACCGCATCGAAGGCGACCTGGCGGCGGCCGAACAGGCAAAGGCCGCGGCGGATGCCGCCATCGCCTCCTACGAAAAATCGCTCGCGGACGCACGCGCCCGCGCGCAGGCCATGGCGGCCGAGACCCAGCAGCAGCAGCATGACGCCATCGAGGCCCAGCGCAAGACGCTGGAGCAGCAGCTCAATGCCCGCATCGCTGCCGCCGAAGTCACGATCGCCACGACCCGCGCCAACGCCATGGCCAATGTGAAGACCATCGCGACCGACGCCGCGGCGGCGATCGTCGAACAGCTCAGCGGCGTCACGCCGCAGCCGGGCGAGGTCGACGCGGCCGTGGCGGAAGCCACCAAAGGCTAGGACAGAACCATGGATACCTTCTGGGTGGGCGTCGCGCTCGCGATCCTGATCGCGATCATGATCTACATGGGCGTCCACAAGAGCATCGCCAAACAGCTCGACGACCGCGCCGCCAAGATTCAGGCTGACCTCGACGAGGCGCGCCGCCTCAAGGAGGAGGCCGAGGCCCTGCTCGCCGCCTACAGGACCAAGCAGCAGGAAGCCGAGCGGGAAGCCGCCGGGATCATCGAGGGCGCCAAGGCCGAGGCCGGGCGCATCGCGGCCGAAGCCAAGGCCAAGATGGAAGAATTCGTCATCCGCCGGACCAGGATGGCGGAAAACAAGATCGCACAGGCCGAGGCCCAGGCCATGGCCGACGTGAAAGCCGCCGCGGCCGACGCCGCCGTGGAAGCCGCCGGTCGCATCCTGCGCGACAAGGTCAGCGGCCCGGTCGCGAACGGCCTGCTCGAACAGGGCATCGCGGACCTCAAGACCAAATTGAACTGATTTGGCTGAACTGACCCGGCTGAACTGATTCGGGGAGCCAGCCTCCCCGCTGTCTCGGAAAATCCGGCCTTTGGCCGGATTTTTTATGTCCGCTTCGCACACCCCGGACGTCGGCACGACTCGTTTCATGCGGACCACACGCTGCCGGGGATCGCGCCAAGGCGGCCTCCAGGCCATAAGGCGGCCTCCGGAGCCAGACGGGTGCAGCGCGAGAGCACGGTCCCTGCGTTACTCGCAAGGTTAATCGCCACCACGCCAGCCCGTCCGCGTCGCGCGGCCGGCGGACGCTCCTCTCGTTTCAAACGGCCTCGTGGAGGTGAGAACTCGGGGACACCCTGGCCGCACCAACGGCCGTCCCCCCACGAATCACCGGGCAGGAGAGCTGCTGCGGGGCTCACGGCTTCTCACGCGCCGCCTAACCGGCGGCCGCATTGCCAACCATGCCATGGTCCCCAAGTGCCAGCAGGAGAATATCGCCGCCGTCAGGACCGCCTGCGCGGCGGCGCGCGCCGGGCCGGCGGCCGGTCGCCCTGCGGATCGAAGCCGACATAGACCACATAGGCGTCGAGATTCTCGTCGGCCGGCATCGGGAAGGACAGGGTCTCCATCACATGGACGAACGGCATGTTGCCCTGTCCCGGCGGCACGTTGACGCTGGTGCGCTGGAACATGCTGGCGATGGTCTGCGGCTCCGGCCCTTCCTTCACCACCGCGTAGCGCAGCGGAATCTCCACCGGGCCGGGGCGGCCGGCGGGGCCGAGCACGACACGGCCCTGCACGCCGATGCGCATGGTCACGATGCCATTCACCAGAGCGCAGTCACGGGAGAGTTCCCCGAAGCTGAGCTGGTGGCGTTGATTCTCGGGAATCGCCTCGCCCGGCATGGTCACGGACAGAGCGCCCGCGCCGCTGCGAATCGTGACTGTCGGACAATCGATCGCGCTCTGGGCCGAACCGACCGGCGCCGGCGCGTCCGCCGCAGTCGTCGGGATGCTGGCCGAGAATATGCCGCCGAAGCCGGACACGGTCGGCGAACAGCCAGCCGCAAGCCCGGCCACCGCAAGACCGGCAGCGATCCGCGCCGATGATGATGAAAGACGAATGCCGGTCATCGGTCCGCTGCCCCCTCACGTCAGGGTCCGACGCAAAGGCGCTGCGTCAGACTTGTCGCTCTCCTGTTCGGGCACGGCCTTGTCCGGAAATCGGTGGTCTTCGCGGGGCCATGCTCGGACGACGGGGCCTTATAGCAAGCCAACCGTGGCGAGCCCAAGGCATTTGCGCATCGCGGCGCGAAACCGGCCGATCACAGAGACGGCCTCATCATGCGGTGGCGTATAAAACTTCACGGCCCCGGCCGGCGCAGGGGGATATCGCCCTTCACGCAGGCGAACAGCAGGTGATCCTGCCAGATGCCGTTGATGCAGAGATATTCGCGGGCATAGCCCTCGCGGGTGAAGCCGGCCTTTTCCAGCAGGCGGATGGACGCGGCATTGGTGGGAATGCAGGCGGCTTCGACGCGATGGAGGCGCAGCGCGCCGAGCGCATGGGGCAGCAGGCCGTTCTTCACGGCATCGGTCATATAACCCTGCCCGGCATGGCGCTGGCCCATCCAGTAGCCCAGGCTGCCGACCTGCGCGCAGCCGCGCCGGACGTTGCCCAGAGTCATGCCGCCGAGCAGGACGTGATCCTGCTTGCGGAAGACAAAGAAGGGATAGGCAAGATCGTGGCGCTGGTCCTCGGAATAGCGCCGCAGACGCCGCCGGAAGGCCCCGCGCGTGAGATCGTCCGCCGGCCAGATCGGCTCCCATGGCGTGAGGAAAGCGCGGCTGGCCTCGCGCAACGCCGCCCATTCCGGAAAATCGGCCATCTGCGGCGCCCGCAGAAACACCCGCTGCGCTTCGATCACAGGCAACTGCTCTGAAAGATTCACTGTCCGGAAGAACGCCATCGCCCGTTTCGTCCGCGCGCCAGCCTGCGGCCGATCGCCGCGATCTGTCCTGCGAACTATGCCGCTTTCGCGAGGCTTTCCGCAATGGTCGCGGCATGCTCCAGTTTGCCGCCCGGCCCGAGCGCGGCAACGGCGGGCCGGCCCCGCGCCAGCAGGGCGCGGCCGGCGGCGCGGGTGCTCTCCACGGTGACGGCTTCGACCTTGGCGACGACCTCTTCCAGCGGAATCGGCCGGCCGAAGGCGAGCATCTGCCGCGCGATCTGCTCCGCGCGGCGGCCGGAGCTTTCCAGCGCCATCAGCAGGCCGGCCTTCATCTGCGCCTTGGCGCGGGCGACCTCCGCTTCGGTGATGCTGCCGACACCGGCGGCAAGCTCGTCCACCACCACCTGCATCAGTTCCGGCACGTCGTTGGCGTCGGTCCCGGCATACAGGCCGAACACGCCGGTGTCGGCATAGGGCATGTGAAAGGTATAGATGGAATAGCACAGGCCGCGCAGTTCGCGGACCTCCTGGAACAGCCGCGAGGACATGCCGCCGCCCAGGATGCTGGTGAAGACCTGCAAGCTGTAGAGCGAGGGGTCCGTCACCTTCACGCCATGCAGCGCCATGGCGACATGGGCCTGTTCGAGATCGCGCGGCTCGATATGCGAGCCGCCCACGAAGGTCGCCGGCTCCGGCACCGGCGCCGCGCCGGTCGCGAAGCTCGCGAAGCGGTCGGCCACCTGCGCCACCACGGCGTCATGATCCACCGCGCCGGCCGCGACCACCACCATGTCCGGAGCGCGATAATTGCGCTCCAGATAGGCGCTGAGATTGCGCCGGCCGAAGCCACGCACGGATTGCGGCGTGCCGAGGATCGAACGGCCGACCGGCTGGTTCGGAAAGATGATCTCCTGAAGGCGGTCGAAGATCAGATCGTCCGGCGTGTCTTCCGCCGCGCCGATCTCCTGCACGATCACATTCTGCTCGCGGGTAAGCTCTTCCGGGTCGAAAGTCGGATGCGCCAGAATGTCGGACAGCACGTCGAGCGCCAGCGGCACGTCCGCCTTCAGCACGCGGGCATAATAGCTCGTCGTCTCGGTGCTGGTCGCCGCATTGAGGTCGCCGCCCACGGCCTCGATCTCCTCGGCGATCTGCCGCGCCGTGCGGCTCGCCGTACCCTTGAAGGCCATATGTTCGAGCAGATGCGAGATGCCATGCTCATCCGGCCGCTCATCCCGGCTGCCGGACCCGACCCAGACCCCGAGCGAGGTGCTTTCGAGATGCCCCATACGGTCGGTGACGACAGACAATCCGGACGGCAGGCGGGTGACTTCAACGCTCACGCAACAGCTCCTTGTGCGGCACGGCTCAACGACATGATATGGCGTTCGAGGGCCGCGGGATCAACCGGCAGCGGCGTGAACCGCTCGGTGCGCGTCATGAGGTCGCCGAGCCAGTCCGGCAACGGGGGCCGCCGGCCGCAGGCGGCGGCGACCGCATCCGGGAATTTCGCCGCATGGGCCGTGGACAGCACCACCATGGGCGTGCCGTCCGCCGGGGCTTCCTTCTCCGCGACAGCGACCGCAACGGCGGTGTGCGGGTCGAGAAGCTGTCCGGTCTCGCGCAGCACGGTGCGGATCGTCGCAGCGGTCTCGTCCTCGTCGGCGCGGCCGGCCGAGAACAGCGCGCGGATCGCGCCCAGCGCCGCGCCGGACAGTTCGAACCGGCCGGACTGTTTCAGCGACGCCATCAGGCCGCGCACCGCGGCCGCGTCGCGCCCGTAAGCCTCGAACAGCAGCCGCTCGAAATTCGACGACACCTGGATATCCATGGACGGCGAGGAACTGGCGACGACCCCGCGCACCTCATATGCGCCATTCGCCAGCGTGCGGGCGAGGATGTCGTTGACATTGGTGGCGATCACCAGCCGGTCGATCGGCAGGCCCATGCGCTGCGCGACATAGCCGGCATAGATATCACCGAAATTGCCGGTCGGCACCGTATAGGCGAGCTTGCGATGCGGCGCGCCGAGCGCCACCGCCGTGGTGAAGTAATAAACCACCTGCGCGACGATGCGCGCCCAGTTGATGGAATTGACGCCGGAGAGCCGCACCCGGTCGCGGAAGGCGTGGTTGTTGAACAGGTCCTTCACCAGCGCCTGGCAATCGTCGAAGGTGCCGTCGATGGCGATGGCATGGACATTCGCATCCTGCGCGGTCGTCATCATCATCCGCTGCACGTCCGACACGCGGCCGTGGGGATAGAGCACGAACAGGTCCGCCCGCGCGCGGCCGCGGAAGGCTTCCACCGCCGCGCCGCCGGTGTCGCCCGAGGTCGCGACCACCACGGTCGTGCGCTCGCCGCGCGCCTCCAGCGCGAAATCCATCAGCCGCCCGAGCAACTGCATCGCGAGGTCCTTGAAGGCCAGCGTCGGGCCGTGATGCAGTTCCGCCACGAAGCGGCCGGCGTCGAGCTGGGCGAGCGGCACCACCGCCGGATGGCGGAATGTGGCGTAAGCCTCGCGCACCATGCGGGCGAGGTCCTCGTCGGCGATGGCCCCGCCGACGAAAGGCGCGATCACGGCGCAGGCGATGTCTTCATAGGGCCGGCCGGCGAAACCGGCGATGGTCTCGGCGGAAAGCTGCGGCCAGCTTTCCGGCACATAAAGGCCGCCGTCGCGGGCAAGACCCGCCAGCGTGACATCGACAAAGCCGAGCGCGGGGGCCTCGCCCCTTGTGGACACGTAACGCACGATTTCTCCAGACGAATTCCGGCCCGGACCCTGCCTGCCAGCGGCGGCGCCGGGACGGCGCGCACCCTAGAGCATGATCCACGACGGGGAAACCGGCTTTCGGACGAGGCTGAGTTGACGAAACAGCCGCGGGGTTCCCGCAAGCCGCGGGCCCGGCGGGCTTCAGTGGCCAAGCGCCGGTGGCAGGACTGGATTGACAGGACTGGATTGGCAGGCGGAGCCGGCGACCGCCGGCTCCGTTACCGGCAGAGGCCGGCGATAAAAATGCTGTCCGCGCCGGCTCACCGCTTCACGGGCGGCTTTTCCCTGGCCAGTTCACGCACCACATCGAGGTCCGGCGCAAAGCCGAGGCCCGGCGTCTGCGGCAGGTCCATCCAGCCTTCCTTCGGCTCCGGCAGGTCGCGATAGACCCGCTTGTACATCTCCACCGCGAGATAGTGGTGTTCGACAAGGCTGCCGTTGGCGAGGCCGCCTTGCAGATGCATGTTGTGATAGGACCACGCCCCGCCATTGGCGGCCGGCACGTTGAATGCCTGCGCCAGCGCGAGGATCTTGGCGCATTGGGTGTAGCCGCCGCTGATGACGGCGTTGGGCTGCACCACGTCCACCGCCTCGTGCATGAGCAGATCGCGGAAGCGGAACATCAGCCCCTCGTTCTGCCCCGCGGCCAGCGCCATGCCGGTCTGGCGGCGGAGTTGCGCCATCTGCAACGCATCGTTCTGCGTGATCGGCTCCTCGAAGAAGGAGATGCGATAATCCTTGATCATCTCGATCAGCTTCGAGGCATGATAGAAATCAAGGCTGCAATTGGCGTCGATGAACAGTTCTACGTCCGGGCCGACCGCCTCGCGCACGGTGCGCACGCGCTCCGCATCCTCGCGGATCACCTCCATGACGGCCTGACGGTCGCGGTTCTTCAGCGCCTGATGGCCGACGGTCATTTTCAGCTTGTTGAAGCCGAGGCCGACCCAGTGTTTCGCAGCCGCGCCGAGCTGCTCGCGGGTGAAGAAATCGAAGCCGAAGGTGACATAGATCGGCACGCGGCTGCGCGCGCCGCCGAGCAGCCGCCACACCGGCTGGCCGAGCGCCTTGCCCTTGATGTCCCACAGCGCGATGTCGATGGCGGCCAGCGCATGGGCGGCATAGCCGGTCTGCCCGCGCGGCATCATCAGCCAGTAAAGCTTGTCCCAGATCTTCTCATGGGCCAGCGGATCGTCGCCGATGATGGCCGGGCCCGCGACATGATCGACAGCGGCGGCGACGACATTCTGCTCGGTGATCGAGGTCATGCCATGGCCGATCAGCCCGGTATCCGTCTCGATTTCCACGATGCAGCAGGACATCGCGGCGGGCTTGTCCAGCCCGAGCAACGTGATCTTGAGTGGCACATGGATCGGCGTGGCGGTGACGCGGACAATCTTCATGGTGCGTTTCTTCCCCCGAACATAATGAGCCGCCGACGCGGCGAGTGCCGCACCTTAACGATCCACGCCGGAAAGCAAAGAGCACAGAATGCGGCACCCGCGCCGCACGCACGCGGCCACGCCGTTCAGGCCGGCTCCACGGTGAGATTCACGCCATCCGCGGCAATCACCCGCACCGACGTCCCGGCCGGAAGGTCCGGCCCCGAGACACGCCAGACCGTATCGTCGATCCGGACAGTGCCCGCGCCATGGACAATGGCGGTCTCCAGCGCGAAGACGCGGCCGACATAGCCGGCCGTGCGCCGGTTCAGGAAGACATGATCCTCGCTGACGTCCCCCGCGGGCCGCGAGAGCTTCCGGCCGACGACGATCGCGACGACCGAAAACAGCGCGAAAGCGATGACCTGCGCCTGCCACGACCAGACCACGACGAACGACAGCAACCCCACCGCCAGCGCCGCAATGGCCAGCCAGACCATGAACACGCCCGGCGCGAGCAGTTCCGCGATCAGCAGCAGCGCGCCGAGAATGAACCAGTTCCAGAAGCCGAGCGAAACGAGCCAGCCGACCATGTGCGATGTCTCCGCTCACGCGAATCGGGGCGGGAGCGGCATCACGCCGGTCCCTGCGGACGCGGCGTCACCGGCGGCACGGCCCCGCGCCGCCCGCTCGCAGAACCGCCGGCGCCATCGTCCCCGAAGGTGGATTTGGCGATCTCGGCAATGCCGGCGAGTGAACCGATCACGCTGGTCGCCTCGATCGGCAGCATCAGAACCTTCTGGTTGGGCGACTGGGCGATCTTGCCGAAGGCTTCGAGATATTTCTCCGCGATGAAATAATTCAGCGCCGCGATGTCGCCGCGCGAGACCGCCTCGCTGACCATGGTGGTCGCCTTGGCCTCGGCTTCCGCAAGGCGCTCGCGGCCCTCCGCATCGCGGAATGCGGCCTCGCGGCGGCCTTCGGCCTCGAGGATCTGCGCCTGCTTGGCGCCTTCCGCGCGCAGGATCTCGCTGGCGCGCTGGCCTTCGGCTTGCAGAATCTCGGCGCGCTTCTCGCGCTCCGCCTTCATCTGCCGTCCCATCGACTGCACGAGATCGGCCGGCGGTGCGATGTCCTTGATCTCGATGCGGTTGACCTTCACGCCCCAGGGCGACACCGCCGCATCGACGACGCGCAGCAGCCGCTCGTTGATCTCATCGCGATGGGACAACACCTCGTCGAGATCCATCGAGCCCATCACGGAACGGATGTTGGTCATGGTCAGCGTGGTGATGCCCTGGCGCAGGTTGTCCACCTCGTAGCTGGCCTTGGCGGCGTCGAAGACCTGGAAGAAGGCGACGCCGTCCACCGAGACGGTGGCGTTGTCGCGGGTGATGACCTCCTGCTGGGGAATGTCGATCACCTGCTCCATGATGTTGACCTTGCGGCCGATGCGGTCGAAATACGGAATGATGAGGTTGAGGCCGGGCGTCAGCGTGCGGGTGTAGCGGCCGAAGCGCTCCACGGTCCAGTTGTAGCCCTGACTGACCGTCTTGACGCCGGCGACCAGCGTCAGGATCACCAGCGCGAGAAACACCAGCACGAAGATATCGAAGCCGAACATGATGAGTCCCCTGCGCCAGGATGCGGCCGCAATGGGCCATGCCGACAGATCGGCGCGATGTTAGCGGAAATCCACGCTGCGGCACAACGGCGGGACACGGCCGCCCTCTCCTGAAGCAAGCCGTGCCTGCGCAACATCCCCGGTTCGGGGGATTCGGCGTTACTTTGGAACGACTAACCGACGTCCAGGCGGGGCTCCCGCGGCTGCGCGCGAAATGTCGCGCCTTCCGCTGAAACATGCTGACAGTGGCTCAGATCCAGCCCTGCAACTCGCGCGTCGCGATCTGCCTCAGCATGTCCATGCCGAGGTCGTCGTCATTCAGGCAGGGCACCATGGTCAAGCGCTCGCCACCATGCTTGCGGAACAGCGCGGCGGTCTCGATGGCGATTTCCTCCAGCGTCTCCAGGCAGTCGGCGGCAAAGCCCGGCGTGACCACGGCAAGCGACTTCACGCCGTCCTTCGCCAGCCGCTTCACGGTATCGGCGGTTGCGGGACCAAGCCATTTGTCGCGGCCGAAGCGGGACTGGAAGGTCATGATCAGCTTGGTCTCATCACGACCGAGGCGCGCGCGCAGCAGCCGCGTGGTCTCGTTGCAGTGATACTCGTAAGGGTCGCCCTTGCGGACATAATCCTCCGGCATGCCATGATAGGAGGCAAGGATCACCTCGGGCGCGCCGTCCAGCGTGGCGACATGGCGCTCGACGGACTGCGCCACCGCCTCGATATAGGCGGCGTCGGCATAATAGGCCGGCAGCACCCGCACCGCCGGCTGCCAGCGCATCCGCGCCAGCGCATCGAAGGCGGCATCGCAGGCTGTCGCGGTGGAGGACGAGGAATATTGCGGATAGAGCGGCATCAGCAGGATGCGCTCGCAGCCCTGCTTCGCCAGTTCGGACAGCCGCTCCGCGATGCGCGGGAGGCCGTAGCGCATCGCCCAGTCCACCTTGACGCTGTCGCCCTTGCCGAGGACTTGCGCAAGCTTCTCCGCCTGCGCCCGGGTGATGGTCTTGAGCGGCGATTCGTCGGCTTCCTGGTTCCATATCGTGCGATAGGCTTTGACCTTGAAGCGGGGCCGCAGGGGCAGAATGATCCCGTTCAGAACGAAGCGCCACAGCGGCCCGCGCTTTTCGATCACCCGCGGGTCGTTGAGAAATTCCTTGAGATAGGCGCGGATCGCGGGCGCATCCGCCCGCTCCGGCGTGCCGAGATTGATCAGCAGCACGCCAACCGGTGTCGCCGGCGCGACAGGCACGGGCGTCACCGCCGGAAGCTGCATCGGCGCGGCGGCCGGGCGCTGCGCGGCCATATCCATCAGCGCCCGCTTGACCGGCTCCAGATCGACCGGCTCCGCGGCCGCGGATGGTCTCGGGTCGATGCCGGAGCCCGCATCCTCCTCCATCGGCACGGCCGGAGCGGCGATGGTCGCGCCGGCCGTCGCCGCCGGATGCGTGGGCGCAGCTTCTTCCGCCTGCACGGAAGGCTTGTCCTGATCCGACATCACGCACGCTCCCGCAACTTGTCCCGGAGGCATGAAACCTTCCGAAAACCGGCTCCCGGTTTCGGGATCATGCCTAAAAACCCATCAGACGCTCATTGGCCATATAGCCCATGAGCAGCGCAAGGCCGAAGAGAAAGACCAGCACCGCCGCCAGCAGTTCGACGCCGCGCAGGACCAGCACGCCGCTCCCGCCCGAATGGCCGAGAAGCCGCATGGCCAGCCCCTTGGCGCCCACGGCGAACACCGCGATGGCCGCGACCGTCAGCGCCGTGCCGAATCCCATGATGAAGGCCGAGGCGACGCCCGCCCAGAACAGCCCCTGCGCGAAGGCGAAGACCAGCACCAGAATAGCCCCCGAGCAGGGCCGCAACCCGACGGCGAAGATCGCCGCCAGCCCGCGCCGCCAGCCGCCGGGCCCCGCGAGGTCCTTCGGCTCCGGCCCGTGAGAATGGCCGCAATGGTCGTCGTGACGATGGCCATGGCTGTCATGGCCGTGGTCGTGATGGCTGTGAACATGCGCGTGATCGTGATGATGGTGACCGTCATGACCGTGGCCATGATGCTCATGATCATGATGCGCGTGGGCATGGTTCTCGTGATTCCTGTCGCGCAGCGCCGATACCAGCCCCCGGCCCTTCACCCACATCAGCCGCAGACCGATCAGCGCGATCAGGCCATAGCTGACGATCTCGATGATGCGGACGGCGTCGTTCATGCGGGCCGCCGTCACGCCGAGCAGCACCGCCGC
>Ga0182740_1000797_pt1 | contig 26276 bp, 25 predicted proteins | sample eDN5th37CKraftBY_FD_128872 | JGI IMG/M metagenome (GOLD analysis project Ga0182740, IMG submission 128872) | Enriched backyard soil microbial communities from Emeryville, California, USA - eDNA 5th pass 37_C Kraft BY (version 2) (version 2) | ecosystem: Environmental > Terrestrial > Soil >...
ACACCAGCGTGGCGCCCAACTCGGCCAGATTGACGGGCTTGGTCAGGTAATGGTCCGCGCCCAGGCTCAGGCCCGAGACCTTGTCCTCGCTCAACAGGCGTCCGGTCAGCATGATGATGCCCATTGAAGGAAACGAGGTTCGCAGGTGCGAGACGCGAGTCAGCGCGTCGCCGTCGGGCAGCATGGCGTCCAGCACGAGGATGCCTGGCGCGACGGTCAGTAGCAGCTGGTCCAGCTCGGCCAGGGAGCCGGCAGTGAGGATCCTGCGGTCCAGGCCGAGGTCCTGTATGTATTCGGCGATAGTGTCGCGCCAGTCTCCGTGGTCGTCGACGATGATGATGGTCACGGCGAGTCCGGCGTCAGCGGTTGCGCGCAAGGAGCTTCGAGTGCAAACACGCTATCCGCTCCTTGTATCTGGGTCTTCTTGTAGGGGGGAATTCGCTTGCGCGATATTTTTCGTATGGCGCGCTTGCGGAGAATATCATCATCGCCACTGCGGCGCCGCGTCAAGAATCGCGGATGGCGACCGGGTGCTGGGGTGGCCGCGAGTGGTCAAAAAATGAGCAGCCCGTCGCGTATCCGCCGAAGGGCCATCAGCCATGGGTTCGAACCTTTTTTATCCACAGAAATTGTGGATAAGGCCGCCCCTGTGGATACTGTTCTTTTTATGTAGGCAGGTGCTCGACCGGAACGCCCGGCGGTACCTTGCGCATGCGGTCGCGTTCGATGCGCGGCGCCGCAAAACGCGTCTTGCGCGCGGCCGCATTCTGCAGCAGCACGGACAGCACGGCGCCTTTGTCCTGTATCCACTGGCTTTTGCCCCGCAGCAATTTCATGGCGTTCTCGGCCGTGCCCAGGCGGTACGACATGGCGTTGATCTGGACCGAGGTCTTGCCATTGAACAAGGACACATCCTGTTCGGTGATCGCCGCGGCATCGAGGTTGCTGCTGTCGTGGTCGATGCGGTAGATAAACTTCAAGCCGCTGTGCGGATCCTGCACCACGACGAACTTGTCCGATCCGGAGACGTCCGAGAGCATGCCGATCACCGGCGATTCGACCAGTTGGTTGCCCCGCTGTTCTTCGGTGTAGAGGAATATCGTGTGGCGCGTATGGGCGGCCGGGGCGGCCGGGGCGGCGTTAGTGTGTTGCATACCTGGCGTGAGAAGTGCGGGTGGGCCATGAGACCCGGACAAGCGGAAAAGAGCAGGGCGATTCAGGCGACACGGCGCAGGCGTGTCAGCAGGCGCGCTTTGACCGTCGGCCAATCTTCATCGAGGATCGCGAAATAGATCATGTCGCGCGCGCGTCCTGACTGCGCGATCAGGTGCTTGCGGAACACGCCTTCCTCGACGCCGCCGATGCGGAGTATGGCCTGGCGCGATTGCATATTGCTCAGTTCGGTCTTGAATATGACGCGTATGATACCAATTGTTTCAAAAGCATGCTGCAACAACAGGAATTTGGCTTCGGTGTTGGCGCCCGACCGCTGGCTTGAAGGCGTGAGCCAGGTACCGCCGATTTCCAGGCGCTTGTGAGCCAACGCGACATCCATGTAGCGTGTTGCGCCGATGATCTGGTCATCCTCCTGGCGCACGATGACAAACGGCAGGCAATGGCCTTCGCGTTGGGCAGCCAGCGCGCGGTCGACATAGCGCTGCATGTCATCCTGCGTCTGCACGGGTTCGGGCTGCAGCTTCCATAGCTCGGGATGCAGGCCTACTTGCGCAAGCGGGGCCGCATGGCCGGCCGCCAGGGGTTCAAGGCGCACGACCTCTCCGGCCAGTGTGACGGGTTGCAGGCGGGGGACTGTCATGGCGTATTCCTTGAAGGCAACCAGGGCGGTGGACGCGTGCCGGGCAGGGAGGGATTCTACGCGCGCGCTCGCTTGCCGAACACCGCCCGCGAGCGCAGAATGCGCCGCATGAAAACAGACGTCGTGGTATTGGGCGCGGGTATCGTCGGGGTCAGCACAGCCTTGCATCTGGTTGCCCGCGGCCGTTCGGTCGTGCTGCTGGACCGGCGCGGCCCCGGCGAGGAAACCAGCTATGGCAACGCGGGCCTGATCGAGCGCGCCAGCGTGATTCCCTACGCTTTTCCACGGGACTGGCGCAGCCTGTGGCGCTACGCGCGGAACAATACCCCGGATGTGAGCTACCACCCGCGCTATCTGCCTCGCATCGCGCCATGGCTGCTGCGCTACTGGTGGCATTCGGCGCCGCCGCGCCTGGCACGCGCGGCCGAAGCCATGCTGCCGCTGATCGAGCGCAGCGTAGCCGAGCATGATGCACTGAAGGACGAAGCGGGCATCGCCCATCTGTTCCGTCGCAACGGCTGGCTCGACGGCGTGCGCAGCGAGGCCGGCCTGGCCCGGGCCATCGCCGAAGCCCAGGCGCTCGCGCCCTACGGGCTGAACTACCGTGTGCTGGATCGCGAAGCGCTGACGACGGTGGAGCCTTCGCTATCGCGCATGGCGGGCGCGATACATTGGCTGGATCCCGTCAACGTGTCCGATCCGGGCGCCGTGACGCGAGGGTACGCGGCCTTGTTCCAGCGGCGTGCCGGCGTGCTGGCGCGCGGCGACGCGCGCAGTCTCAAACCATCGGGCAAGGCATGGCAGGTGCAGGGCGAGGAAGGCATGATCGAGGCCCGGGACGTGGTGGTGGCACTGGGGCCCTGGACGCCCGACGTCCTGCGGCCGCTGGGCTATCGCATCCCGATGGCGGTCAAACGCGGCTATCACCAGCACTATGCGCTGGAAGAGGGCGCGGCCTTGTCGCATCCGGTGGCCGACATCGAAAGCGGCTTCGTGGTGACGCCGATGACCCTGGGCGTAAGGCTGACGACTGGGGCGGAGTTCGCGGCGCGTAACGCGCCGCCTTCGCCAGTCCAGATCCAGCGCGCGCGCGCCTTGGCGGGCCAGCTGCTGCCTTTGGGCGCGGCGGTGGAATCGGAACCGTGGATGGGGTGCCGGCCTTGCATGCCGGATATGCGGCCGGTCATCGGACCTGCACCGCGTCATCACGGCCTGTGGCTGGCGTTCGGCCACGCCCACCATGGATTTACGTTGGGACCCGTGACCGGCAAGCTGCTGGCAAGCATGATCACGGGCCAGGCGCCGGACATGGACCCCGCGCCTTACCGCGTCGGCCGCTGAGGACCTGACGCGGCAGGCGTCGTCAGGCTCGGACTCAGCCCTGCTTCGCGGCCTTTTCGCGGCGCTGGCGCACGGCCAGGGCCAGGGCCTCCAGTACGGGCGCGGTCTGCGACCACCCCAGGCAGGCGTCCGTAATGGACACGCCGCGGCGCAGCGGCTGGCCGGGCTTGAGGTCCTGACGGCCTTCTTCGAGATGGCTTTCGATCATGACGCCGGTGATGCGGGCGTCGCCTTGGGCGATCTGGGCGGCAATGTCGTTGGCCACGTCGACCTGGCGCAGGTGCGACTTATTGGAGTTGGCGTGCGAGCAGTCGATCATGACCTGTTCGCGCTGGCCGGCGGCGCGCAGGGCGGCGCAGCAGGCGTCGACGCTGGCCGCGTCGTAGTTCGGGCCCTGCTTGCCGCCACGCAGGATGACGTGGGTGTCCTGGTTGCCGCGGGTTTCGAAGATGGCGGCCATGCCCATCTTGGTCATGCCCATGAAGGCATGCTTGGCGCTGGCGGCGACCATGGCGTCGGCAGCGATCTGCACGCCGCCGTCGGTGCCGTTCTTGAAGCCCAGCGGGCAGCTCAGGCCCGAGCTCAGTTGGCGATGGCTGGGGCTTTCGGTGGTGCGGGCGCCGATGGCGCCCCAGGCGATCAGGTCCGCAATGTACTGCGGGCTGAGCAGGTCCAGGAATTCGGTCGCGATCGGCAGGCCCAGGCCGCTGATGTCCAGGAGCAGCTCGCGCGCGCGGCGCAGGCCTTCGTTGATGCGGAAGCTGCCGTCCAGCCGCGGGTCGTTGATATAACCCTTCCAGCCCACGGTCGTGCGCGGCTTCTCGAAGTACACGCGCATGACGATCAGCAGGTCCTTCTGGTGCCGCTCGGCGGCGGCGCGCAGCAAGCGGGCGTATTCCATGGCCTGGCCATGGTCATGGATGGAACAGGGTCCAACCACCAGCACCAGGCGGTCATCGCGGCCGTGCAGCACGTCGGCGATCTGGGCGCGGCTTTGCTCGACCAGCGTCTGGATGTCGGGCGAGACAGGCAGTTCGTCCTGCAGCAGCGCCGGCGAAATCAAGGGGCGAACCGCGCTGATGCGGGTGTCGTCCGTGCGCGTATTGTCCTGGGTGGAGTCGGCCGCGCCGACCTCGCGGTCGTGCAGGGGGTCGTCAATGCGGGTCAAGGGTAGCTCCGTGCCGTAGATGCGGGGAAAGACATCTATTATGGCACCGGCCGTGCCGCGGGGCGACGGAAGGCTGCCTCCGTCTGGCTGATGTTCCAGATCCTACGACTATCGGCGATGGGCCTGCATTAACCCGTTAGCGATAACGACAGGCCGGGCGCGTTTGCCTTAGCATGGTGTACACAGTTTTCCAGCGGCCGCCTGCGGGGGCCCGCCCTATATTTGAGTAGGACGGTACACCATGCCTAAAACGGAACCCGGCGGGACTCGGCGGATACTCCTCGTTGAAGACCATCCGGTTGAACGCGCCTATCTGCAGAACGTACTGTTGGCGCTGGGATTCCGTCGGGTGGCAGGCCTGGGCAGCAGCATCGAAGCCGTCAGCGCGCTGGCGCGCCAGTTCTATGACGTGGTCATCAGCGATATCGTCACGGGCGAGGGCGACGGCACGCGCCTGCCCAACGAACTTCGGCGCCTGGTGGATGCCGGGCGCTTGAAAAGCATGCCGCCGATTATATGGATCAGCAGTCTCAGCGATGAACTGCTGCAATCTCACGTACGGCTGGCCTTGCAGGCCGGCTGCCCCTCGGCGCAGGCGCTGTCCAAGCCAGTATCCCGCACGGGTCTGCAGCAGGCGATCAAGACGGCGCTGCGCAGCGTCGACGAAGACGATACGGCGTCGCCCCGGCAGCGCTCGCTGCGCCGCGATGTCATCGAAGCGGCGCTGGGACATGCGCTGATCACCGGCCAGGGGATGAGCGTGGTGCTGCAGCCTCAGATGAGCCTGTCCACGGGACGTGTGCTGGCCGCCGAAGCGCTGTCGCGCTGGGACCACCCTGAACTGGGCGCCATCCCGGCGGCGGATTTCGTGCCCGCCGCGCACCGGCTCGGGCTGGACCGCACGTTGTTCTGCCGAGTGACCGACCGGGTGCTGGAGCTCCTGCAGCGCATGCATGCCGAGGATATCGCTGTCCCTGTCGCGATCAACGCATCGGCGTCAACGCTGTGTTCAAGGGATTTGCCGGGCTTGCTGGAGCAGCGCGTGGGGCAGGCCGGCCTGCCCGCCCGGTTGGTCAAGGTCGAACTGACCGAAGACGAGCCCGTGACCGATTGGCTGGCCCTGTCCTCGGCGTTGAACCTGCTGCGGGTGCGCGGTTTTGAACTGGCGATGGACGACTTTGGCGCCGGGATTGCCTCGATGCGCCTGTTTTCGGCCATGCCATTCACGGAGCTGAAAATAGACCGTGACTTCATCGTGCACATGCATCGCGAGCCTGCGTCGCGCGCGGTGGTGGCAGCCGCCATTGAAATGGGCCGGGTACTGGGACGGCGAGTGGTCGCGGAAGGCGTGGAACATGAACGCGACATCGAACTGCTGCGTGAGCTGGGCTGCGACGTCGCGCAAGGCTATGGCATCTCCGTGCCGTTGGAGCCCGACGCCTTCATCGAATTCTGCCGCACGCACTGATCCGAGCTTCGGGCGCATGGAGTATTCTGGCGCTGGCCGGACCATTCCGATTTCCGGCCGGCTTGACCCGGATCAAGACAGCAGCCGCGCATCGGGAAACGCCGTCGGCGTAGGATTTACCATTGCTCCACGCGGACCGCGCGCGATGGCGCGGCCACAAGATGGAGCGATGAACCAATGCGACGCATTCTGGCCGCTGTCCTACTGCTTTCCCTGCTGGCCTGGGCCGGGGCCTACTGGGTGCAACCTCCGGCCGAACTCAACGTCTGGACGGCGCGCGATCAGCTCATCCTGCTGACCGGCCTGGGGGCCTACGCGGTCATGACGCTGATCATGCTGCTGGCGGTGCGCCCGATGTGGCTGGAAACACGGCTGGGCGGGCTGGACAAGATGTACCGGCTGCATAAATGGAGCGGCATCCTGGCCGCCGTGCTGGCGGCGGCGCACTACTTGATCAAGTTAGGCAAGCCGGTACTCCTGGCGCTGTTCGATCCCGTACCCAAGACGCCGCGGGCGGCGGCCGTGCTGGACGTATTCCGCGGTTCCGCCAAGGACATCGGCGAATGGGCCGTGTGGATCCTGGCCGCGATGGTGCTGCTGACGCTGTGGCGGCGCTTTCCGTACCACATCTGGCGCCAGGTCCACCGCATTGCCGCAGTGATTTTCCTGGTGGTGGCCTTCCACGGCGTGGTGCTCACGCCGGCGGCTTGGTGGTGGCAGCCCGCAGGGTGGCTGGTCGCCGCGTGCACCGCGGTGGGAACGGTCTGTGCGGTGATGGCGCTGGCCGGCTTGATCGGGCGAGGGCGCCGCTACAAGGGGCAAGTGCTGGCCATCGACCATCTTTCGGATGACATCCTGGCGCTGACTTGCCGGGTGGAGGGCGACTGGCATCACCGCGCAGGGCAGTTCGCGTTCCTGACCGCGGACCGGCGCGAGGGCGCGCATCCATTCACCGTGTCCGGCGCGGACGACGGCACCGGACGGGTGCAGTTTTCCATTAAGGCGCTGGGAGACTATACCCGGCGTCTGCAGCGCAGCCTGCAGGTGGGGCAGGCTGTGACCATCGAAGGCCCGTATGGCTGTTTCGACTTCCAGCGCGACGACGGGCGCCCGCAAATTTGGGTCGCCGCGGGCATAGGCGTCACGCCCTTTATTTCATGGATGGAGTTCTTGCAAACGGACCCCGACAGCGCGCCCGTCGCAACGCTTTACTACTGCGCCCGCAACGCCGCCGACGCGCCGTTCGCGGATCACCTGGAGGCGCTGTGCGCGCGCGTGCCGAACGTCACCCTGCACGTGCGCTACAGCGATACCCAGCGTCCGCTGACCGCAGCGGAACTGGCCGCGGACCACAAGCCAGGCGAGATATGGCCCAGCGTGTGGTTCTGTGGTCCGGCGGGATTCGCCGATGCCCTCAAGGATGGGTTGCACCGGCGCGGCATGCCGGTGAGCGAGCTGTTCCACCAGGAGGCGTTCCAGATGCGCTAAGGGCATCAGATGCCAGAAACCTCGATATCGCCCGGATAGTCGACCGAGAACTTCAACACCGTCTCGCGCGACTTGCCGGGTTCCATTTCCCAGTCCCAGACGAGTTTGCCGTCTTCCTCGCGCTTGATGTCGCGGTCGGCGGGCGAAAGCAGCTTGACCACGATTTTCTCGTTGCGCGAGATGGGTAGGCGGTCCTTGAACGACACCTTTTCCTTCGTGGCCTTGTTGTTCTTGACCGTGATCTTGTACTCGTAAGTCACGCGCTTGCCGCTGCCGGAAAAGCCGGTGCTTTCCGTATAGCGGTTCACGAGCTGGCGCTTGATAGAAATGCCTTCATCGGCGCCCAGCGCCAGTTCAAGCTTTTCTCCCGGCATCACGGACTTCATGGAACTGGCCGCGACGAAGGCGTCGTCCAGGAAGGTGTTGAGGGAACCGGCCAGGAACGGAAAGTCCGTATTGTTGCTGGCGTGGGCGGTCAGGAACATGGCTTCGCGCAGCGCCGGCGTCGACTGGTACTGCAGCGTGGCGGGCAGCTTGGCCGTGGCAATGGCCACTCGTTGCGTGGAATTGTCGGACAGCAGCGTGGCCGGATTCTTGATCTGGAACGAGGCGCTGGTGGCTTCGGCCTGGACTTCCGCGGTTGCCTGCTCCAGCGGTTCCGGCATCATCTCGGCAACCGGCGCGCCGGCGTCCTCGAAGGACTGGACGCGCTGGCGCGACATCTTGGCTTCGGCTTCCTGCCTGGCCGCCGCGACCGGCGCGGGGCTGGGGCGCGGGCGAGGCGGGGGCGGCGGAGCGGCCACATCGACGATCCAAGGCTGCAGCGCGGGCGCGCCGCCGCCCAGCGAGGGCCGCGCGGTGGACAGCGTGAGCTTGACGTTGTTCCAGTCCTCCCCCGTGTTTTGGCGGATGACGCCGAAATAGCCCAGATCAACGCTGCGATCGGCCGGGCGCAGGCGCGCATCGTAGGCGGGCGTCCAGTGGGCGCCGGCCACGGCGTAGGAAACGTTCAGGTCCAGCTTGCCCGCGCGCGCCAGGTTGACGCGCAAGGTGACGGTCTTGGTGCGGCGATTGAGCGAGCTCTGCAATTGATCCAGCTGGTTCTGCAGTGCGGTCAGCTCACGCTCCAGCGCCTCTTTCTGTTCTGCAACCCGGCGCAGCCCAGCCAGCGCCTTGGCCAACGAGTCCGCGCTCAGGGATTGGATCGCCTTGAGCTCGTCCAACGTTAGGCGGGCACCCTCCTTGGAGGGCTCGGTCGCGCCGCGCTGCATCATCAGCACCAGTTCGCGTTGGTTATCCAGCACTGCGGCCTCGTCGTCCAGCAGGGCGTGCTGGGCCTGCAGCTTGCGTACCTGATCCTCCAACTGCTTGACGCGTTCGTTGACGGTGTCGGCTTGATAGGCGTCGCGCACCTTCACGTCGAGCAGTGTGGCTTGGCCGGTGCTTTTGGCGGATACCTGCAACGAATTTTCCTGCAGGCCGGCCGGCAATTTTTCCAGCACCAATTCGTGTTCGCCGGCCGCCAGTTCGCTACTGGCCGCGCGCGTCACGACGGCCCGGTCCTGGTAGACGGTTACCGAACCGATGGAAGAGGCCAGGCCGGCGGCAGCGCCAAGGCCGGGAATCGTCGCTATGGCCAAGGCCAGAAGGGTACGTCGCACTATGTCACCTTTATACAGGTTGGGGTCGCGCGGCGCCGTCCTATCGGGAGGGACGGACCGCCGAGCGCGCCAATTTACATTGCGGGTCGGGGCTTGGTTTTACAGAAAATGACAAACGCGACAGTGCGATACCGCGTCGCGCGCGCGGTGGCTCAAGGGTGGGCCAGCTTGCGCAGCATGTCCACGGCATTGCCTGCCGCGGTAGACCGGTCGTGCCGGCGGTAGGCCATGTCAAGCAGGGCATGCGGAGCGTCGCCCTTGATGGGGCGGTACTCGATGCCTTGCGCACCCATATGGCGCATGGCGGCAGGCACGATGGAGATGCCGACGCCAGCCGCGACCAGGCTGACAATGGAGGCCATTTGCGGCGCCTCCTGGATAACGCGCGGCGCGAAGCCGGCGCGCAGGCAGGCGGACATGATCGCGTCGTACAGGCCGGCGCCTATGGGGCGCGGATACAGCACGAAATCCTCATCCGATAGCGCAGCGATGGGCACGCTGCGCTTGCGGCTGAGGGCGTGGTCGGGCGGAAGCGCCACCAGCATGGGCTCATCCAGCACGCGTTCGGATTCGAATTCCGGGTCCAGCACGTACGGCGGGCGCACGAACGCCACGTCGACTTCGCCCGCGCGCAGGCCTCGCAACAGCGTGACGGTGTTGCTCTCGGTAAGCGTCACGCGCACATCAGGGTAGCGGTCCCGGTACGCGCGGATGGCGCGTGGCAGGTAAGGGTGAAATACGGCCGACGCCGTGAATCCCACGGTAATCGCGCCGCGTTCTCCGCGCCCAAGGCGGCGCGCCGTGTCGATGGCGCGGTCGGCGCCGGCGAGCAGGGCGCGCGCATCCTCCAGGAACTGCGCGCCGGCCTCGGTCAGCGCGATGCCCCGCGGCAGGCGCAGGAACAACGGTGTGCCGATTTCGCGCTCCAGCTGCTGGATCTGCTGGCTCAAGGGCGGCTGGCCTATACCCAGCCGGGCAGCGGCGCGCGTGAAGTGCAGTTCCTCGGCGACGGCGGTGAAGTACCGCAGATGGCGCAGTTCCATCGTTATTAAATATGGTGTGGGTGAGTTTCATATATTGGACATATGGGCGGGAAAAGTCTACCTTGATCGCGTGGGTCGCATGCCCGCTGCTTTCGAGAATCCCGATGTCAGTCCCTTCCGCCAGTTCTTCATCCCCGACCGCCGCGTCCTCCCCGGCGGCGCCTGTTTCCACGCCTACGGATCATCTTGCCCGCGGCACCCCGGGATTGCGACGCGCCCAATGGGCGCTGTTTGCTGCTGGTTTTTCCACGTTTTCGCTGCTGTACTGCGTGCAGCCGCTGATGCCGTTGTTCACCCACGCGTTCGGCGTGTCGCCGGCTCAAAGCAGCCTGGTACTGTCTCTTTGCACCGCCTTTCTGGCGGTCGCCATCTTCTTCGTCGGCCTGTTTTCCCAAACGGTACCGCGCAAGCGCGCCATGGCGCTGTCCCTGTTCGCGTCCGCCGTGCTGGGCACCATCGCCGCGGTGGCGCCTGACTGGCACAGCCTGTTGGCGCTGCGCGCGCTGCAAGGCCTGGCCATGGGCGGGGTGCCCGCGCTTGCGATGGCCTATCTAGCCGAGGAAGTCGAGCCGGGCACCCTGGGTTTCGCCATGGGGCTGTATATTGGCGGCAGCGCCTTCGGCGGATTATCTGGCCGCGTCATCACCGGCCTGGTGTCGGATCATTTTGGATGGCGCGCCGCGTTGGGCACGCTGGGCCTCCTGGGCATCGTGGCAGCAGTGCTGTTCGTCTGGCTGCTGCCCGCATCGCGTCGCTTTGCGCCGCAGCGGGGCAGGGGCTGGGCCGGCGTGAGAGGCGACGTGCACGCCGGTGTGGTTGCGCACCTGAAGAACGGCCCTCTGTGCGGGCTCTTCGCGCTGGGCGGCCTCCTGATGGGCGCGTTCGTCACCGTGTACAACTATGTGGGTTTTCGCCTGTTGCTGCCGCCGTTTTCCCTGAGTCAGACCTTCATCGGCTTCATCTTCGTGGTGTACCTGGTCGGCATCTTCGCTTCGACCTGGTTCGGCCGCCTGGCAGATCGCCACGGGCGCGGCGCAATGCTGTCTGCCTCGACCGGCCTGGCGCTGGCAGGCTTGCTGCTGACACTGTCCAACTGGTTACCGCTGCTGATCGCCGGGATCGTCGTGTTCACCTTCGGCTTCTTCGCGGCTCATGCGGTGGCCAGCGGCTGGGTCGGACAGATGGCGCGTGGCTACAAGGCCTTGGCCGCGTCGCTCTACCTGCTGGTGTATTACGTGGGATCCAGCGTGCTCGGCTCGCTGGGCGGACATTTCTGGACCACCGGCCAGTGGCCGGGCGTGGCCGCCATGGCGGGCGGCCTGCTGGCCTTGGCATTGGCGATAAGCGCCTGTCTGTACTGGCGCACGGGCCGCGCACCGGCTTCTGCCGCAGTAGGCGGAGGCGCTTCCTGATACCGCGTCAAAAGATATTAATTCTCATTTATAATTTGCGGCACGCTCACTGAGCTCCCCATTCAGATCCGAGGGCCGCGATGAATCCTATCTCCCCCGACAGCCGCAGCCTGCAGCGCGAACACGCGGCGCTGCTAGCCGCCTACGGGCAGGCGCAAGCGCATTGCAGCCAACTGCTTGCGGCGCAGGCCGCGCGCATCCTCTATCTTGAGAGCGAAGCCATGCGCTTGCGCGCGGCGGTCATCTTGCGCGACACCGCGTTGGCTTGGGCGCGCGAAGACCGCAAGGCGCTGGAGACGTCCATTCCCGGCCTGCCTCGCCGCGTGGCGCTGGCTCGCCGCGTTACCCAGCTGATGGAGCGCGTGCAGAGCCTGATGCGCGAACGCCTGGCCTGGCAAGGGAAAACGAGCGCCTGCGCGCGCGGCCTGGAAACGTTGAGCGAGCCGCCGGCGTGGCGGCCCGCGCCCTCAGCCGTCACGCTGCGCGAGAAGGCGGTTTTGTGCGTGGGCGAAGATACCGTGGCCCTGGCGTTGACCCGCAAGCTGGTCGAGCTGGCCGGTGGACGCTACTTGGGCCACGATGGCGGCGCGGACGCCGACGGAGACACCCTGGAAGCCAGCCTGGTTGCCGCCGACCTGGTGATCTGCCAGACCGGCTGCGTGAGCCATGGCGCCTATTGGCGCGTCAAAGACCATTGCACCCGCACCGGTAAACAGTGCGTGCTGGTGGACAAGCCCGAGGCCCTGCATTCGCTGCGGCTGCAACGCGAACCGCTGGAGACTGACGGCTGAACCGGGGGCTCCCGAAGGCTAACCGTAGCGTCGGGTTACCTAGCGTTTCGGCTGCGCGGCCACTCCCGGAATACAGTGGGCGGTTAGGGGGCCGACATGCTGACCAAGCGAGACCGAGTGGCGCTACCCTGGACGGACACGCTAGCCCGCCTGGAGGATGAGCGCATCATGTTGCAGCGGATAGCCGCCGGCGTGCCGCTGGCTGAAGTGCTGGAGCATGTGCTGCATGCCATCGAGGCGCAGTCCAGCGTGGAGCTGCGCACCTCCATCGCGCTGGTGGACGAAACCGGCAATTTTCTCCTGCATGGCGCCGCGCCCAGCTTGCCGATGGCTTACAACGCGGCGGTGCACAAGGCCGCCATCCGTCCGGACACCGCGTCCTGGGGCGAGGCGGCCTATACCGGCAGTCCTGTCTATGTAGAGGATATCGCCGCCAATCCGGGATGGGAACGCTGGCGGGACCTGGCCTTGTCGCATGGTTTGCGGGCCTGCTGGTCTACGCCGATCAAGGCGCCGGATGGCCGCCTGCTCGGCGTGTTTTCCAATTACTACCCCGTGGTGCGCTCGCCCTCGGCGCATGACATTGACGCGATCGCGCTCGTGACCCGCAGCGCCGCGCTGGCTATAGAGCGCCACCTGACTGAGCTGGCGTTGCGCCAGAGCGGCGAACGCTGGCGCGCCATGTTCGCGGGCATGCAGGAAGCTTTTTTCCTCAGCGAAGCATTGCGCGATGACAGCGGGCGCATCGTCGACTTCCGTTTCCTGGAAGTGAATCCCGCATTCGAGCGCCAGACCGGGATGAAAGAAGGCGACACCCTGGGCCACACGTTGCGCGAAATGATCCCCGGCGTGCCCGGGCAGATCATGGACACGTTCGCCCAAGTGGTCGAGACCGGCGAACCGACTCAGTTCGAGTTCATGGTGCCCGCGCCCAAGGAAGCCTGGTACGAAGCCCGCGCGCGCAAGGACGGCGCGGACAGGATGATGGCGCTGTTCCTGGACGTGACGGCGCGCAAGGCAGCGGAAGCCGAGCTGTGGGAAGGGCAACATCGCAAGATCTATTTGGCCGCGCTGGGAGACCGCCTGCGTGAATTGCACCGCCAGGAGGACATCGAGCAGGCCGCTTGTGAAGGCCTGAGCCAGCATCTGGCGCTGGGCCAGGTGGCGGTGCTGGATTCGAAGGGCGAGGGCCAGGCACCTGTCATTTCCTCGAGTTGGCCCTCGGCCTCCGAGCTGCTGGGGCAGCCGCCGCACCGCCTCGATGCCTTGACGGACGATTACCACGCCGCATTGCGCCAAGGACGCACGACGTACCTGGCGCCCCTGCTTGGAGAGGCTGGCGGCGATATCCGTCCCTGGGCGATCATCGTGCCATTGCGGCGCTGGGGCCGGCACGGCGGCGCCTTGTTGGCGCGGCCTTCGTCCGGCAGTCGGCTCAGGGGAAGCGACATTGCCTTTATCGAGGAAGTGGCCGAGCGCATGTGCGGCGCCGTCGAACGCTCGCAGTACGCGCGCATGCTGGAGCAGCGTGTCGAGGATGCGATCGCGGAGCGGGACCGCATCTGGCGCTTGTCCGCCGAGCTGCTGGCCGTGATCGACCGGCAAGGACGCTTTGTCAGCGTCAACCCGGCGGTGCGGTCGATCCTCGGGTGGAGTCCTGACCAATTCATGTCCATGGACCTGCGTGAGTTGATCCATCCCGACGACCTGGCACCGACCCTGGCCACGTGGGCCTGGGCAGCGGGCGACATCGGACCGCGCCCCGGCGCGAGGCATCTCGAAAACCGCCTGCTCAAGCGGGATGGGGGCTATCGCTGGATAACCTGGAGCATGTCCTGGGCGCAGGACAGCCTGTATCTGACGGGCCGGGACGACACCGACCTGAAGCTGCAGGCGGAAGCGCTGCGCGACACCGAGAACGCGCTGCGGCAATCGCAGAAAATGGAAGCGGTGGGGCGTCTTACCGGCGGCATTGCCCATGATTTCAACAATATGCTGCAAGGGATATCAGGCGCGCTGTATCTGGTCCAACGCAAGATCACGGCAGGCGCGCCGGAACAGGCGCTGCGCTTCGTGGACGTTGCCATGGATTCGGCGAACCGGGCTGCGCATCTGACACAGCGGCTGCTGACATTTTCGCGTCGCCAGCCCATCGATCCCAAACCGTTCTGCGCGGCCTCGGCGCTTCAATCGATGGTCGCCTTGTTCCACCGCTACACCGGCGAACGGGTCACGTTGCGGCTGGACCTGCAACCTGAATTGTGGACAGTGTGCTGCGATAAGAACCAGTTCGAGAATGCCATGCTGAATCTGGTGATCAACGCCTGCGATGCGATGCCCAATGGCGGTGCATTGACGGTGGCGGTGCGCAACGTGGAACCAGATGATCCGCTGCTCCTGCAATCCGCGGGCGCGCACGCGGGAAAATTCGTGGAGGTTTCGGTGACGGACGAGGGCTGTGGCATGCCGCCCGATGTGCTGGCGCACGCGTTCGATCCGTTTTTCACGACCAAGCCTATGGGCCAGGGAACGGGCCTGGGTCTGTCCATGATCTACGGATTCGCCAAGCAGGCGGGCGGCGCGGCCAGTCTGGAGAGCACGGTCGGCGAGGGCACGACGGTGAGGCTGTTCCTGCCCCGCCACGATGGCGCGCCCGAAAACCTGCACAACGGCGAACGCCCGGCAGCGGTGTCGCCCGGCGGGGCGCGCAAGGAAGTCGTGCTGGTGGTGGAAGACGATGCGAACGTGCGGGAGATGGTGCGTGAATGCCTGGCTGAACTCGGGCTGGAAGTCTTGACTGCCGCCGACGGCGAGGCCGGGTTGGAGGTGTTGCAGTCCGGGCGCGGCATCGACCTGCTGGTGACCGATGTGGGATTGCCAGGCCTTAATGGCCGACAGTTGGCCGACGCGGCCCGCGTGGCGCGTCCTGGCCTGCGCGTGCTGCTGATGACGGGGTATGCCGAGAGCGCCGCGCGCGGCCAGGGCTTTCTGGAACAGGGGTTGGAGCTGATCGTGAAGCCCTTTCGACTGGACAAGTTGTCCGAGCGCGTGCAGCGCATGCTCGACACCGCGCCCGACGGACCCAGCCCGGCCGGCTAGTGCCGGCGCCGCAATTCGGCGGGCGGCATGCGCAACTGCCCGCGGTACTTCGATACCGTGCGGCGCGCCAGCAGAATCCCGTTCGCGGCCAGTTGCTGCGTCAATGCCACATCCGACAGCGGCATCGCCGGATCCTCGGCCTCGACCATTTCCTTGATCAGGGCGCGCACCGCGGTCGCGGAGCAGGATCCACCGGTGTCGGTCGCCAGTTCACGCGAAAAGAAATGGCGGAACTCGAAGACCCCGCGCGGCGTCACCATGTATTTGCCGACGGTTGCGCGCGACACCGTGGATTCGTGCATGTCCAGATCATCGGCCACTTCGCGCAGCATCAATGGCCGCAAGGCTACGTCGCCATATTCAAAGAAGGTCTGCTGGCGCTTGACAATGGCTTCGGCCACACGCTGGATGGTGACGTAACGTTGCTCGACGTTGCGGACCAGCCAGCGGGCTTCCTGGAGTTCCTGCGCCATGGGACTGCGGTCATCGAGTCGGGCGCGGCGGAAGAGTTCGGCATAGGTCTGGTGCAACCGGGCCTGGGGCATGGCATTGCGGTTGGGCAGCACGCGCCAGCGCGACTGCCACTTATCCACGTACACATCGGGAACGACATAGACGGGAGCTTCTGCGCTGTAGCGGCTGCCGGGCTTTGGGTCCAGGCTGCGGATCAGGGCGCAGGCCTCGCGCAGCGCATCCTCGGAGCAGCCGAGTTGCTGGCGCAGGCCGGCACAATCGTTGCGGGCCAGCCGATCGAGTTGCTCCTGCACAATGCGCAAGGCCAGGCCTCGCTGTTCGTCGCTGATGCCGGTCGCAACCGCCAGTTGCAGCGACAGGCATTCGGACAGGCTGCGCGCCGCCAAGCCAGGCGTGTCCAATTGCTGGACCAGGCGCAATGCCGTCATCCACTCACCTTCATCCGGAACGGGGTCCGCGCCGCGAGGGTTGTCGCCCCACAAGCTGGCCAGCGGCGCACGCAGGTAGCCGTCCTCGTCCAAGGCGTCGATGATGTATTCGGCCAGCAGGCGATCCCGCGCCTGCAACTGATAATTGCCGAGTTCCTGTGACAGGTGCTGGCTCATCGACAGGGTCGACGTCACCCACAGGCCCTGGTCGCGATCCGGGCCGTCGCCGTGTGCGCGCGTGGGGTAATCGCCGGAATAGCCCGGCGCGTCCGGCATCGGCGGCTCGGTTTGCGCCGCGGGCTCGGCGGGCGCCGGCACGGCTTGCTCGGCGGCGGGAGGAAAGGTCGGCGCCTCAGACGGCATGTCGCTGTCCTGCTCGTCGGGGTCCTCCAGGAAGGGGTTGCTGGCCAGGGCCTGTTCCACGGCCGTGGTGAATTCCAACGCGGACATTTGCAGCAGCTTGACGGATTGCTGGAGCCGGGGCGCCAGCGTCATCTGCTGGCGCAGGCGCAATTCTTGCGAGGGGTAGGCCAATCGAGTCTCCTGGACAAGGGCTGCCGACGGGCAACTCATCCTGATACTCAAGCAAACTCCGTGCCATGTGCCCTTGCGGGCAGGACCGGGAGGCTGACGCGCGCCGGACTGCCTCAGTATTACAAGGGAGTGGTAAGAAATGCCTCTCGTGGCGCTGGCGGCCTTGCAGGCATCAGGAGGCTGCAGGGTTCTGCGCGTCCCTTTCGTATTCGTCCAGCCGGTTGTAGAGCGTCTTCAAGCTCAGCCCCAAGGTTTCAGCGGCAATGCGCTTATCGCCCGCGTGGTGCGACAGGGTTGCCAGGATGAATGCGCGTTGTGCTTCGCCCAGCGACATGCCGATAGGAAGCGTCAACGATCCTTCACGCATTGTGGGCCGTTGCTCGCCGCGCGAACGCGGGCGCAGTTCGGCCTGAAGTACGCTGTCGGCCAGGATGAACGCTCGCTGCACTACGTTGCGCAGTTCGCGCACATTGCCGGGCCAGTCATGCTGGGCAATCGCTTCCAGCATCTCCGCGGAGAAGGTCTTTTGCGTGCCGTTCGCCGTATTCAGGGTGTCCAGGAACCAGTGCGCCAGCACCAGCGCGTCGCCGTCGCGTTCGCGCAAGGGCGGAACGCGCAGCGGAATCACCAGCAGGCGGTGCAGGAAGTCCTGTCGTAAACGGCCCTCGGCAACCGAGGCGTATGGATCGCGGTTGCTTGCGCAGATGATGCGCACATTCGCGCGCAACAGATCTGAGCCGCCCACTCGCTGGTACGTACCGGCCTCCAGCACGCGCAGAAAGTTGACCTGCAGGTCCGGCGGCATTTCGGTCACTTCGTCCAGGAACAGCGTGCCGCCACTGGCGTACTCGAAGTAGCCGGCGTTCTGAGCGACCGCGCCCGTGAAACTGCCTTTCTCGTGGCCGAACAATTCGGCATGCGCCAGGCTGCCGCTGATGGCGCCGCAGTTCACGGCAACAAAGGGCTGGTCCCGGCGTTCACTGGCGTCGTGGATGGCGCGGGCCACGATCTCCTTGCCGGTGCCGCTTTCGCCCACGATGAAAACGCTGGCATCCGTGGCGGCTGCAAGCTGGACCTGCGCGTTCAACTTCTGCATCACGGTCGACAGGCCGGATGCATCCATGAGCGCATCGGTAGGGGCGGCTGCCGCGGCGCGCGCGGCGGTGGAAGTGCTGCGATTCGCCATACTGATTCCTCGGCCCAGGCCGGGCCATGAGTCTGCCCTCATGCTAGAGGGACGGAAGGGAGCGGGATGCGACGATTTGCAAGCATTCGAAAATGTTGATGGAAAGTGTCGAACATTTGCCACTGATTCGCCCGTTATCGCTATGCTGACTTACTCATCACAAGATCCGCGATACGGAGCAAGCATGCCTCATCTTCTGATCGTTGATGACGACCCCGCAATCCGGGAAACCCTGGCCGAGATCGGCCGGGAAAGCGGTTTTTCGGTAGCCCTGGCCGGTAGCGTCAAGGATGCGCTGATCCAACTGGAACGGCACATTCCCGACCTGGTGCTGACAGACATCCGCCTGCCCGAAGGCAGCGGCATGGACATATTCAAGAACGACGCCGCGGCCAGCGCGGAAGTCGTGGTGATGACGGGCCACGGCACGGTGGACAACGCCGTGCAGGCGCTGCGCCTGGGCGCTACCGATTACCTCGTCAAGCCCATCTGCATGGAGCGCCTGACCGGTATTTTCGCGCGCGTCAACGCAAACGCCGGTAACGATCTGGCCGGCGCGCCGTTCGAAGAGCCGGGCCGCTACGGCAAGATGTATGGCGCGTCCGCGTGCATGCAGGAACTCTATCGCCAGATCGGGCGCGTGGCGTCCACCACCGTGACAACCTTGTTGATCGGTGAAAGCGGCACGGGCAAGGAACTGGCGGCACACGCCATCCATGAGCTCAGCGCGCGGCGCCAACGGCCGCTGATCGCAGTGAATTGCGGCGCGATCTCGCCAAACCTGATCGAAAGCGAAATGTTCGGGCATGAACGGGGCAGTTTTACCGGGGCGGACCGCCAGCACAAGGGTTACTTCGAGCGTGCCGACGGCGGCACGCTGTTTCTGGACGAAGTCACCGAGATGCCGCTGGACCTGCAGGTGAAGTTGCTGCGCGTTCTGGAGACGGGACAGTTCATGCGCGTGGGCACGAATCGGGAAATCGCCTGCGACATACGCATTGTGGCCGCCACCAACCGCGATCCCGAGCAGGCGGTGCGGGAAGGCAAGCTGCGCGAAGACCTGTATTACCGGCTGAGCGTCTTTCCCATCAAGCTGCCGGCGCTGCGTGAACGCGGCGACGATATCCTGTTCCTGGCGAACCGCTTCCTGCAAGGCTTGAACCAGGAATCCGGCAAGAACAAGGAATTCTCGCCGCGCGCGGTCGCGGCGCTCCAGCAATACGAATGGCCCGGCAATGTGCGGGAACTGAAGAACTATGTGCGCCGCGCCTTCATCATGGCCGATGGCGACAAGCTTGACGCAGACATGCTGACGCCGCGAGTGACCCCGGCGGGCGAGGGCGCATCCGGGCACGTGAGCGTGCCCGTGGGAGAAACGCTGGCGGAAGCGGACCGGCGCCTGATCCTGGCGACGCTCGAACGCTGCAACGGCGTGAAAAAGCAGGCCGCGGCAGTGCTCGGCATCAGCCCCAAGACGCTCTACAACAGGCTGGAGGAATATGCCGCGGCGGACGCGCAAGCGTCTGCCGCGCTGCCTGCCCGGGAACAGGACCGGTCCTGATTTCATTTCCCGTACCGGGTTTTCAGGTCCGCCATGCAGGCGTCCTTGGCGTTGCCTGACATGCCGTCGCATTTCTCCTTGCCGACCTTGTAGTCGGCGTCGTTGCGCGTCTTGGCAGCGTCATGCGAGGCCTCGGCCTTTTCCTTGCCTGCCTTGGCATCGGCCCGGGCTTTGTCGCGCGTGGCTTCGGCCTGCTGCTGGCAGACGTCCTTCTCATTGCCTTTCATGCCGTCGCAGCGTTTTTTGTCCAGCTTGTATTGATTGTCGATTTGCTCATTGCTGCGCACGGTGGTGGTGCCGCCTTGCGTGGTCTGCGCCTGGGCCTGGGCCTGGAAGGCGAGGGCGGAAAGGCTCAGGGCTACGGCGGGGAAGACGACTCGGGACAGATTCATGACTGACTCCTTGTGGATGACCCGACACTGCGCGGGCCTGCGGCACAGCCAAGCAAGTGCCATGCCCAACCCCGCCGGGCCCGTCGGGCACGCCGCTTGCTCTGGCTTGGACCGGGGCCGGCGATCCTGAGCCCCACCTGGAAAATTGCCCGATTTGCAGGGGAGTGAAAGCATGGAACGCAAGCGCACGGAAAACGAAAAGGCAGAACCGGAAAAGGCAAAGGCCAACGAGCCGCATACCGAGACTGAGGCCGCACACCGCAGTGGGCAATTCGGCACGGACGAGCCGGGCTTCGGCAAGCGGTCCGGCGCGCCCAAGCGCGACTCGGACAAGAAGCCCAATGACAGGGGGGCCGAGTACGAAGAAGGGGGCCAGTATCCCGGCAAGCGTCCGGGGGGCAAGTAGTGGCGCTCCGGAGATCAATCCGGCGCTTCACCCAGGCGGAACAACAGCACGACGCTGTACAACGCCGCCAGCCCGATGAGTCCATAGACGCTACGGATAGCCGCTGCGGAGGGCAGGATCTTCTCGAACACGTCCAGTTCCACGGCGGCGATCAAGCCGGAATTCAAACCGCCTGCCACCACCGCGATCAACGCCGACCAGTCCAGGATGGAAAGCCTACGGGTCTCGGGAGGAACTAGAGGCGGCGCGGGTTCTTCTTCCAGTTCGGAAAAGTCTTCGTTCTTGCCTGGCATGTCCATGCTGGTGTCCTTTGCGCGAGCTGCGAATAGGCGGGACTGCGGGCGGACTGCCGATGCATGCCTGGCCAGGCCGCTGCCCACCCTGCAGCAAGCACCGTGCCCGCCGCGGGCATGGCAATTGCTGCACGACCGGCAATGCATTTTCGCGCTGGAGAGCACTATGTCCTTGATCGTTGCAGCCCGATTCGACACTTTCGACCAGGCCGCCGAGGCGGCGAACAAGCTGTGCGCGGAAGGTTTTACCGAAGACAATATCCACACCTTCTACATCAATTCCGCGGGCGAGCACGCGCGCTATCCCATTGGCGGCGACCGCGTCGCGGATCCAGACGCCAAGGGCGGCCATTTCGGTGCGGTGGCGGGCGCGTCCGCCCTGGGCCTGGTATTTGCGCTGCTGGGCGGCCTGATTGCCGCCCGCGTGGGTGCGCCGGTGCTGATTGTTATCGCCGCGGCTGGCGTCGGCGCGTATCTTGGCGCGCTGGCCGGAGCGCTCTGGGTCGTCGGCCGCGGCCGGCGCACCCGCGTTGCCGCGTCCGCCACGGCGGATGCGCATCCCGCGGTGCGCCATGCGGGCGTCATGCTGGCGTTGCACGTGTCGCCCGACCGCGATGCCCAGGCCAGGAACATTTTGGCGGCGGCAGGCGGCCGGGACATCGAGCGGGCGCAAGGCCGTTGGCAAAACGGCAAATGGGTAGACTTCGACCCGCTGACGCCGCCCCACCGCGTGCAAGCGCAGACGATGGCGAACTAGGGTGGGCTACCCGCCACGGGAGGCAAAAATGAAGAAAACGACATGGATTGCCGGCATCGTCGCGGTTTGTCTGCTGGCGGCGCCAGGCGTGCTTGGCGGCGTCCAGGCCCAGGAGCTGGCGGAGCCGGACGCGCGTTTTCTGCAGGCGGCGGCGGGATCCGGGATGTTTGAGGTCGAGGCGGCGGAACTGGCGAAAAAGCGCGCGGCGGGCAACGACGTCAAGGCGTATGCGGCGGAGATGCTGGAGCAGCATCGCGGCATGAATGCCGAGATCAAGACCTTGGCCGAACGCAAGCAAGTAAAGTTGCCCGGCGAACCATCCGAACCCGACCGGGGGACGCTTAAGCAGCTGGGCGAGCGTTCCGGGGCGGACTTCGACGCGCTGTACATCGAAAAGGCGGCTGTGGATGCGCACACGACCGCGAATCGCCTGTTCGAGACCGCTGCGCGCGAGGCAAAGGACCCGCAGGTACGCGACTTCGCGGCGCGTGCGTTACCCGTCGTGGCCGAGCACCTCGCCCTGAGTCGAAAGCTCCAGAAGGTGCCGCCGGCCGACCCAGATAAGATCCAGCCCGCCGTGAAGGGCGAAGCCCCCGCAGTGTCGCCCGCGTCCCGCGAGGCGCCGGCGTCGATTGCGCCGGCGAAACCCTGAAGGCCCGCGCCCGGATGCGCGGCCGGCGTAAATCCCGCAAGAAGGCCGCGTAGAGGGCGCAATAAGGCCGCGTAAAGGCCGACGCAATATCAGGTCAGTCGCCGGCACTGCCGGTAATGGGCAGCACGATGCCGGTGATATAGCTGGAGCAGGCCGGGGAGGCAAGAAAGACGTAGGCGGGGGAGATTTCCTCGGGTTGCGCGGGGCGGCCGAAGTCCGTGTGCTTGCCAAATTCCTTGATCTTTTCGGCGCTCTGGTCCGCAGGATTGAGCGGCGTCCATACCGGCCCGGGAGCCACGGCGTTTACGCGCACGCCTTGCTCGGCAAGATTGGCTGCCAGGGACCGGGTGAAGGCGTGGATCGCCCCCTTAGTGGTGGAATAGTCCAGCAGCTTGGCGCTGCCGCGCAGACCCGTAACAGACCCGGTATTGATGATGGACGAACCCGCCCGCAGATGCGGCAGCGCCGCGCGGGCCATCTGGAAATAGCCGGTGATGTTGGTGCGCAGCGTCTTGTCCCATTTCTCGTCGCTGATTTCCGGCAGCGTGTCCGTATGCTGCTGGTAGGCCGCATTGTTCACCAGCACGTCGAGCTTGCCGAATGCCTGGACAGCCTGTTCGACCGCCTTTGCGCAAAACGCCGGATCCTGCACATCACCGGGAATCAGCACGCAGCGCCTGCCTTCGTCCTCGATGGCGCGCCGGGTTTCTTCCGCGTCTTCGTGCTCGCAAAGATAGACTACCGCCACGTCGGCGCCTTCACGGGCATAAAGCAGGCACACGGCCCTGCCTATACCCGAGTCGCCGCCCGTCACCAGGGCAGCCATGCCTTCCAGCTTGCCGCTACCCTTGTATTGAGGCGCCTGGTACTGCGGCTTGAGGACCATGTCTGCTTCCTGGCCTGGTTTTTCCAGATGCTGGGCAGGCATGGGAGGCGTGGGATGGGGCCGGGCGCCGGTGCCGGCTTGGTCGGGTTTGCTCATGCGATTCTCCTGATGGGCAGGCGCGGCAGGCGCCTCGCCCATCCTCGAGCAATTGGCATGCCCGGCCGGGGAATGCCCGCGGCGCGCGGACCGCGGGCCTGAGTGCTACTGCCGGCCCACCACCACACCGAACAGGAAGGCCGCGCCGGCCACCAGCCCGATTGCCTGCCAGGGGCGGGCGTGGATGTATTCCTCGGTGCAATCGATGGTCTCGCGCATCAGGTCACTGGCGTTGTCGGAAGCGTCTCGCAGGCTGCGCCGCGTCGCGCGCAGCTGCTCGGACAAACGTGCCTTGAGTGCCTCCATATCCGTGGCGCCCGTGTCGCTGAGCGTGGCTTCCAGCTCGTCTATCCAGGCTTCCGGATGCCGCGTGCGCCGGTGGGCGCCGCGATTGTCTGGACCGTTTTCTGGAAAATCGGAGGGCAGGGGGGTATTGGTAGAGGCCATCGGTAGCTCCTGGCTGTCGGGCGGGAAAAACATCGACGCGGACCGGCCCGGGCGGCCGCGCGGTGGTTCTGGGGCTCAGGCCTCCAGCATGTCTCGGCAGGCGAGCGTGCAGCTCAGGCACGCGCCGGCGCAAACCTGGCAATGCGATGCCTCGTGCGGTGTACATTCGCGCGCGCAGGCATCACACATCAATGCGCACAAAGTACACAGGGCATTGGCAAATTCGCCATCGCGCGCCAACATGGCTGCGCACAACCGGCAGACCGCCCCGCAATCGGTGCATAGCGCGATGCAGCGCTTCATCGCCGCTGGATTCCCCTCCAGGCAGGCGGACGCGCAGATGTCGCAAGCCACGGCGCATTCATAGCAGGCTTGCACACATTGATCGAAGTTTGGGTCTCGCATTGCATCTCCTTGTGTATGCCTGGCAGGCGCGCCAATCGGCGCGCCTGCCGACAGGGGCCACATCCGCTTGCAATTTGAAGCCGCCGGGGATGATCCGCATGGCGCGACAGACGTAGCATTGGAGTTCCGATCCCGTGGGGGAATCCTCTGGAGCCACGCATGAAACCAGCATCCGTACCCGGATCCGCAAAGTCGGCTCAGGCCGGCAAGCAGCCGGAAGACAACGCTAAGATACTGCCGCCACGTTCTCCCGTCGATGTTCCGCGCAGACCGGATAAACCAGACTCCTCGACACCGGACGAAGCGGCGCGCGACAAGCGGATCGTCGCAGATACCCGTACCGAATCGAATTGGGCGGACGGTTCCGCGCCACAGCCGCGGGCTAAGAACGCGCGCTCTTCCATCCTCTGAACCTCAGCCCGAGGCATGCCCGGCGCCGGCGCCGCCGCGCAGGAAGGCGAGCAGGCGGCGTTCGTCCGCGTTCAGCCCCGCCGGCCCCTTGGGCGCTGCCGCGCGCGCGGGCAGCGTCCCCTCCAGATAGGCGGTCAGAATGGCGGGGTGGATATAGCACGCGCGGCATACTGCGGGCGTGTTGGCCAAACGCCGTGCCACCTGTTTGACGACTTCCACCACATTCTTTTGCGCTTGCGCGGCGTCTTCGCTTGGACACCGTTGCAGGGCCGCGTACGCCATGACCGACCCCGCCCAGGTCCGATAGTGTTTCGCCGTGAAATCGCCGTGGCCGGCTTCGCGCAGATAGGCATTGACCGCACCTGAATCCACCGGATGGCTGCCGCCGTCTTCGTCCAGGTATTGGAAGAGTTGCTGGCCGGGTATGTCCAGACAGCGCTTGATGACGCGGGCCACCCGTCTGTCTGCCGCCGTAACGTCATGGGTTACGCCGCTCTTGCCCTGGAAACGAAATCGGAACCGGTCGCCGGTTACCCTTACGTGGCGGCGCTTGAGCGTCGTGAGGCCATAGGATTTGTTCGTCCGGGCGTACTCACGCGCGCCGATGCGCACCAAGGTTGCCTCCAGCAGCCGCACCAGTACGGCGATCACCTTTTTCTGGGTGAGGCCGGCGCTCCTCAGGTCGCGTTCCACCTGACGCCGGATGCGGGGCAGCGTCTCTCCGAAGGCAGCGAGGCTCTGGTACTTGCTCGCGTCGCGCACCGCCGTCCATTCGGGGTGATAGCGGTATTGCTTGCGCCCGCGCGCATCGCGGCCAGTAGCCTGCAAATGTCCGTGGGGGGATGGGCAAATCCACACCTGCTCGTAGGCCGGGGGTATCGCCAGGGCATTGATGCGCTGAATTTCGCGCGGGTCGCGAATGCGTTGGCCTTGGGTATCCAGGTAATGAAAGGTGTGGCCATTGACGCGCACCCTGGCATAGCCCGCCCGGCTATCGTCGTAGTAGACCAGCGCCGCGCTGCCGGAAGCGCGCGGCGCCTGGGAGTTGGATTTCATGGTATCTGCGGCAGCCTCAGGACCGGGGCGGTCGCATCAGCATCCGGCGTGCCCGGGCCGGTGTGCAGGAAGGGGCGGGCACGCTGCTTGCTGACAGACGGGTGGATTTTCCCCGGAGACCGCCATGCACATCGCGTACTCGTATTACCTGCACGTTCCGCCCAAGCCAGATCCCATACCGCCAGGTTCGCCTCCGGGGGATTTGCCGGTGGATCCGGATACCGACGAGCCGGACGTCGACCTGCCGCCCTTGTCGCCGCCCGGCAAGGAAATCACGCCGCCCAGCCCGTGACGCTGGCCACGGAATCCCACTGACCCAACAAGAACCGAGGAGTCGCCATGTCGACCATCCTGCTGATTGTCCTTATCCTCCTGCTGATCGGCGCCGTGCCCGCCTGGCCCCATAGCCGTGGCTGGGGCTATTACCCCAGCGGCATACTGGGCATTCTGCTGATCGTGCTGATCGTGATGCTATTGACCGGACGCCTGTAGCGGGGCGATGTCCGGTACCGGATCCGCGCGCCGCGTCGGGCGGCGCGCGGATCTTTCGGTTGCCGGGTGGCCGCCAGACGGATGGGCCGGTGGCGCGCGCCAATGCCCAGGCGTAAGATCGCCGGGTTTGAATGCAGCCCCGCTATCCGCGGCATCCCCCGACATGACCATTCCCTTGCTTGTCCTGATTGAAAGTGTGCAGGACTACCTGCCAGAAATCGAAGCGCGCGGCTTTCGCGTGATCTATGCGCCCACCGCGGCGTCGCGTGCCCAGGCGATCCGCGACCACGGCCACGAAGTCCGCATCGTGCTGACGCGCGGGGCCACCGGCTTGCGCGCCGACGAGATCGCGGCAATGCCTGCGTTGGAGATAGCCTGTTCCCTGGGCGTCGGCTATGAAAACATCGACCTCGCCGCAGCCGCCGAGCATGGCGTCGTAGTGACGAACGGCCCTGGCGCCAATGCGGTGTCGGTCGCCGACCATGCCATGGCGCTGCTGCTGGGCGCGGCGCG
>Ga0182740_1000802_pt1 | contig 26149 bp, 26 predicted proteins | sample eDN5th37CKraftBY_FD_128872 | JGI IMG/M metagenome (GOLD analysis project Ga0182740, IMG submission 128872) | Enriched backyard soil microbial communities from Emeryville, California, USA - eDNA 5th pass 37_C Kraft BY (version 2) (version 2) | ecosystem: Environmental > Terrestrial > Soil >...
CCGAGATCGCGGGCGTGCCGGCATCCGATATCAGTGCGACCGAGCCACCATCGGCAATGCGCTTGAGCAGGCCCGGTCGCGCGGCCGTGGCATTATGGTCGTGATACGCCGTGGTTGGCGTTGCAATGCCGTAATGCTCCAGAAGCTTCCGGCTGACGCGCGTGTCCTCGCATGCAATGAGGTCCGCACCCGCAAGAGTTTGCAACGCGCGCAGGGTGATATCGCCCAGGTTGCCGATCGGGGTGGCGACAAGGTAGAGCCCGCCCGCAAGTTTCGCGGCCGCGTAGGGGGTGCCGCCAATATGGAACCCCCGGGAGGGTTGCGTCATGGCAACACCCCGCGAAACACCGCCCCGATCATCCCGTCCGCTCGTTTAAACATTGGATGACAATATGCCAGATTGTACCGGTGAGCGCCCTATCGAGCAGCCTCGCGCGTGTTGTTTCTGAACTGTACGGGCTGATGCGAAACCCAGTCGTCCTGTCGCGCCGAAGATTTACCCTGTCGGCCCTGTCGCTCGCCGCGACGGGCTTGTCCGGCTGCGCCGGCAATGGCGGCGGGTCTCTGTCCGAAGCGCCCCCGCCTGCTCCGGCGGGACCGCAGCAACCGGGCAGCGAAATCGGCAGCGGGCATTACAAGGTGGCGTTGATCCTGCCGCTGTCGAGCGGCGGCAATGCAGGCATGGCGGCGCAGTCGATGAAGAATGCCGCCGAGATGGCGCTCGCTGAATTCTCGAATCCGGACATCCAGTTCCTGATCAAGGATGACGCCGGCAATCCGCAGCTGGCGCGCATGGTGGCCGGCCAGGCGATGGACGAGGGCGCACAGATCATCCTCGGTCCGCTGTTTGCGCAGAGTGTGCAGGCTGTGGGGTCTGCTGCCCGGCCTCGCAACATTCCCGTGATCGGCTTTTCCACCGACGCGAGCGTGGCGGCGCGCGGCGTCTATCTGCTGAGCTTCCTGCCGGAGACGGACGTGGTGCGCGTGCTTGGCTACGCGTTCGCGCAGGGCAAGCGATCCTTTGCCGCGATCGTGCCCGAGAATGCCTATGGCTCGGTGGTGGAAGCGGCATTCCGCGAGGAAATTGCGCGACGCGGTGGCCGTGTGGTCGCGCTGGAGCGCTACGATGCGGCGCGGCTGCAGGCCTCGATCGGAGTCATTGCGCAGGCGGCACGCGGCGCGGATGCGGTGTTCATTCCGGATGGCGGGGATGTGGCGCCGACCATCGCGCAGGGGCTGGTGAGCGCGGGCGTCAATACCAGGCAGGTGCAGTTGCTCGGCACCGGATTGTGGGACGATCCGCGCATCTTCAACGATGCCTCGATGCTGGGCGGGCTTTACGCAGCGCCGGACCCGTCCGGCTTTGCGAACTTCGCGCAGCGCTATCAGACGCGTTATGGCAGCGAGCCGGTTCGGACTGCGACGCTGGCTTACGATTCGACCGCATTGGTCGCCGCGCTCGTGCGTTCGCAGGGTGCGCAACGCATCACCGATCAGATGCTGACCAACCCGTCGGGTTTTTCGGGGATCGACGGCGTGTTCCGCTTCAAGGCTGACGGCACCAACGAACGCGGACTTGCGGTGATGCGGGTCGCTGCGGGCGGCGGGCAGATCGTGAGCCCGGCGCCGAAAACATTCGGCGGGTCGGGAACGTAAGGCGTTCTTTTCCCCTCCGCTCGCGGAGGGAAAAAGAAAGACCTACGCCGCGAGATCCGCGACGACAGCGTCGAGAATCGGGAAAGCGGCCTGCGTCACGCGAAGATGCCCTTTCGCCGTGGTCTCGACGGCGCCTTCCTCGCGCAGGATCGCGATGCGCTTCTGGTCGAGCGGGCGGCCCGACAATGCTTCGTAGCGCTGCGGGTCGATGCCTTCCGCGAGTCGCAGCCCCATCAGAAGATATTCGTCTGCGCGTTCCTCGCGTGTGAGCGCTTCATCTTCCACGAGACCGTGGCCGAAACCTTCGACGCGCATCAGCCAGCTTTCAGGGCGCCTCTCGGTCGCGGTGGCATAGCGGCGTCCGTCCGATTCGATGCGTCCATGCGCGCCCGGACCGATCCCGGCATATTCATCGCCACGCCAATAGACCAGATTGTGCCGGCATTCCGCACCGGCGCGTGCATGGTTGGAAATCTCGTAGGCCGCAAATCCGGCCTTGTCGCAGACCTCCTGCGTCACGTCGTAGAGTTCGCGCGCGGCGTCGTCATCGGGTGTCTTCAGCTTGCCGCTGCGATGCAGGGCGTAGAACGGCGTCTCGGCCTCGATGGTGAGCTGATAGAGCGACAGATGCTCGGCCGCTTCCGCGATCGCGCGGCACAACTCGTGCGACCAGGCATCGGCGGTCTGGCCGGGACGTGCATAGATCAGATCGAAGGAATAGCGATCGAACACCGAGCGCGCGATCGCCACCGCCTTCAGCGCTTCGTCCGCGGTGTGCAGACGGCCAAGTTCCTTCAGCGATTTGTCGTCGAGCGCCTGAACGCCGAGCGAGACGCGATTGACGCCCGCGGCACGAAAGCCGCGGAAGCGATCGGCTTCAACGCTGGTCGGATTGGCTTCGAGCGTGACCTCGACGTCGGGCGACACGGACCAGTGACGGCCGATGCCATCGAGGATTGCGGCGACGGTCTCGGGCTGCATCAGTGACGGCGTGCCGCCGCCAAAGAAGATGGTCGATACCGTGCGGCCCGGCGTGCGCGCGGCCGTCGTCTCGATCTCGCGCAGATAAGCCTGCACGTAGCGCGACTGATCGATGCCGCCATGGCGGACATGACTGTTGAAGTCGCAATAGGGGCATTTGGACAGGCAGAACGGCCAGTGCACGTAAACGCCGAAGGCCTGCGCGGCTGGATTCGTTAAGGTCATGTTAACGATAGTAAATGGCGAACCCTGCCTGATCCACCGGTAAGATCGAGGTCGTTAAAATTGTAACGATTCTGGCACTGAAATGGTTAACGCTAGGGCTTTTTCAGGCACGCCTCGGCAAGCTTGATGAAGGCACGGGCGCGGTGCGACAGGCCCTGTCCGCGCGGCGGCAGGCCGTGCTTCTCGTCGGAACTCATCTCGCCGAAGGTGCGGTCGTGCCCGTCGGGCAGAAACATCGGATCGTAGCCGAAGCCGGCTTCGCCGCGTGGCGGCCAGACCAGCGTGCCCTCGACAATTGCTTCGAAGTCTTCCGTATGGCCGTCCGGCCATGCGACGCAGAGTGCGGAAACGAAATGCGCGGTGCGGCGCGCCGGTGTCGTCGCGCCATGATCGCGCAACATCTGGTCGATGGTCTGCATGGCGCGCGCGAAATTCTTGTCGGGTCCGGCCCAGCGCGCCGAGTGAATGCCGGGCGCGCCGCCAAGGGCATCGACAACCAGCCCTGAATCGTCGGCAAAGGCGGGAAGGCCGGAAGCCTTCGCAGCGGCATGCGCCTTGATCGCGGCATTCTCGGCGAATGTCGCGCCGGTTTCTTCCGGCTCGGGAAGGTTCAGTTCGCCGGCTGACACCGCGTCGATGCCGTAAAGCGACAGCAACTCGCGCATCTCGCGCAGCTTGCCGGCGTTGTGGGTGGCGATGACCAGCTTGCCGGTGATCGGACGATGCGCGCTCACGTCACCGCCAGCTTCTGCAGATCGACCAGCTTGCCAACGCCCTTGCGCGCGAGCTTCAGCAATTCGAGGAATTGCTCCTCGCTGAAAGGCGTCTTTTCGGCAGTGCCCTGAATCTCGATGATGCCGCCCGATCCGGTCATCACGAAATTGGCGTCGGTCTCGGCGTCGGAGTCTTCGGCGTAATCGATGTCGAGCACCGCGGTGCCCTTGTGGATGCCGCAGGAGATCGCGGCGACATGATCGCGCAGCACGTCGGTCTTGATCATGTTGCGCGCCTTCATCCATTGCAGGCAGTCATGAAGCGCGACCCAGCCGCCGGTGATCGATGCCGTGCGGGTGCCGCCATCGGCCTGGATCACATCGCAATCGATGGTGATCTGTCGTTCGCCAAGCGCGACGAGATCGACAACAGTGCGCAGCGAGCGACCGATCAGCCGCTGGATCTCCACCGTGCGGCCGCCCTGCTTGCCGGCGGTTGCTTCACGGCGCGTGCGCTCGGAGGTCGCGCGCGGCAGCATGCCGTATTCGGCGGTGACCCAGCCACGCCCCTGACCCTTCAGCCATGGCGGCAGCCGGTCTTCCAGCGTTGCCGTCACCAGCACATGAGTATCGCCGAATTTCACGAAGCATGAGCCTTCGGCATATTTGACTACGCTTCGCTCGAGCGAAACGGCGCGCATTTCATCGGGTGCCCGGCGGCTTGGCCGCATCGTGGAGTCCTTCTCTCGTATCTGTGATTTGAATTTACACCTTGGCTCCCGCGCTTTTAGGAGGCACCGTCGCGCCCGACAAGCGCGGATTCGCCAAAAGGTGCGCCGGAGAGACCTCTTGCTTGATAATCTGATGCGGCCAATCCGCGCCTTCCGCCTGGCATACCTCCCGCTGGTGATGGTGTATTTCGCCTATGGCGCGCTCGGCCTGATCGACGTTTCGCGCGATTTCTGGATCAAGGAACAACTGCAACTGTCGCCGTCCGATCTCGCCAGCATTGGCGTGTGGCTGACGCTGCCCTGGACCATCAAGATGGTGTTCGGAGAGCTGGTCGATTGCGTGCCGATCTTCGGCTCGCAGCGCCGCGTCTACATCACGATCGGCGCGATGTTCACTGCAGCAGGGCTTGTCACACTGGCGGGCGCGGCCGGCGGCTGGCTGACGCTTCTGCGGCCCGACCAGCTTTACGTGCTCGGTGCGCTCCTGATCGTGCTCGGCACGGTGATCCAGGACGTTGTCGCGGATGCGATGTCGACCGAGGTGGTCAGCCGCGTCGATGCGGATGGTCAGCCGAGGCCGGAGAACGATGTCCGGTCCGAACTCGGCATGGTGCAGGTGATCGGCCGGCTGGCGCTCTCGGCCGGCATTGTCGCCGTCGCGGGCCTGTCGGGGATTCTCGCGGGTATCTTCTCGCGCGAAGCCGTATTCCTGATCGGGCTCGTGATCCCGGCGGTTTCGCTGACCGGCATGTTCATGATCGAGCAGGAAAAGGCCGCGCCCCGTCCGATCGACTGGCGGATTCTCGGCGGCGGTCTCGTGTTCGGCGCGGTCGTGCTCACGCTCGCGCTGGGCGGCATGCCGTTTGCGCAGGAAGTGATCTTCGCGATCTCCATGGCGGTGATCTGCACGATGCTGGTGTTCGTGACGCGCGAACTCGATCACAAGTCGCGCCTGGCGATCCTGTTCACCAGCATCATCATCTTCGCATTCCGTGCGACGCCCTCGGTCGGCGACGGTTATTTCTGGTGGACGCTGGATGTTCTGAAATTCGACGAAGGCTTCTACGGCGCATTGCGTCAGACCGGCGCCGTCCTCGCCATTCTCGGCATGTGGCTGTTCTCCAAGCAGCTCACCGAATATTCGGTGACCAAGACGCTGTTCTGGCTCGCGATCATCGGAACTATTCTGTCGCTGCCGAGCATCGGCCTCTATTACGGCATGGCCGACTGGACCGAGCGAATGTTCGGGATCGGTGCGCGTTCGATCGCAATCATCGACACTGCGGCAGCGTCTCCGTTCGCGCAGCTATCCATGATTCCGCTGCTGACGCTGATCGCCTTCTATGCGCCCTCCGGCCATCGCGCGACCTGGTTCGCGCTGATGGCGTCGCTGATGAATCTCGCGCTTGTGGCAGGGCAGTTGCAAACGAAGTACCTGAACCAGACTTTCGCGGTTCAGCGCGGCGATTATACCGAGCTCGGCGCTCTTCTGATCGTGGCAACCGCCATCGGCTTCATCCTGCCGATCGGGATCATCCTGCTGCTGGGGCGGAGGGTCTGAGTGTATTGCGCTTGAAATTGCTCGCCTAAATCGACAATTCTTGCGGCCGAAGGAGCCCTGAATTGGCGTCACACGATATTCCGGTCGGTACGAGCCATGTCTCGCTCGCGGATCTGAACGAGCGGTCGCGCGACATTTTTCGTCAGATCGTCGAGAGCTATCTGGCGACCGGGGAGCCGGTCGGGTCGCGCAACATCTCGCGGCTGCTGCAGGTCTCGCTGTCGCCGGCCTCCGTGCGCAACGTGATGTCCGACCTTGAGCAGCTCGGCCTCGTCTACGCGCCGCATACGTCGGCCGGCCGGCTGCCGACGGAGCTCGGCCTGCGCTTTTTCGTCGATGCCCTGATGCAGATCGGCGACCTCAACGAAAGCGACCGGCGCTCCATCGAGGCGCAGGTTGCAGGGCGTGGCCGCTCCTACGAGAACGTGCTTACGCAGGCGTCGGGGATGCTGTCCGGTCTGACCCGGGCGGCAGGTGTCGTGCTCACGGCGAAGCTCAACTCCCAGCTGAAGCATATCGAGTTCGTGCGGCTCGAGCCGGAGCGCGCCCTTGTGGTGATGGTCGGCGAGGACGGGCAGGTCGAAAATCGCATTCTCAATGTTCCGGCCGGCCTGCCGACATCGTCGCTGGTCGAGGCATCGAACTTTCTGAACGCGCGCATTCGCGGCAAGACGCTCGCGGAGCTACGCATCGAATTGGAACAGGCGCTGGAAGCCGGCCGCGCGGAACTCGATCAGCTGACGCAGAAGATCGTCGCGGCCGGTTTCGCGAGCTGGTCGGGCGGTGAGACGGAAGAACGCAAGCTGATCGTGCGCGGGCAGTCGCATCTCCTCGACGATCTGAAGGCGCTCGACGATCTGGAGCGCGTGCGGCTCCTGTTCGACGACCTGGAAACCCGGCGCGAGGTGATCGACCTTCTGGGCCGCGCCGAGCGCGCCGACGGCGTTCGCATCTTCATCGGGTCGGAGAACAAGCTGTTCTCGCTGTCCGGCTCCTCGACCATTGTCGCGCCCTATCGGGATTCGGCCGGCCGGATCGTCGGCGTGCTGGGCGTCATCGGTCCGACCCGGCTGAATTATGCGCGGGTGATCCCGATGGTTGACTATACCGCCAAGGTGGTGTCGCGGATTCTCTCGGGAACTTGATTTTTGTCAGTCCAGCCCTGATATGACGGCGTAAATCACACCGTCACCGGACGCACCGCGATGAACGATACGCCACGGCCTGACGCGTCAGCGCCTGAATCCTCCGAGCCGAACGCTTCCGATCCCCAGGCGGCCGCCGCGCCAAAGGTATCCAAGCCTTATGTCGACCCTTCGCTGCTGGTTGATGAAACTGCGGAGTTGAAGGATCGGCTGCTGCGCACGCTCGCCGACATGGAGAACCTCCGCAAGCGCACCGAGCGCGAGGTTGCCGAGGCGCGGCAATACGGCATCGCGTCCTTTGCGCGCGACATTCTGGGCGTGGCCGACAATTTCCGCCGCGCGCTCGACGCTGTCGGCCCCGAAGTCCGGGCCACGGCCGACGCGGCGGTCTCCTCGTTCGTCGAGGGTGTCGAACTCACCGAGAAGGACCTGCTTCGCATTCTCGAGAAGAACGGCATCCGCAAGATCGAACCGCAGGGCGAGAAGTTCGACCCGAACCTGCATCAGGCGATGTATGAGGTGCCGGATCCCTCGGTGCCGTCGGGCAGCGTCGTGCAGGTGATCCAGCCGGGCTACGTCATCGGCGAGCGCATCCTGCGGCCGGCCATGGTCGCGGTCGCCAAGGGCGGTCCGAAGATGGCCGCGCCGGTCGCGAACGATAACACGGGCGGCAAGTGACGCCGCGTTGGCGTTACGCGCGCCTCACTCCCGAGCGTTGATGCCGTCGCGGACCTGCCGGAAGCGCGTGAAGTTCTCCGGCCAGCTCGTCTTCGGCGAAATGCCGACCATGCGTATGAAGCCGCCGACTCCGAAGCGCATCCATTGCACGATCACGACATCGGTGTTGTCGCCGGCGGATTGCCCTTCCAGCCTTATCTCGTAACCCGGCTGCCCGCCGATGCGCATCGGCTCCTGCGACAGGATGCGCAGGTTGTTGAAGCCCTGGATAGAGCGTAGCACGTTCTGGGCGAAGTTGGCGCGTTCGTCGGCTTGCGACGGTGCACCGGCGCCGACTGAGATCATCGCGACCGCGTCGGTGCTCGGAAGGTCGCCAGTGCCGGCGCGCTCGGTCAGCATCACGGCGCGTCCGGGAACGAGCAGGCGCACGCCCTCGAAATTCGCCCGCTCCGTCAGCCGGAACGGCAATTTATCGAGAATTTCCTGCGGGGGAATGACGGCGCGTAGCGCGACCGTGCCTAACGTCTTGCGAACGACATCCTCGCTGTAGACGTCGCTGGCCTCTTCCGGGATCTGCACCGTGACGATGAACGAGAACGCCGTGTCGGCGTTTCGGTCGGTGATGTTGCGGCGCGTGATCATCAGCCATTTGCGGAACTTGACGCCCTCGGCTTCCTGGTCGCCGACCACGAGATGGGCTGCGCCACCATCGGTCAGCATCAGCTCACGCTTGGCATTGCTGACGCCGGGAATATTGATGGCGCCGGCGCTCATGGCCTTGAGGAATTGTTCGTAGACCGGGCCTGGCACCTGCGCGAGCAGGATCGCCGCCTTGCGGTCCCGGTCCTCGAAACCCGGGAAGGATGTGCTTGCGGTCATGCCGGGGGGCGGGACCAAGCCGATATGCGATCCATTCGGGAATGTCGGGTCGGTGGCCTGGACGGGACCGCAGAGCACCAGACCAAATAGCAGCAGGGCCGTTCGCAGCATCATTGGATCGGAAATCTCGGAACGGATTTTCGGTTTTGCGTTTCGCCGCAGAGCCGGGCATAGCCGGGGGCGGGCGAGGGGGCGACGGCCGCAATGTACCAGCAAATCCGGTCATTGAAAGGCGGGGGGCTGCGCCGATGAATGTCGACGCGATCGCCACCCTGATCACAGTGCTGGACCTCCTCGGTGTCGCTGTGTTCGCGGTCACCGGTGCGCTGGTGGCCTCGCGCAAGCAGATGGACATCGTCGGGTTCGCGCTGCTCGCCACCGTGACCGGGATCGGCGGCGGGACCCTGCGCGATCTGGTGCTTGGACTGACGCCGGTCTTCTGGGTTCAGAGGCCGGTTTACGTGGCGCTCTGTATCGGCGTGGCCGGGCTGGTGTTTTTCACTGCCCATATCCCGGAATCCCGGTACCGCCTGCTCCTGTGGCTCGATGCCATCGGTCTGTCGGTGTTCTGCGTGGTCGGGGCAGACAAGGCGTTGGCGGCCGGCGCCGGCCCCTTCATTGCCATCGTCATGGGGGTGATCACCGGGACGATGGGCGGCATCATCCGTGATGTGCTGGGCGGGGAAATCCCGGTCATCTTGCGCAAGGAAGTCTACGTGACCGCGGCCCTTGCGGGGGCGGCGAGCTTCGTTGGCGGCGCCATGGCCGGCCTGTCGCTGTCGGCCGCAGGGCTGGCCGGCTTCGCGATCTGTCTGGTGATCCGCGGGCTGGCGTTGTGGCGGGGCTGGTCGCTGCCCGTTTACCGGCCGCGGGCCGGCCGGACGCCCGATGAACTCGACCGCCGTTAGGGAAACCGAAACCGAAACATCGGAGCTTGCTGCCGCCGGACGTGCGGCCGCAAACCCCTGCGGATCAGGCGTTTTTCAGCCCAACTCCCGGCTCCTAACTCCTTGCGGCCCAAACCGCCCCTCCTATATGACCCGAGACGCCGCAGGGCTGCGGCGCGATCAATTTAGAGGGGGTCGGACACGGACGCACGGCGGGGAGGACCCGTCGAATCCCACGGTCCATCCGGGTGCCAGTCCTGGGCTCGGCCGATCTGCCTGAAAGAGAGGAAATTACAATGTCAAAGGTCATCGGTATCGACCTCGGCACCACCAATTCGTGCGTGGCCGTGATGGAAGGAAAGACGCCGCGCGTCATCGAGAATGCCGAGGGCATGCGCACCACGCCTTCGATCGTCGCTTTCACGGACGATGGCGAGCGGCTTGTCGGCCAGCCTGCGAAACGCCAGGCGGTGACCAATCCCGAACGCACCATCTTCGCGGTCAAGCGCCTGATCGGACGGCGCTACGACGACCCGACGGTGGAAAAGGACAAGAAGCTTGTCCCGTACAAGATCACCAAAGCCTCGAACGGCGACGCCTGGGTCGAGGTCGACGGCAAGTCCTATTCGCCGTCGCAGATCTCCGCCTTCATCCTGCAGAAGATGAAGGAGACCGCGGAGGCTCATCTCGGCCAGAAGGTCGAGCAGGCGGTCATCACGGTTCCCGCTTACTTCAACGACGCGCAGCGCCAGGCGACCAAGGACGCCGGCAAGATCGCGGGTCTTGAAGTTCTGCGCATCATCAACGAGCCGACGGCGGCTGCGCTGGCCTATGGCCTCGACAAGCAGAAGTCCGGCACCATCGCGGTCTACGACCTGGGCGGCGGCACCTTCGACGTGTCCGTGCTCGAAATCGGTGACGGCGTGTTCGAGGTGAAGTCGACCAACGGCGACACCTTCCTCGGCGGCGAGGACTTCGACATGCGGCTGGTCGGCTATCTCGCCGACGAATTCCAGAAGGAGCAGGGCATCGACCTGCGCCGCGACAAGCTCGCGCTGCAGCGCCTGAAGGAAGCGGCCGAAAAGGCCAAGATCGAGCTGTCGTCCACGACGCAGACCGAAATCAACCTGCCGTTCATCACCGCGGACGCCTCCGGTCCGAAGCATCTGACGATGAAGCTCACCCGCGCCAAGTTCGAGGCGCTGGTTGACGACCTCATCCAGCGGACGGTCGAGCCGTGCCGCAAGGCGCTGAAGGATGCCGGGCTGAACGCGTCCGAAATCAACGAAGTGATCCTGGTCGGCGGCATGACCCGCATGCCGAAGGTCCAGGAAGTCGTGAAGCAGTTGTTCGGCAAGGAGCCGCACAAGGGCGTCAATCCGGACGAAGTCGTGGCGATCGGTGCTGCGATCCAGGCCGGCGTGCTGCAGGGCGACGTCAAGGACGTGCTGCTGCTCGACGTGACCCCGCTGTCGCTCGGCATCGAGACCGAGGGCGGTATCTTCACCCGCCTGATCGACCGCAACACCACGATCCCGACCAAGAAGAGCCAGGTGTTCTCGACCGCCGCCGACAATCAGAACGCGGTCACCATCCGGGTCTTCCAGGGCGAGCGCGAAATGGCAGCCGATAACAAGCTGCTCGGCCAGTTCGACCTGATGGGCATTCCGCCGGCGCCGCGTGGCGTGCCGCAGATCGAGGTCACGTTCGACATCGACGCCAACGGCATCGTCAACGTCCACGCCAAGGACAAGGGCACCGGCAAGGAGCAGCAGATCCGCATTCAGGCTTCGGGCGGTCTGTCCGAGGCCGAGATCGAGAAGATGGTCAAGGACGCCGAGGCGAACGCCGAGGAGGACAAGAAGCGCAAGGCTGCGGTCGAGGCCAAGAACCACGCCGAGGCTTTGGTCCACTCGACCGAGAAGGCGCTGTCCGAGCACGGCTCCAAGGTCGGCGAGGGCGATCGTCGCGCGATCGAGAATGCGCTTGCCGATCTGAAGGAAGCTCTGAAGGGCACCGACGGCGAAGCGATTGCCGCAAAGACCAATGCGCTTGCGCAGGCTTCGATGAAGCTCGGCGAGGCGATGTACAAGGCGCAGCAGGAGGGCGGGTCGGATGGCTCCGACGCGTCGGGCGGCGCAGCCGGCGGCAAGAAGGACGATGTTGTCGACGCGGAATTCACCGAAGTCGACGACGACAAGAAGAAGTCGGCCTAAACCGACAATTGACGGCATGACGTCTCGCGGCGCATGCACATTCGTCACCCCCGGCCTTGAGCCGGGGGGCCATCTTGCGAAAGATGATGGATGGCCGGGTCAATCCCGGCCATGACCGACTGGAGCAACGGATCGCGAAGCGATGTCCAAGACTTGTTACTACGAAACCCTCAATGTCACGCGCACTGCGACCGACAGCGAGATCAAGTCCTCGTATCGCAAGCTCGCAATGAAGTGGCACCCGGATCGCAATCCGGGTAACAAGGCAGCTGAAAACAAGTTCAAGGAAATCAGCGAGGCCTACGAGGTCCTGAAGGACGGCGACAAGCGCGCCGCCTATGACCGTTTCGGCCATGCTGCGTTCGAGCAGGGCAACGGCGCCAGCGCGCATGGCTTTGGCGCCGATTTCGGCTCCACGTTTTCCGATATTTTCGAAGGCATCTTCGGCATGGCCGGCGGCCGTGGCCGTTCGTCCAGCGGCCGCGAGCGCGGTGCCGATCTCCGCTACAACATGGAGATCACGCTGGAGGATGCCTATTACGGCAAGACCGCCGAAATCCGCATTCCGACATCGGTGACCTGCGAAGCATGTTCGGGCTCGGGCGCCAAGGCAGGCACCCGTCCGAAAGCTTGCGGTACATGCGGCGGCCACGGCCGTGTCCGCCATGCGCAAGGCTTTTTCACACTCGAACGTACGTGCCCGGCCTGTCAGGGACGCGGTCAGGTCATCGAAGACCCGTGCCCGTCATGCTCGGGGTCCGGACGCGTGACGCGGGAGCGCATGCTTTCGGTCAACATTCCGCAAGGCGTCGAGGATGGTACCCGCATCCGCCTGGCCGGTGAGGGCGAAGCCGGCGTGCGCGGCGGCACTGCGGGCGATCTCTACATTTTCCTGTCGCTGGCATCGCATCCGATCTTCCAGCGCGACGGCGCCGATCTGCATTGCCGCGTGCCGGTGTCGATGGTGACGGCTGCGATCGGCGGCGAGTTTGAGGTGCCCTCGATCGATGGCAGCCGCAGCAAGGTCAAGGTCCCGGCCGGCACGCAATCCGGCCGGCGCTTCCGGCTGCAGGGAAAAGGTATGCCTGTGCTGCGCTCAAAGCAGACAGGCGACATGTATGTGCAGGTAGTGGTCGAAACGCCACAGAACCTGACAAAACGTCAGCGCGAATTGCTGGTGGAATTCCAGAAGCTGTCCTCGACAGAAACGCAGCCGGAATCGACCGGATTCTTCGCCCGGGTGAAGGATCTGTTCGATATTGGCTCGCGCCCGCAATGATCCGACCAAGGTCAGGCCCTGGCAGCGCCCTTGGCGGGCGGTTCCAAAACGGCTATGCCTTGGGTGGGTCACAATAGTTTCACATACCTAGCGGCAATGCGTCCCCAGTCCTCCCTCGCCGAAAAAAAGGGCCTGCGTCTCGACGACGAGGTTCGCTTCATTCGCTCCTGGCTGGAAAAGCCATTAGCGATCGGCGCGGTTACCCCGTCCGGGCGGGTGCTGGCGCGGACCATGGCCCGATATGTCGACACATCGATCCCAGGCCCCGTCGTCGAGCTTGGCCCGGGTACGGGACCGGTGACCGAAGCGCTGGTGGCGCGCGGTGTCCCGCAAAAGCGCCTTGTGCTGGTCGAGTTCAATCCCGGCTTTTGCCGCATCCTCCGCCAGCGCTTCCCGGAAGCGACGGTGGTGCAGGGTGACGCTTACAGCCTGCGCCGTACGCTCGGCGAGATTCTGGAAGAGCCGGCCGCTGCAATGGTCTCGGGCCTGCCGCTGCTCAACAAGCCGATGCGCACGCGCCTTCGCCTGATCAACGAGGCGTTCGGCCTGATGCAGGAGAATGCGCCGTTTGTGCAGTTCACCTATTCGATGGCGGCGCCTCCGATTCCGAAGGGACTGTCCCGTATCGCGGCGGAAGCGTCCCAGCGCATCTGGATGAACCTGCCGCCAGCACGCGTATGGTGCTATCGCCGCGCGATGGTGTCCTAGTCGCAGTTGTGTTTGCCGATTGATGTCATGGCCGGGTCCGTCCCGGCCATCCACGTTTTAGAACAGGACATCAAGACGTGGCTGCCCGCGACACGCGCGGGCATGACGGAGTTGAGAAGCCTGCGCTATAAGTGCCTCCCATGCCAGCTCCCAAAATTCTGGTTTTTGCGGGATCGATCCGCACCGGCTCGATGAACGCGCAACTTGCCGCGCTGGCGGCGAAGGAGTTTGCGCTCGCGGGCGCAGATACGACACGGATTTCGCTGCTCGATTATCCGATGCCGATCTATGACGGCGATCTCGAAAGCCGTTCCGGGCCGCCGGAATCGGCGATCTCGCTCAAGCGGATGATGCAGCAGCACCAGGGCATCTTCATTGCGAGCCCGGAATACAACGCTTCGGTCACGCCGCTTCTGAAAAACACCCTCGACTGGGTCTCGCGCGTGCGCGAGGGCAAAGAGGCGCCGCTTGCGGTCTACAGGGATCGCGCCTTCGCGCTGGGCGGCGCATCAAATGGCGGCTATGGCGCCATGCGCTCGCTGATGGCATTGCGTCAGGTGCTGGAACAGGGCTGCGGCGCGCTGGTCATTCCCGATCAGATTGCGGTCGCCCGGGCAGGCGACGCATTCGACGACATGGACAATTTCAAGGATGAGGCGAGCAGCAAGCGGCTCAAGGCTGTGGTGCAAAGCCTGATCGAATTCGCGAGGCACTACGCATGACCGCTGCAAGTCCCGATGTATCACCGCGCGACCGGATCATTGTCGCGCTCGACCTGCCGTCCGTTGCGGTGGCCGACAAGCTGGTTTGGCAGCTCGGTGACAGCATTACGTTCTACAAGATCGGCTATCAGCTCGGTTATGCCGGCGGCCTTTCTTTCGCACAGGACCTGATCAAGTCCGGCAAGAAGGTGTTCTTCGACCTGAAGCTGCACGACATCGGCAATACCGTGAACAAGGGCGTGGAGAGCATCGTCAATTCGGGTGCGACCTTCCTCACGGTGCACGCCTATCCGCAGACCATGAAGGCCGCGCTCGATGCGGCGCGCGGATCGAAGCTGAAGATTCTCGCGGTGACGATCCTCACCTCCTACAACGACACCGATGTCACCGAAGCCGGATATGTCGGCAACGCGCGCGATCAGGTGAAGCGAAAGAGCGAGCAGGCCTGCGCACTCGGCATCGACGGCATTGTCTGCTCGGCCGAGGAGTCCGAGATGCTGCGGCCGATCGTCGGTCCGACGCGGCTGCTGGTGACGCCGGGTATCCGTCCGGCAGGCGCGGAGAGCGGCGACCAGAAGCGGATCATGACGCCGGCTGCGGCTGTTCGCGCCGGTTCGGACTATCTCGTGGTCGGGCGACCGATTACCGGCGTCGCCGATCCGAAGGCGGCTGCGGATGCGATCGTGCAGGAAGTGGCAGAGGCCACACAATCATAAGGGAGGCGGCAATGGCGAAGGGCTACTGGATCGCGAGTGTCGATGTGCAAAGCGAAGAGGGCTACAAGCCCTATGCTGCGGCCAATCCGGAGATCTTCAAGAAATACGGCGGCCGGTTCGTCATCCGCGGCGGCCGGTCGCAATGCGTCGAGGGCAAGGCCCGGAGCCGCAATGTGGTGATCGAATTTCCGGACTATGAGTTGGCGCTCGCCTGCTACAATTCGCCGGAATACCAGGCGAACATCAAGGTACGGCAGCCGCATGCCGATGCGAATATCCTGGTCATCGAAGGGTTTGACGGCCCGCAGCCGTAATCCATTACGGTGTCATCCCCGGGCTTGACCCGCGCACCGATCTTCCTTGAAAAGCGATATGGCCGCGTCACGCTGACACGCAGCGGTGCGGCCTGACAGCCGAAAGGCCTGGAGCACAGACATGTCGGACATGCGGCTGATCGTGGCGGGAGCGGGCGGACGCATGGGCCGGACACTCATTCGCGCCATCGCCGACACGAGGGGCGTCACGCTGTCCGGCGCGCTGGAAGAGCCTGGCTCTCCGCTGCTCGGCCGCAATGCGTCTGATCTCGCCGGAGTCGGCGGGCAGGACATCCCCATCACCGACGATGCAGAAACGCTGCTCGGCGATGCCGATGGCATCATCGACTTCACGATTCCAAGGGCGACCGTCGCGCTCGCGAAGCTCGCGGCCAAGGCCGGGATCGCGCACGTGATCGGCACCACCGGCTTCACTGCGGCCGACGACGCCGCGATCGCCGATGCCGCAAAGAAAGCGGTGATCGTGAAGTCCGGCAACATGAGCCTCGGCGTCAATCTGCTCGCCGCGCTGGTGAAGCGCGTCGCGAAGACCCTCGACGAGGAATTCGATATCGAAGTCGTCGAGATGCACCACAACAAGAAGATAGACGCGCCGTCCGGCACGGCCTTGCTGCTCGGCCGCGCCGCGGCGGAAGGCCGAAACATCGATCTCGACAAGCGCTCGGTGCGCTCGCGCGACGGCCATACCGGCGCCCGCAATGCCGGCGACATCGGGTTCGCGACGCTGCGCGGCGGCAGCGTGGTCGGTGAGCATAACGTGATCTTTGCAGGCCCCGCCGAACGGATAGAACTCGGTCACAAGGCGGAAGACCGCATGATTTTCGCGCGCGGCGCCGTGAAGGCGGCTCTGTGGGCGAAGGACCAGAAGCCCGGCCTCTATTCGATGATGGATGTGCTGGGGCTGAAGGATTTCTGACCCTCCGATGGGCGCGCTCAGGCGGCGGATCAACCGGGTTTCGCACTGGACCGGTCTGCTGCTCGGGCTGCCGCTCGTGGGCTTCGCCGTCTATATCGCGATCAGCGGGCAGGGGATGACCGACCCGGACGACCGGGCCGAAATGATCGGTGCGGCGCTGTTCTTTTCAATTGTCGCGCCGCTGGTGTATCTCGTGGCGCGCACGGTCGGGTGGATCTCGACCGAAATCGTCGACTGACAAGGATTGTGGGATGGACCGTCTTCTTGTGCTGGTGCGTCACGGCCAGAGCGAATGGAACCTGAAAAACCTGTTCACCGGCTGGCGTGACGTCGACCTGACCGAACAGGGTGTCGCGGAAGCCAAGGAGGCCGGACGCAAGCTGAAGGCCCAGGGCATTGTCTTCGATGTCGCCTTTACCTCCGCACTGAAGCGCGCGCAGCGCACGCTCGATCTGCTGCTCGCGGAAATGGGCCAGGGCGGCATTCCGATTGTCCGCGATCTGGCCCTGAACGAGCGCGACTATGGTGACCTGTCGGGCCTCAACAAGGACGACGCCCGCAAGAAGTGGGGCGAGGAGCAGGTCCATATCTGGCGCCGCTCCTTTGACATCGCGCCTCCTGGCGGTGAATCGCTGCGCGATACGCTCGCGCGCACGCTGCCCTTTTATGTGCAGGAGATCCTGCCGGCGGTGCTGCAGGGCAAGCGCACCGTGATCGCGGCGCATGGCAATTCACTGCGCGCGCTGGTGATGGTGCTGGAAAAGCTGTCGCCCGAAGGAATCCTGAAGCGCGAGATCGCGACCGGCGTGCCGATCATCTATCGTCTCAATGCCGATGCGACGGTCGCATCGAAACTCGACCTCGCGGGATGATCCTGCTGCATTTGCCGGCACAATGAAGCGTTAACGCTTCGCGCTAACCACATTTCGCAAATGTCGTTGATCGACCCTCCGGTGATGCTGTTTGCCGGAGGGTATGCGTATTGTACTGGCGTCTTTAAGTGCTGCGTTGAGCGTGGTGAGTTCGCAGGCCGCTGAGCTGGTCGAGCGGCCGCCGCAATTCGTTGCGATTGCGTTCGACAACTGCACCGAGCTTGAGCGCTGGCAGGAGTGGAGCGATTTCGCGGCCGAGCTCAACCGCGACGGCGAGCGGGTCCGCTTCACCTTCTTTGTCAGCGGCATCAACTTCCTCAGCAACGCGAAGAAGACTCTCTATCAGGGACCGAGCCAGGCCCGCGGCGCCTCGCGTATCAATTTCGGTGGCAGCGCCGACGACGTGCGCAAGCGCGTCGCATTCATGAACGCGCTGCATCGCGACGGCCACGAGATGGCATCACATGCGGTCGGTCATTTCGACGGGCGCGGCTGGGGCGCCGGAAGCTGGAATTCCGAATTCACGAGTTTCGATAATTTGCTGACCAATGTCGTGCGCAACAACGAGCTTGCGCCGGATGAGGGCTTTGCCTTCTCGTCGAAGGATATTGTGGGTTTCCGCGCGCCGTATCTGGCGCATAGCGCGGGGCTTTATACGACGCTCGCGGAGCGAGGCTTTCGTTACGATACCAGCGGCACCATGCCTTCAAATGCATGGCCGGAGAAGCGCGACGGCATCTGGCGCTTCAATCTTGCGGAGATAAAGCTCGCGGGGTCGGGGCGTGCCACGCTGTCGATGGACTACAACTTCCTGGTGGCGCAATCCGGCGCCGCGCCGATCGCAAGCCGCCGCGAACAATTCCGCCGGCAGATGCTGGACAGCTATCTGAGTTACTTCCGCGCCAACTATACGGGCAATCGTGCGCCGATTCACATCGGGCATCACTTTAGTGACTATCAGAACGGTGCCTACCGCGAAGCGCTGAAACAATTCGCACGCAGCGTCTGCGGTCTGCCGGAGGTGCGCTGCGTTACCTACAAGACCCTCGCCGATTTCATGGACGGGCTGCAGCCCGAGATGCTGGCGGCGTATCGCAAGGGCGATTTCCCGCGGGCGATCGAACCGGTGCTTGCCGGTGTCGGTGAAACTGTGGGGGCAGGGCGGTAGAGCGAGGCGCGCCTCCTTACGCCAGCCGCCCCGCTTCCCAGCCGAGCATGGCGCGCTTGCGCGTGAGGCCCCAGTGATAGCCGGTGAGTTCGCCGCTTTTACCGATGACGCGGTGACACGGGACTACAAACGAGACCGGGTTCTTGCCGACCGCCGCACCGACGGCACGCGCCGCCTTGGGAGCCTCGAGCTTCCTCGCGATGTCCGAATAGGTGGTGAAGTGGCCCATCGGAATCCTTAGCAGCGTTTCCCACACGCGCACCTCGAAGTCGGTGCCGATCAGGACGACGCGAAGCGGCTGATCCTGCCGCCACAGGTCCGGATCGAAGATGCGGGCCGCAACGGAGGTCGTCGCCGCGGGGTTTTCCACATAGGCGGCTTTCGGCCATCGGCGTTTCATGTCCTCCAGCGCCGATTGCTCGTCTCCGGGATCGAAGAGGCCGAGTCCGGCAAGTCCGCGCGGCGCGAGCATCACCAGCGCGCCGCCGAAAGGCGAAGCATGGAAGCCGTAACGCAGCGTGAGACCTTCGCCGCCGGCTTTCCATTCACCGGGCGACATCGCCTCGTGCGTCACGAACAGATCGTGCAGACGTCCGGGGCCGGACAGGCCGACTTCGTAGGTTGCTTCGAGCACGCTCGCGGAGTCGCGCAGCAATTCGCGCGCGCGGTCGAGGGTCAGCGCCTGAAGAAAATCTTTCGGTGTCAGTCCGGCCCAGCGCCGGAACAGGTGATGCAGTTCGGTCGGCGTGACCTGCGCGGCTTCGGCGATGGTCGCAATATCGGGCTGTTGCCGCCAGTTGCCGCGGATGTGGGCGATGGCGCGCCGGACCACGTCGTAATCGTCGGCGGCGGCATCGAGGCTGGTAGAGGCACAGACACGGTCGGGGGACAGCATGGCGGTTCTCGTCATTGTGTCTCTCCGAGGTAATCCCGCAGCTTAGCCGGTCCCACCCGATTCCTGCTCAGGCTATCACGGTGCGATCGGGCCCGCGCTTCGCCGCGGCGAGGGCCGCCTGCAGCGCGTTGCCGAAGCTCTCCTTTTCCTCGGGCGCGAGGAACGACGCGATCTGCCGCCGTTCGCCGCGCCACACGAGATGCAGGCTCTGCACTCCGAATTCCTCGTGCACGTCGCGGTCAAGCCTCACCCATAGCGGATTGCAGCGCCACTCGATCACCGCGCCGCGTGCGCTGACCTTGCGGAACATCAGCTCGGTGGGTGTCACGACGATCTCCTCGTAGGCGCGGCCGTCCCGGTAGTTGATCCGAAACGCCCAGTAGAGGAGCAGGACATCGAGTCCGAAAAAACCGGTGATCGGCCATGCGCCGGCAACGGCGAAAACGAGGCCGCACACGAAGCTGATGCCGGCCACCGCGAGCATGAGGATGCCGAAGCCGCGTTTTCCCAGCGAGCGGTTCGGCGTCATCACTGCTGAAAACAGTGGGGTATCCGGTTTCGGGTCGTTGTTTGGCATCATTCAAAACAATATACGGGAGAAATGGCAAAAAAGACGACCGGCCCGGCGGCCAAGGCAAAAAAGCGAAAAGGCGCCTCGAAGGCCGCTGCGAAGGCGGCGCTGACAGCCGCGAAGGCCGGCAAGGCGGCGAAGCCGAAGTCTGCGAAGGCGCAAGCGGAAGCCGATATCGAGGCGGCGCACGGCGACATTCGGCCCTGGACGCGGGCCGAAGTCACCGAAGCGTTCCGTCGCTTTCAGGCCGTCGACCCCGCGCCGAAAGGCGAATTGCAGCACGTCAATCCGTTCACGCTCCTCGTCGCGGTGGTGCTGTCGGCGCAGGCGACAGATGCCGGCGTCAACAAGGCGACGCCCGCCTTGTTCGCGGCGGCAGATACCCCGGAAAAGATGGCGGCGCTCGGCGAAGCCACGGTGCGCGACTTCATCAAGACCATCGGGCTCTATCGCAACAAGGCGAAAAACGTGATCGCGTTATCCGAAAAGCTGATCGCCGAGCATGGCGGTGAGGTGCCGGCCGATCGTGAGGCGCTGGAGAAGCTGCCGGGCGTCGGGCGCAAGACTGCGAATGTCGTGCTCAACATGGCGTTCGATCAGCCGACCATGGCCGTGGACACGCATGTGTTCCGGGTCTCGAACCGCACCGGACTTGCGCCGGGGAAAAACGTGCTTGAGGTCGAACTGAAGCTGCTGGATGTGATCCCGGCGGAATTCATGATGCATGCGCATCACTGGCTGATCCTGCACGGGCGCTATGTCTGCCTCGCGCGCAAGCCGTTGTGCGAGAAGTGCGTGATCGCGGATCTGTGCCGCTGGCCGGGAAAGACGGCGCTGGCGGCGTGATTTGTTCACCTCCCCCTGGAAGGGGAGGTCGACTGCCGCAGGCAGTCGGGTGGGGTCATCTTGCCGGCCATGCAGATCTTGGCATGACCCCTCCCCAGCCTTCCCCCTTTGCAGGGGGAGGGAGCGCACTGTGCGCGTGGAGAGGGCGCTACTCCGCCGCCTGTTTCCAGGTGTCGATCTGCGGCTTCGGCTTGGCCTTCAGCTTCAGCTCGGTGAGATCGGCGCGCTCGCGATCCGAATTGCGGAACAGCTGGTCGCGGCCCGACAGATATTGCGGCGGGCAATGCACGTCGGACGCCCCGTACCAGCCGGCCGAACGCAGGGTGAAATACGGGTCCATCAGATGCGGCCGTGCAAGTGCGACGAGGTCGGCGCGTGCGGATGCGACGATGGTGTTGACCTGATCGGCGGTGGTGACGGCGCCGACCGCCATGGTCGCGATATGCGCCTCGTTGCGGATCTGGTCGGAGAACGGCGTCTGGTACATGCGACCGTAGATCGGCGCGGATTGCGGATCGGTCTGACCGGTCGACACGTCGATCATGTCGCAGCCCGCCGCCTTGAACATCTCCGAGATCTTTACGGCGTCATCGCCGGTGATGCCGCCGTCGATCCAGTCGGTCGCGGAGATGCGCACCGACATTGGCTTGTTCTCGGGCCACGCCTTGCGCATCGCACGGAACACCTCGAGCGGGAAGCGCATGCGGTTCTCGAGCGAGCCGCCGAATTCGTCAGTGCGCTTGTTGGTGATCGGCGAGATGAAGCTCGCGAGCAGATAGCCGTGTGCGGCGTGCAGTTCGACCATGTCGAAGCCGGCACGATCGGCGCGCTTCACCGCCGCGACAAAGTCCGCGATCGTGCGCTCCATGTCTGCGCGCGTCATTTCGCGCGGCACCTGGCTGTTCGGAAAATACGGGATCGGCGAGGCCGAAACGATCGGCCATGCCCCTTCGGGCAGCGGCTCGCTGTCACCTTCCCATGACAGCTTGGTCGCGCCCTTGCGGCCCGCATGTCCGAGCTGCATGCAGATCTTCGCTGCGGAATTGGCATGCACGAAATCAACGATGCGCTTCCACGCGGCTTCCTGCTCGTCGTTCCAGAGCCCGGTGCAGCCCGGCGAGATGCGGGCGTCGGCTGAAACGTCGGTCATCTCGGTGTAGAGGAGGCCGGCGCCGCCGATGGCGCGGCTGCCGAGATGCACGAGATGCCAGTCGTTCGGCAGACCGTCCTTGGCCGAGTATTGGCACATCGGCGACACCACGACGCGGTTCGGGACCACCATGTCGCGCAGCCGGAAAGGCTGAAACATCGGCGGCACCGGCGTCTTGGTATCGACTTTGGGGAAGCCCGCGGCCTTGGTTTCGTCGGCCATCATGTGATCGACTTCGTCGACGAATTCCGGCGCACGCAGCGCGAGATTGTCGTAGGTGATCGCCTTCGAGCGAGTCATCAGGCCGAACACGAAGCGGGTCGGATTCATGTTCCAGAACCGCTTCACGTGCTCGAACCAGACCAGCGACACGTTTGCGGAGTGCTGGGTCTTCTCGACTTCCTCGCGCCGGGTCTGCTCGTAATGCGCCAGCGCCGCCTTCACGTTCTGGCCGCCGGCCTTGCGGAACGATTCGTAGAGACCGATCGCATCTTCCATCGCGAGCTTGGTGCCCGAGCCGATGGAGAAGTGTGCGGTTGCCTTGGCGTCGCCAAGGATGACGCAGTTCTCGTAGACCCAGCGCTCGCAGCGGATGGCCGGGAAGTTGCGCCACATCGACCGGTTGATGATCAGCTTGTGGCCTTGCAATTCCTCGGCGAACAGCTCTTCCATGAGCTTCGCGCTGCCGGCTTCGTCCAGCGGATCGAGGCCGAATTTCGCGAAGGTCTCCGGATCGGTCTCGAAGATCCAGGTCGAGCGACCGGGCTCGTACTGATAGGAGTGGACGATGACGATGCCGTATTTCGTCTCCTTGAAATAGAAGGTGAAGGCATCGAGCGGCTTGGTTGAACCCATCCAGGTGAAGCGGTTGGGCCGCAGGTCGACACTCGGCTTGAAGTGATCGATGTAGGTCTCACGGATGCGCGAGTTGATGCCATCCGAACCGATCACGAGGTCTGAGTCGCGCAGGGCGGCCTGGATGTCGGTCACCTCGTGCTGGAACTTGAGTTCGACGCCCAGCTGTTGTGCGCGCTGGTGCAGCAGTCGCAGCAGGGTCGCGCGCGAGCAGCCGCAGAAGCCGTTGCCGCCGATCCGGTGCACCGTGCCCTTGAAGCGGATCTCGATGTCGTCCCAATAGGCGAAGTTCTCAGTGATCGAGCGATAGCTCTCGAGGTCGTAGTTCTGGAAGGTCTCGAGCGTCTGGTCCGAGAACACGACGCCGAAGCCGAACGTGTCGTCCGGACGGTTGCGTTCGTAGACCGTGATCTGGGCCTGCGGCCACGCCTTCTTGTACAGGATGGAAAAGTAGAGTCCGGCGGGGCCGCCGCCAATCACGCTGACCTTCATGGGAGCCTCCGCGCCTTGCGGCTGTTGAAGATTATTTTAAGCTTAAAGGAAATCCGCGCAAGCGGGATTTGATGTTCGTCAAAAGGGCCAACAGATTCATCGGGATGCAGTCGCACGCAAAAATTGCCGATCGCGACAGCCGTTCGAGAGGAGTGCTTGAGCCCTATAAATTTTAAGCTTAAAGTATCCTCCAGCTTCCGGCGGATATCGGACCCTTCATGGCAACGCTCTCGGGACGGCATGCACTCGTCACAGGTGGTGGCCGCGGCATTGGACGCGCGGTGGCTGCGGCCCTTTCGGCCGCCGGAGCGTCCGTGACTGTCCTCGGCCGCCAGAAGGCCGCGCTCGAGGATGCTGTTTCGGCAGATCATGCGGCGGGCTTCATAGCCGCCGATGTGACCGATGCAGCCGCAATCGATGCCGGGATCAAGCAGGCCGAGGCGGAGCGCGGTCCGATCGACACCCTTGTTGCGAATGCCGGCGGTGTTTCGACGGCGCCGTTTGGCAAGACAGATCCCGCGCAATTCCAGAAGCTGTTCGACCTGAATGTCATGGGCATCGTCCATGGAACTCGCGCTGTGCTGCCGGGCATGGTGGCGCGCAAGTTCGGCCGCATCATTGCGGTTGCTTCGACCGCGGGGCTGAAGGGATATCCCTATGTCACGGCCTATTGCACGACCAAGCATGCGGTGGTCGGTCTCGTGCGGTCGCTTGCGGTGGAAACCGCCCGGACCGGTGTGACCGTGAATGCGATCTGCCCTGGCTACACCGACACCGATCTCGTTCGCGAGTCGGTTGCCGCCGTCTCGACCAAGACCGGCAAGTCGGCTGACGATGTGGTCGCGCAATACGTCAAGGACGTGCCGATGGCGCGGCTGATCAAGCCGGAAGAGGTCGCGGCCGCGGTGCTCTATCTGTGCTCTGTCGAAGCCGGCGCGGTGACCGGCACAGCCATGACGGTCGCGGGCGGAGAAATCTGAATGAGCGACACTGCGACATTGCCGCTCGACGCGGAGACAAAGGTCGCCGAACGGCCTGCCGATCACGAAGCCGAGCTGCGGCTGTGGCTGCGCCTCCTGACCTGCACGACGCTGATCGAAAACGAAATCCGTCAGCGGCTGCGCACCGAATTCGACATCACGCTGCCGCGCTTCGATCTGATGGCGCAGCTCGACCGCGCCCAGAACGGCATGACGCTCGGTGAGCTGTCGCAGCGCATGATGGTGTCGAACGGCAATGTCACGGGCCTCGTGGAGCGCCTCGTCTCGCTCAACCTGGTTGAGCGCAAGCCGGCGCCAAATGATCGCCGTGCCATGATCGTGACGCTGACGCCGGAAGGGCGCCGCACCTTCCGTTCGCTCGCACGCACGCACGAGAACTGGATCGCCGATATTTTTTCGGGTCTCGAACCTGACGAGATAGAGACCCTGATGAAGCTGCTTGCAAAGACCAAGACGTCGGCTCGCAAGGCGATCGACGCGGAGGATTCTGAATGACCCTGAACACGCATCATCCGGTGTCGCTTCCGCTCGCGTCCTACAAGGCGCAGCATGTGAAGTTCACCGTGGAGGGCAAGCTCGCGACGCTGACGCTCAACCGGCCGGAACGCAAGAATCCGCTCACCTTCCAGAGCTACGCCGAGATTGCGGGCATCTTCCGTGCCGCGGCGAGCGACGATCAGGTCAAAGCGTTCGTGATCACCGGCGAGGGCGGAAATTTCTGCTCGGGCGGCGATGTGTTCGAGATCATCGGCCCGCTGGTCGAGATGGATACGGTGAACCTGCTCAAGTTCACCAAGATGACGGGCGAGGCGGTGAAGGCGATGCGCGCCGCGCCGCAGACCATCATCGCGGCGGTCGACGGCGTCTGCGCCGGCGCAGGCGCGATCCTTGCGATGGCGTCGGACCTGCGCGTCGGCACGGCCAAGGCGAAGGTGGCGTTCCTCTTCAATCGCGTCGGCCTTGCCGGCTGCGACATGGGCGCGTGCGCGATCCTGCCCCGCATCATCGGTCAGGGCCGCGCGGCGGAGCTTCTCTATACCGGGCGTGTGATGGGCGGCGAGGAAGCCGAGCGCTGGGGCTTCTTCAACAGGCTTTCGCCGCCGGAAAATGTGCTCGCCGATGCGACGGCGCTCGCCAACGAACTCTGCGCCGGACCGACCTTCGCCAACGGCATGACCAAGCGCATGCTGGAGATGGAATGGGCGATGTCGGTCGAGCAGTCGATCGAGGCCGAAGCGGTCGCACAGGCGCTGTGCATGGAGACGGAAGACTTCAAGCGCGCGTTCCACGCTTTTGCGAACAAGCATAAGCCGGTCTTCGAGGGGAACTAGATGTCGCTCGCCGAAACCCTTCGCTGGCCCTTCTTTCACAACGGCCACCGCGAATTTGCTGAGCGGCTCAATCGCTGGGCGGCAGATAATTTGCACAAGTTGCCGCATGACGATGTGGATGAGGCCTGCCGCGCGCGCGTGAAGGCCTTGGGCGAAGCGGGTTTCCTTGCGCCGACCGTGCCGGCGGAATTCGGCGGGACCTACCCGCAATTCGATGTGCGCACGCTGTGCCTCGCGCGCGAAATCCTTGGCTTCCACGACGGCCTGTCCGACTTTGCCTTTGCAATGCAGGGGCTCGGCACCGGGTCGATCACGCTGTTCGGCTCGCAGGAGCTGAAGCAGCGCTATCTGCCGAATGTCGGAAAGGGCAAGGCGATTGCCGCCTTCGCGCTGTCCGAGCCGGAAGCTGGCTCCGATGTCGCCGCGATGGCGATGACCGCGACGCCGGACGGCAACACGCATGTGCGGCTCGACGGCCGGAAAACCTGGATTTCGAACGGCGGCATCGCGGATCATTACGTGGTGTTCGCTCGCACCGGCGAAGCGCCCGGCGCCCGCGGGCTTTCCGCATTCATGGTCGATGCCGACGCGTCGGGACTGTCGATCGAGGAACGGATCGA
>Ga0182740_1000805_pt1 | contig 26081 bp, 22 predicted proteins | sample eDN5th37CKraftBY_FD_128872 | JGI IMG/M metagenome (GOLD analysis project Ga0182740, IMG submission 128872) | Enriched backyard soil microbial communities from Emeryville, California, USA - eDNA 5th pass 37_C Kraft BY (version 2) (version 2) | ecosystem: Environmental > Terrestrial > Soil >...
CGTCTTCACCGTGCGCTGGGGCGAAGCGCGGGACACCGACGACACCGAGGGCCGCGTCATCGCGACCAGCGACCGCCGGCCCGACGATGCCGAAATCCTGGCGCTGCTGCCGCGCTTCGTCGGCGCCATCAGCCAGGTTCCGCCGCGCTATTCCGCCATCAAGATCGACGGCGAGCGCGCCTATGACCTCGCCCGCGACGGCGAGACGGTGGAACTCGCCGCCCGGCCGGTCGAAATCCATGCGCTGGAGATGATCGCCCGGCCGGACGCCGACCATGCCGTTTTCGCCACCGAATGCGGCAAGGGCACCTATGTCCGGTCCCTCGCCCGCGACTTCGGCGAGGCGCTCGGCTGCCACGGCCATGTCTCGGCGCTGCGCCGGGTCGAAGTCGGCCCGTTCCGGGAGGAGGACATGATTCCGCTGGAACGGCTTGAAGCTTTGTGCGATAGAGCCGCAGCCGGCGAGGGCAACCTCGCCGAGCTGCTATTGCCTGTCGAGACCGCGCTGGACGACATCCCGGCGCTGGCCGTCAACAGGTCGGACGCGGCGCGGCTCCAGCGGGGCCAGACCGTACTTCTGCGCGGGCGGGACGCTCCCATCGTCATCGGTCCGGTTTGCGTCACGGTTGCGGGACGGCTTCTCGCCATCGCCGATGCCGAACATGGCGAGATCGTCCCCCGGCGCGTTTTCAACCTCAACGGCATCGTCGGAACCGGCGGCCGTGCAACCAGCGAGTAACCGATGTCGATCACGACAGAACGCAAGGCGGAGGTCATCACCTCCAACGCCACCAAATCCGGCGACACCGGGTCTCCGGAAGTGCAGGTGGCGATCCTGACCGAGCGCATCACCAACCTGACCGAGCATTTCAAGACCCACACCAAGGACAATCACTCCCGGCGTGGCCTGCTCAAGCTGGTGTCGCGCCGCCGTCATCTTCTCGATTACGTCCGCGCCAAGGACGAAGGGCGCTACAAGGCGCTGATCGAGAAGCTGGGCATCCGGCGCTGAAGATTTTCGCGCGCGGCCCCGCCGCGCGCGCTTCCCGGCACATGCTCCCGCATGCGCCTGTTCCGGTTGCGGGACCGAGGTGAGAACCGAAGCCGCAGCCGCATTGCGGCGGACACGATGTCCGCCATCCCGGGAAAGGTCCCGGAAGTCCGAGGCGGAAAAGTCATGGCAGGATCGCCGGACGCTGTCGGCCCAGTTGCTCTCCTCACGACAGCGTCTCGCCGTCTTGCCCATGGCGTTCCGTCTCCCGAACCCATGAAAGACAATATCCATGTTCGATATCCATCGCGTTGAGCTTGACTGGGGCGGACGCCCCCTCATCCTCGAAACCGGCAAGATCGCCCGCCAGGCCCATGGCGCGGTCGTCGCCACCTATGGCGAGACCCGTGTTCTCGCCACCGTCGTCGCCGCCAGCACACCGCGCGAAGGCGTCGACTTCCTGCCCCTGACCGTCGACTATCAGGAGAAGTATTACGCCGCGGGCCGCATCCCCGGCGGCTATTTCAAGCGCGAAGGCCGCCCGACCGAGAAGGAGACGCTGGTCTCCCGCCTGATCGACCGGCCGATCCGTCCGCTGTTCGCGGACGGCTGGCGCAACGAGACCCAAGTGATCGTCACCACCTTGTCCCACGATCTCGAAAACGATCCGGACATCCTCGCCATGGTCGCCGCCTCCGCGGCCCTGACGCTGTCGGGCGTGCCCTTCATGGGCCCGATCGGCGCCGCCCGCGTCGGCTTCGTCGATAATGAATACGTGCTCAACCCCTCGCTCGACGAGATGCCGGACAGCAGCCTCGACCTGGTCGTGGCCGGCACCGGCGACGCCGTGCTGATGGTCGAGTCCGAGGCCAAGGAACTGAACGAAGACGTGATGCTCGGCGCGGTGATGTTCGGTCATCGCCACTTCCAGCCGGTGATCAAGGCGATCATCGAACTGGCCGAGAAGGCCGCCAAGGAGCCGCGCGAACTCGTCACCATCGACAACGAGGCTCTCGAGAAGGAGATGCTCGGCCTCGTCGAAGGCGACCTGCGCGCGGCCTATGCCATCGCCGACAAGATGGCGCGCCACACGGCGGTCAGCGCCGCCAAGGCCAAGGTCATGGCGCATTATTTCCCCGAAGGCGAAACCAGCCCGGCTTATGACAAGCTGCGCATCGGCGGCGTGTTCAAGGAGCTCGAAGCCAAGATCGTGCGCTGGAACATCCTTGATACCAGCAAGCGCATCGACGGTCGCGACCTCAAGACCGTGCGTCCCATCGTGGCCGAGGTCGGCATCCTGCCGCGCGCCCATGGCTCGGCGCTGTTCACCCGCGGCGAGACCCAGGCGCTGGTCGTCACCACGCTGGGCACCGGCGAGGACGAACAGTTCATCGACGCCTTGCAGGGGACCTACAAGGAATCCTTCCTGCTGCACTACAACTTCCCGCCCTATTCCGTCGGCGAGACCGGCCGCCTCGGCGGCACCAAGCGCCGCGAGATCGGCCACGGCAAGCTTGCCTGGCGGGCGATCCACCCGGTGCTCCCGGCCAAGCACGACTTCCCCTACACGATCCGCATCGTGTCGGAGATCACCGAGTCCAACGGCTCCTCGTCGATGGCCAGCGTCTGCGGCGCGTCTCTGGCGCTGATGGATGCCGGCGTGCCGCTGAAGCGGCCGACGGCGGGCATCGCCATGGGCCTCATTCTTGAAGGCGAGCGCTTCGCGGTGCTCTCCGACATCCTCGGGGACGAGGACCATCTCGGCGACATGGACTTCAAGGTCGCCGGCACCGAGGACGGCATCACGTCCTTGCAGATGGACATCAAGATCGCCGGCATCACCGAAGAGATCATGCGCATCGCTTTGGCTCAGGCCAAGGACGGCCGCGTCCACATCCTCGGCGAGATGGCCAAGGCGCTGACCCAGGCGCGCGCCGAGCTTGGCGAACATGCCCCGCGCATCGAGACCTTCAAGATCCCGACCGACAAGATCCGCGAAGTGATCGGCACCGGCGGCAAGGTCATCCGCGAGATCGTGGAGAAGACCGGCGCCAAGGTGAATATCGAGGATGACGGCTCGGTGAAGGTGGCCTCGTCCTCCGGCGAGGCGATCAAGGCGGCGATCAACTGGATCAAGTCCATCGCCTCCGATCCGGAAGTCGGCCAGATCTACGAAGGCACCGTCGTCAAGGTGATGGAGTTCGGTGCTTTCGTGAACTTCTTCGGCGCCAAGGACGGCCTCGTCCACATCAGCCATCTCGCGCCCCAGCGCGTGCAGAAGGTGAGCGACATCGTCAAGGAAGGCGACAAGGTCAAGGTCAAGCTGCTCGGCTTCGACGATCGCGGCAAGACCCGCCTGTCCATGAAGGTCGTCGATCAGGCGACCGGCGAGGACCTGGAAGCCAAGCAGAAGGCGGAAGCCGCGGCCCAGAAGGCCGAAGGCGGCGAGCAGGCCGGCGCGGCCGAATAACAACCGGCGCGGCGGAATAAGTTCTGCCAGCACGACAGCGACAACCAACGGCCCGGAGCGATCCGGGCCGTTGTGCTTTTCAGAACTACTGAGACGGGTAGGCCGCCGCCGGCCGGATTCCGGGCCAGCGGCCTTATCCCTTCGGCCGGGCGGATGCCCTTGCGGACGCCGGCGCGCCTGCCTGCGGCGCCGCGTCCAGCGCGGCGGCATCCGCCGCCGTGACCCCCAGCGTCTTCACGATCAGCCGCCCGAGCGCCAGGAAATCCGCCTTGCGCGGCGAGGTCGGCCGCCAGCCGAGGCCGATCATCCGGCCGGGCCCCGGCGCGGCGAAGGGAACGAGACCGATGCGCTCGTCGCGGACCTCCACATCGGCGGCGATCTGCGGCAGCAGCGTCACGCCATAGCCGTTCGCCACCATCTGCATCACGGTCGTGAGACTGGTGGCGCCGAGACCCATCGGCGTGCTGCGCACATCCGCACAATAGGCGAGCGCCTGATCGCGCAGGCAGTGGCCCTCCTCCAGCAGGATGAGGCGCTCATGCTCGACATCCGACGCATCGATCGACGCCTTGCCGCAGCACGGGTCCGCGGCCGGCACCGCCAGCACGAAGGGGTCGTTGAACAGCGCCAGCGTCTCGATCTCGGCATCGGGCACCGGCAGCGCCAGCAGCATCACGTCGAGCACCCCGCGCGTCAGTTCGTCGAGCAATACGCGCGTCTGGGTCTCGCGCAGTTCGATCCGCGACTCCGGATAGAGCCGCTGCAACGCGGGAAGAATTTTCGGCAGGACATAGGGCGCGATGGTCGGGATGACGCCAAGGGCGAGCCGGCCCGTGAGCACCTGACGCCGATGCTGGGCGAAATCCACGAGGTCGCGGGAGGCGGCCAGGAGCCGCTCCCCCCGCCGCGCGACTTCGAGGCCGACATCGGTGAAGACCACCTCCCCGGGCCGGCGTTCCACCAGATCGACCCCGAGAAACCGCTCAAGGTCCCTGATCTGCATGGACAAGGCCGGCTGCGTCACCGCGCAGGACTCGGCGGCGCGGCCGAAATGCCGGTGTTCGGCAAGGGCGCTGAGATAGCGGATCTGACGCAAGGTGAACATGATTCATAAGATAGCCTTATCGAACGCAGCAGACAATCCGATTGGACCTGATCGTTTCCCGCCTTTCATAATAGGCATTCGAAACTGGAAACCGGGCACACAGCCGGACCAGCCGCCTTCAGCCAGCGGCGACATGCGCATCGCGCATATCCGCAGCCGACCAACGAAAACAGAACCCAACGGAGAGAAACATGGACGCCAAGACGGACGACAACGGCGCCGGCAAATGCCCCTTCACAGGCGGCGGCAACAAGCCCTCGAACCGGAGCTGGTGGCCGGAGGCGCTGGACATCGAAATGCTCCATCGCAACTCGGCCCTGTCCAACCCCATGGGACAGGAATTCGACTACGCCAAGGAGTTCAGCACCCTCGATCTCGACGCGGTCATGACCGACCTCAAGGCGCTGATGACGGATTCGCAGGAGTGGTGGCCTGCCGACTTCGGCCACTATGGCGGTCTCATGATCCGCATGGCCTGGCACAGCGCCGGCACCTACCGCACGACGGACGGGCGCGGCGGCGCGGGCGCGGGACAGCAGCGCTTCGCCCCGCTCAACTCCTGGCCTGACAACGCCAACCTCGACAAGGCGCGCCGGCTGCTGTGGCCGATCAAGCAGAAATACGGCCGCAAGCTGTCCTGGGCCGATCTTCTGGTGCTGGCCGGCAATGCCGCGCTGGAATCCATGGGCTTCAAGACCTTCGGCTTCGCCGGCGGCCGCGCCGACGTGTGGGAGCCGGAGGAACTGTACTGGGGTCCGGAAGGCACCTGGCTCGGCGACGAGCGCTATAGCGGCGAGCGCCAGCTCGACGAGCAGCTCGGCGCGGTGCAGATGGGCCTGATCTACGTCAACCCGGAAGGCCCCAACGGCAATCCCGACCCGCTCGCGGCGGCGAAGGACATCCGCGAGACTTTCGCGCGCATGGCGATGAACGACGAGGAGACCGTCGCACTGATCGCCGGCGGTCATACCTTCGGCAAGACCCACGGCGCGGGCGACCCTTCGCTGGTCGGACCGGAACCCGAGGCCGGCGCGCTGGAGGACCAGGGCCTCGGCTGGAAGAGCACGTTCGAGAGCGGCATCGGCGCCCATGCCATCACCGGCGGGCCGGAAGTCACCTGGACGCAGAAACCGACCCAGTGGAGCAACCTGTTCTTCAAGAACCTGTTCGAACACGAATGGGAACTGAGCAAGAGCCCGGCCGGCGCCAAGCAGTGGGTTGCGAAGAACGCCAGCGCCGATATCCCCGATGCCTTCGATTCGTCGAAGAAGCATCTGCCGACCATGTTGACGACTGACCTCTCGCTGCGCGTCGACCCGGCTTACGAGAAGATCTCGCGACGCTTCTACGAGAATCCGGATCAGTTCGCGGATGCTTTTGCCCGCGCGTGGTTCAAGCTGACCCACCGCGACATGGGCCCGCGTGTCCGCTATCTCGGCAAGATGGTGCCGCAGGAGGTGCTGATCTGGCAGGACCCAGTGCCGGAGGTGGATCATGCTCTGGTCAGCGATCAGGACGTTGCCGCCCTGAAGGAGAAGGTGCTGGCCTCCGGCCTCACGGTGCCGGAGCTGGTCTCCACGGCCTGGGCCTCGGCGTCCAGCTTCCGCCGCTCCGACAAGCGCGGCGGCGCCAATGGCGCGCGCATCCGCCTCGCGCCGCAGAAGGACTGGGAAGTCAACGAGCCCGAGCAGCTCGCCCGGGTGCTGTCCAAGCTGGAAGGCATCCAGCAGGACTTCAACGGTTCGGCGGCGGGCGGAAAGAAGATCTCGCTGGCGGACCTGATCGTGCTGGCGGGTAGCGCGGCCGTCGAGAAAGCCGCGAAGGACGGCGGGGTTTCCGCCTCCGTGCCGTTCACGCCGGGGCGGACCGACGCTTCGGCCGAACAGACCGACGCGGAGTCTTTCGATGTCCTCGAACCGCGCCAGGATGCCTTCCGGAACTATACGAACCGCAGCAAGAAGCAGTTCATGCAGCCAGAGGAAGCGATGGTCGATCGCGCCCAGCTTCTGACCCTGACCGGTCCGGAACTGACGGCGATGATCGGCGGCCTGCGCGTGCTCGGCGCCAACACCGGCGGCTCCCAGCATGGCGTGCTGACCCGAACGCCCGGCAAGCTCACCAACGACTTCTTCGTCAACCTGCTGACGATGGACACCGTCTGGCAGCCGGCCGGCGACGGCGTCTATGAGGGGCGTGACCGCAAGACCAACGAGAAGCGCTGGACCGCGACACGCGTGGACCTGATCTTCGGCTCGCACTCGCAGCTTCGCGCTTTCGCGGAGGTCTATGCCTGCGCCGACTCCAGGGAGAAGTTCGTCAAGGACTTCGTCAAGGCGTGGGTGAAGGTGATGAATGCCGACCGCTTCGACATTCACAGCGCGGCGCTGCGCAAGGCGGCATAACGTTCGCTATCGATGATGACAAAGCGGCCGGGTCATGCCCGGCCGTTTTTCGTTTAGCATGAAGCCTGCCGGCGACCTTTCTCGCGATGACTGCTCACAGTGTCGTCGCAATCGACCGCGATCGTGGCGCGGATAAACCGCCGCCGGAGGTGTCCGTCATGATGACGCTATACTGGGCTCCACAATCCCGCGCCGTGACGGCGCTGTGGCTGATGGAGGAAGCCGGCCAGCCCTACGAGCGGGTGCTGGTCGATATCCGCAACGGCAAGCAGGACACGGCGGATTATCGCGCCGTCAATCCCATGGGCAAGGTGCCGGCGCTGAGGGACGGTGACGTCACGCTGGCCGAAACTCCGGCGATCTGCGCCTATGTCGCGGAGCGCGTGCCGGAGGCCAAGCTCTCGCCGCCGCCGGGCGAGCCCGCCCGCGCGAGGTTTCTATATTGGCTGTTCTTTTATTCCGGCTGCATGGAGCCGGCGGTGACGCAGCTCGTCGCCAAGGTGGACATTCCCTCCAGCACGGCCGGTTGGGGCGACGCCGCACGAGTCTTCGATGTGCTCGACGATGCGCTGAAAACCGCGCCGGGGCCGTGGCTGCTGGGCGAGAGTTTCTCGGCGGCCGATGTAATGATCGGCTCGGGCCTGAACTTCTTCACCCGCGCCTTCAAGGTCGTGCCGCCGCGCCCGTCCTTCGATGCCTATATCGACCGCTGCATGGCGCGCCCGGCTTACCAGCGCGCGATGGCGATCCAGCCGCCTGCCTGACCTGACTGGCTCATTTTCGCGTTTTCTTTACGCGAACCGGTGTCCACTTCGCTCGAAAACGCTCTCAGGATCGACGGCGATGCCGGCAAGACTCACTTGCCGGCATCTACTCCGGCATTGGCGCCGCGCAGGTCGGCCGGCTGCGGCATTGCAATGACATTGTAGCCGGAGTCGACGAAATGCACTTCGCCGGTGACGCCGGTGGACAGGTCCGACAGCAGATAGAGCCCCGCGCCGCCCAGCTCCTCCAGCGTCACGCCGCGCTTGAGCGGCGAATGCTGCTGCTGGAACGCGAACATGAAGCGCGCGTCGCCGATGCCCGCGCCCGCCAGCGTGCGGATCGGGCCGGCCGAGATCGCGTTGACGCGGATGCCGCTGCCGCCAAAATCCACGGCGAGGTAGCGCACCGAGGCTTCCAGCGCCGCCTTGGCGACGCCCATCACGTTGTAGTTCGGCATCGCGCGGCTGCCGCCGTTATAGGTCAGCGTCACCATGGAGCCGCCATTCGGCATCAGATCCGCCGCGCGCTTGGCGGCTTCGGTGAAGGCGAAGCAGGAGATCAGCATCGAGCGCGTGAAGTTGTCCCGCGTCGTGTCGGCATAGCGCCCCTTGAGCTGCTCCTTGTCGGAAAAGGCGATGGCATGGACCAGGAAATCCATGGTCCCCCATTCCTTCTTCAGCGTCTCGAACACGGTGTCGACCGAGGCGATGTCTTCCACGTCGCAAGGCAGCACCAGCTTGGAGCCGGTCTGCTCCGCCAGCGGCTTGACGCGGCGGCCCAGCGCCTCGCCCTGATAGGTATAAGCCAGCGTCGCGCCATGGGCCGCGAGCGTCTTGGCGATTCCCCACGCGATCGAATGATCATTGGCGACGCCCATGATGAGCCCGCGCTTGCCGTCCATCAGCCCCATTTTGTCAGCGTCCCGGTCCTGATCTGAAACTCAACGAAATCACGCATCCAGCCGCTTGAAGACCAGCGACGCATTGGTGCCGCCGAAGCCGAAGGAATTGGAAAGAACATGGCCCAGCGCGACATTGTCGCGCCGCTCGCGCAGGATCGGCATATCCGCGAAAACCGGATCGAGCGTCTCGATATGGGCGCTTTCGGCAATGAAGCCGTTGTTCATCATCAGCAGCGAATAGATCGCCTCCTGCACGCCGGCCGCGCCGAGCGAATGGCCGGTCAGCGACTTGGTCGCCGAGATCGGCGGGCAGTTGTCGCCGAACACGTCGCGGATCGCCTCGATCTCCTTGAGATCGCCGACCGGCGTCGAAGTCGCATGCGGGTTGATATAGTCCACCGGCGCCTTCACGTTCTGCAATGCCATGCGCATGCAGCGCGCCGCGCCTTCCCCGTTCGGCGCGACCATGTCGTGGCCGTCCGAGGTCGCGCCATAGCCGACGAGTTCGGCATAGATCTTCGCGCCGCGCGCCTTTGCGTGTTCGAGTTCTTCAAGCACCAGCACGCCGGCCCCGCCGGCGATGACGAAGCCGTCGCGATTGGCATCATAGGCGCGCGAGGCGGTCGCCGGCGTGTCGTTGTAGTTCGAGGACATCGCGCCCATGGCGTCGAACAGAACCGACAGCGTCCAGTCCAGCTCCTCGCAGCCGCCGGCGAAGATCATGTCCTGCTTGCCGAGCTGGATGATCTCCATGGCGTTGCCGATGCAGTGGTTCGACGTCGCACAGGCGGAGGAGATGGAATAGTTCACGCCCTTTATCTTGAACCAGGTCGCGAGCGTCGCCGAGGCGGTCGAGGACATCGCCTTGGGCACGGCGAAAGGCCCGACCCGCTTCGGCCCCTTGGTCCGCGTGATATCCGCCGCCTCGACCACCGCGCGGGTGGAGGGGCCGCCGGAGCCCATGATGATGCCGGTGCGCTCGTTGGAAATCTCGCCGGCTTCGAGGCCGGCGTCAGCGATCGCCTGCTCCATGGCGACATGGTTCCACGCCGCGCCGCCGCCGAGGAAACGCATCGCCCGGCGGTCCACCACCTCTTCGGCAACCAGCGTCGGCTCGCCCTGCACCTGGCAGCGGAAACCCAGTTCGGCGAATTTCTCCGCGCGGGAAATGCCGGACCTGCCCTCGCGCAGGCTCGCCAGCACCTCCTGGGTGTTGTTGCCGATGGACGAGACAATGCCCATCCCGGAGACCACGACCCGCCGCATGCTTGCCTCTTCCCTTTGATCGTATCGAACGCCGCCGCCGCGATCAGCCGGCCGCCTGTTCGGGAACGTCCCGGAACAGGCCGACCTTGATGTCGGATGCGCGATAGAGCACAGCGCCGTCCGCCTCGACCCAGCCATCGGCGATGCCGAGCACCAGCTTGGACCGCATCACGCGCTTGATGTCGATGCCATAAACCACCTTCTTCACGGTGGGGAGCACCTGGCCGGAAAATTTGACCTCGCCGAGACCGAGTGCCCGGCCCTTGCCCGGCGAGCCGGACCAGCCGAGATAGAACCCGAGGAGCTGCCACAGAGCGTCGAGACCCAGGCAGCCCGGCATCACCGGATCGCCCTTGAAATGGCAGGGAAAGAACCACAGGTCCGGATTCACATCGAGTTCGGCCCGCACGAAGCCCTTGCCGTGCGCGCCGCCCTGTTCCGTGATTTCGGTGATGCGGTCGAACATCAGCATCGGCGGCAGGGGAAGCTGCGGCCCTTCCGGGAACATTTCGCCGCGGCCGCAGGCGAGCAGGTCGTCATAGGCAAAGCTGCTTTTCCGGGCAGCGTCTGTCGTGGGCTGGGAGTTCTGCATCCGAATCCTGAGTCCGAGCGGGAGGTCTGCCGATAAAATAGCGTTTCGGCGGCTGAAAGTCAGCGGCCGTTGCTAGCATAGAGCGCGGTTCCCGCAAAAACAGGAAGCGGCGTTCCGCCCCGGCTTTTCAAAGAGACCGCCGCGCAGGTTCGAGGATTCCAAGTGTTATTGCGAAGCAGTTGCATCTTGGCCGAAATCGCATTAGTGTGACCGCCATGTGATCGTCCTCGCTGACCGGCGTAGCGTGATCGGTTCGCGGCCACGATTTGGGAAGAGCAGAGAACATGAGCCAACTGCGTACCATGGTTTTCCCCCGCTCCGGCGCGGAAGCCGCCCCGATGTCGCTCAAGGACATGAGCGGCTGCCCCTGGCATGACGTCAAGGCGATGCTGCGGGATGTCGGCCTGCGGCCGACGCGCCAGCGCATGGCGCTCGGCTGGATCCTGTTCGGCAAGGGCGACCGGCATATCACCGCCGAAATGCTCTATGACGAGGCCAACAAGGCCCGGGTGCCGGTATCCCTCGCCACCGTCTACAACACCCTGCACCAGTTCACGGAGGCCGGGCTCCTGCGCCAGATCGGCGTGGATGGCTCGAAAGCCTATTTCGACACCAACGTGTCGCAGCATCATCACTATTTCGTCGAGGGTGACAGCGAATTGCTGGACATCCCGGCCACGGATGTCGTGGTGAACCAGATGCCGGAAGCGCCGGAAGGTTACGAGATCGCCCGGGTCGACGTGGTGGTCCGCCTCCGCCGCAAGCGCTGACCGGCCCCCAGCCTGAAAGACAACGCGAAAAACCCGGCCGTTGCGCCGGGTTTTTTTCTTAGCCGGTTTGCCTTGGCCGGTTTGTCTTGGCCGGCCGCAGCCCGGACCGTCACCTTCGAGCCTCAGCCCGCCGGCCGCGCGGCCTCAGTCCACCTTCTCGTTGGGATAGACGCCCCAGAGACGATGCTGCTCGATCCAGCCGTCGAAACCGGCGCCCTCGATCCGGCACCATCTGCCCGAACATTCCCGCACCGACGCCAGCACGCCCGGCTGCAACTTCGCCACCACCGCGCCGTCGTCGCGCGAGGCGGCATGGAGCGGCACCAGTTCGTCCTTGCCGCCGCCGGTGACGATCCCCGTCCGCCGGCCCGACAGCAGCGAATGATAGACCCAGCCTTCCGAGCCTTCCCAGTCGCGGATGCGGCGCCAGTTGTCGGATTCCGCCGTCACCTCCACCGGCAGGCTGGAGCGGGTATAGACCCAGCTCACCTCATGATCCTTGGTAGGCCCGCGGCGGACATTGACCCGGTCCGGCTTGAGGCTGACGAAACGCGGCATCGGCAGGCCGCTGACCGGCCCGACCAGTTCGGCCGCCGCGGCCGGGCTCCCTGCGCAGGGCAGGCCACCGCCCGCCAGCGCCGCCGCCAGCAGGGCAGCCGCAAGGGCCCGACACCGAACGGACCCGCTGGTACTTTTCATCCATCCTGCCGTCATCGTCGCCCGCAACCCGTCACGCTGAATCCTGCTCCATTCCGCCATGGCGTCGCCGCCAACGCCCCGGCGTCTTTGTCCTGCAACGGGGGGTCTGGTAAAATGGCTGCCGCTGGCGCGGAGTGGAGACGCGCCAGCATCCGCCAGTGCGGTTAAGGACCCCTGAATGAGACAGGGACCGCCGGCATCGCGGGCCGCGACATACGCGCCTATCGCCGGGAGCAGAAGGGCGAAGACAGACAGCGAGGACAGATATGGCCGCCATACCGACGCCGCCGGAACAGCCCTCCGTCATCGTCACGCGCCGGCTGCCGGATGCGATCGAGGCGCGGATGCGGGAGCTGTTCGAGACGCGGCTCAATGCCGAGGATCGCCCGGCGGATCGCGCCACGCTGCGGGACTGGATGCGCCATGCCAGCATCCTGGTGCCGACCCTGACGGACCGCATCGACGCCGACCTGCTCGCGGAGGCCGGAGACCGCTTGAAGCTGATCGCCAATTTCGGCAACGGCGTCGATCATATCGACGTCGCGGCCGCCATGAAGCGCGGCATCACCGTGACCAATACGCCGCGCGTGCTGACCGAGGACACCGCCGACATGACCATGGCGCTGATCCTGGCCGTGCCACGCCGCCTCACCGAGGGCGCGGCGCTCATCATGTCGGGGCAGCCCTGGGGCGGCTGGTCGCCCACATGGATGCTGGGCCATCGCATCACGGGCAAACGGCTGGGCATCATCGGCATGGGCCGCATCGGCCAGGCGCTGGCGCGCCGCGCCCGAGCTTTCGGGCTGGAAATCCACTACCACAACCGCCGGCGCGTGGCCGTGCAGACCGAGGAGGAACTCGGCGCGACCTATTGGGACAGCCTCGACCAGATGCTGGCACGGATGGACATCATCTCCGTCAACTGCCCGCATACGCCGGCGACATTCCATCTGCTGTCGGCCAGGCGGCTCAGGCTGATCCGCCCCGAGGCGTATGTCGTCAACACCGCGCGCGGCGAGGTGATCGACGAAGCCGCCCTCGCGAAGCTGATCGAGGACGGCGCCATCGCCGGGGCCGGCCTCGACGTGTTCGAACAGGCCCCTACCATCCATCCCCGTCTGCTCCGGCTCGCCCGCGCCGGCAAGGTGGTGCTGCTGCCGCATATGGGCTCCGCCACCGTCGAGGGCCGCATCGCCATGGGCGAGAAGGTGATCATCAACATCCGCACCTTCCTCGACGGCCACAAGCCGCCCGACCGGGTGCTGCCGTCGATGCTGTAAGATGCCCCCAGGCCGGTCGCGTAACGGGAACACCGGCGGCCTCTCTGGCGCGCCCCTTGGCCTGCCTTCCACACCCCGCCCTCTTGACCCGCCCTCTTGCGCTCGGGGGCAAGTGTAAACATCTTTTACATCGGCGCCGGGGCCATGGACCCTCCCGGCCGGAGGGAGATTCGATGACCTATACCGACAACCAGCGCGCCGCGATGGAATACGACGCACGCAGCAAGTCGCTGCTGGTGGCCTATCTGCTGTGGTTCTTCCTCTGGTTCGTGGCCGGCCATCGCTTCTACGCCGGCAAGCCGGTCTCGGCCATCATCCAGGCACTGCTCCATGCCGTTGGCTGGGCCACCACGATCATCTTCATCGGCTATATTCCGCTGGCGATCTGGGGCCTGTGGTGGCTGCTCGACGCGCTGCTGATCCCCGGCATGATCCGGGAGCGCAATCTCGAAGTGTTGCGGGATATCGACCGCAGGGCATAACCCGCCCGCTGCACGGGCGCGCTCAGCGCCGGTAGGCGAGTTCCTCGAAGCGGCAACGCAGCCCGTCATAGAGCAGCAGCCGGCCCGCCATGCCCTCGCCGATGCCGAGGATTTCCTTCAGCACCTCCATCGCCATCAGCGTCCCCATGACGCCCGCGAGCGCGCCGAGGATGCCGGCCTCCGCGCAGGTCGGCACCGTGCCCTCCGCCGGCGGCTCCGGGAACAGGTCGCGATAGCCGGGGGCGAGGGTCCCATCCGGCAGCGTGACCCAGGGCTTGAGCGTCGTCAGCGAGGCGTCGAAGCGGCCGAGCGCCGCCGTCACCAGCGACTTGCGATGCGCCTCGCAGGCATCGGCCAGCGCATAGCGGGTGGCGAAATTGTCGGAGCCGTCCGCCACGATGTCATAAGCCGCGACGAGATCGCCGGCATTCTCCGCGGTCAGGCGCAAGCTGTGCGGCACCAGGGTCACATGCGGATTGAGCCGGTCCAGCGCGGCGGCGGCGCTGTCGAGTTTCGGCGTGCCGATATCGCCGGTGCCATGCAGCACCTGGCGGTGGAGATTCGACAGCGCCACCTCGTCATCCTCGACGACGCCGAGGGTGCCGACGCCGGCCGCGGCGAGATAGAGCAGCAGCGGCGAGCCGAGTCCGCCCGCGCCCAGCACCAGCACCCGGGCCGCCTTCAGCCGCTGCTGGCCGGGGCCGCCGACCTCCGGCAGCACGATGTGCCGGGCATAACGTTCGATCTCGTCCGGAGCAAGCATGGCCACTGCGCTACCTGTGCCTGAAAGCGGGGGACCGCTTGGCGACAAAAGCGGCCATGCCCTCCTTCTGGTCCTCGGTCGCGAACAGGGCATGGAAGCTGCGCCGCTCGAAGGCCAGGCCCTCCGCCAGCGTGGTCTCGAAGGCGCGGTTCACCGCTTCCTTCGCGGCCAGCACCGCCGGCAGGGAGAAGCCGGCGATGGCCTCGGCCGCCGCCAGCGCCTCCTCCATCAGCTTCTCTGCCGGAACCACGCGGGCGACGAGGCCGGCGCGCTCCGCCTCCTCCGCGCCCATCATCCGTCCGGTGAGGATCAGGTCCATCGCCTTGGCCTTGCCCACGGCGCGGGTCAGGCGCTGGGTGCCGCCGATGCCGGGAATGATGCCGAGCCTGATCTCCGGCTGGCCGAATCTGGCATTGTCCGCCGCGATCAGCACGTCGCACTGCATCGCCAGCTCGCAGCCGCCGCCAAGGGCAAAGCCGGCCACGGCGCCCACGACAGGCTTGCGCGCCCGGGCCACCGCATCCCAGGCGGCGGTGAAATTCTCCAGATAGACGTCGATATAGGTCTTGTCCGCCATCTCCTTGATGTCCGCGCCGGCCGCGAACGCCTTTTCGGAGCCGGCGAGCAGGATACAGCCGATCGCCGGATCGGCATCATAGGCGGTGATCGCAGCCGTCAGTTCGCTCACCAGCGCGGTGTTCAGCGCGTTGAGGGCCTGCGGCCGGTTCAGGCGGACGATGCCCACCCGGCCCCGGGTTTCGAGGATGAGATGTTCCGGCGCGGGAGACGGTTCGGACGGCATGGCACGGCCTCTTTTCGATACGGGCGCAGTGAGAAGCGGCGGCGGCGCGAAATCAAGCCCGGAATTACCGCAAGCCCGATTCGCAGCGGGAACCGCAGGATTCGTTGAATTCGGCCGCGAGGGACTTGATTCGGCCGCGATAGTTTTGTCTGCACGATCCCGGTGCGCCGTTTCCACCGACGATCCCGTCCGAAAGCCCTTGATGACCGACAACGAAATCCAAGCCTTCGAACGGGCCACGCCCGACACCCTCTTTCCCGAGGGATATCTGGCCGCGAACCCCGATCTTGTGAAAGCCTTCGGCGAAAACGAGAAGGCCGCGGCCGTGCATTTTGCAAAGCACGGGCAGAGCGAAGGCCGCTCGCAGATGACGCCGGCCTATCTCGCCTGGCGCGCCGATGCCGCCGAACAGGCGGCCCGCTATTCGCGCTTCAAAGATTGCCTGATCGTCCCGCCAGACGGCGCGAGCCGGTTCCCGATCCAGATCGGAACGCAGTTCGAATCGTTGCAGGATTATCAATGCGAATCCGCCAACGCGACACCCTCCGAATTCGCCACCGTCATCAACGGCAATCCTGACGGGCGCTATATCGACGTCGGCGCGGGGCTGCGCACCCGCATCTTCCGGAACTGCCTCAATGTCGAGGTGTATCCGTCCTACACCACCGATGTCGTCATCGAGCCGACCTGCCGGCTGCCGTTCCGCGATGCGTCCTTCGACGGTCTCGGCTGCTTCGCCGTGCTCGAGCACGTCCGCGAGCCCTGGACCATGGTGGAGGAATTCGCCCGCATCGTGCGGCCCGGCGGACACGTCTTCATCGACTGGCCGTTTCTCCAGCCGGTCCATGGCTTCCCGTCCCATTATTACAACGCGACGCAGGAAGGCGTGCGGGCCCTGTTCGAGCGGGATTTCGAGATCCTGCATCTGCATACCGGCCTGCATCAGGGGCCGGACTTCACCGTGCAATGGATCCTCAGCGCGCTGCTGGCGGACATCAGCGACCCCGCGATCAAGGCGCGCATCGCGAACATGACCGTGGGCGAACTGGCCGCCCTGCCGCCCCAGAGCGAGTTCTGGCACCAGATTCTCGCCCAGCTCAAGCCGGCCGACATCGTCAAGCTGGGTTGCGGCAACTCGCTGATCGGGGTCCGCAAATGAACGACGCGGCCGGCGATATGGAACGCTGCCAGGTTCCGGCCCGCCCCGGCGGTCTGATACAAGGATTCCCGTTCGGCAAACCCTCACGTTCCAGCGACCAATTCAGGGCAACCCCATGACCGATGAACGCTACGACATGCGGATGCCGCTGGCATCCAATGCGCTCGACCTGTTCGGCGGCCAGTGGAGCCATCAGGTCGCCGGCTTCGAATCGCCGAACCTGCCGCGCTTCTACGAGGACCCGCGCATCCGCGCGTTCGACGGCGCCATCGGCGGCTTTGGCGGCAAGACCGTGCTGGAGCTTGGTCCGCTGGAAGCCGGCCACACCTTCATGATGGAAGCCTTCGGCGCATCGAGCATCCTCGCTGTCGAGGCCAACAAGACCGCCTTCATGAAGTGCCTGATCGTGAAGGAACTGCTCGGCCTGCCCAAGACGCGCTTCATGCTGGGGGACTTCAACAAGCTGTTGCAGTTCAACCCGCCGCGCGTCGATGCGGTCGTCGCCTCCGGTGTGCTCTATCACATGACCGAGCCGCTGGCGCTGATCGAGAACATGGCGCGCTGCTCGGATTATATCTGCGTCTGGACGCACTATTTCTCACCGGAGGTCCGATGGCGCGCGGACCTGCGCGACAAGTTCAGCCCCCACGATACCCGGATCGACTTTCATGACCGGCAGATCACGCTGTGCGAGCAGTCCTATCATCAGGCGGTGAAATGGGGCGGCTTCTGCGGCGGCTCGGAAGCCACCAGCTACTGGATCACGCGGGACGGCATCGTCCAGGCATTCGACGCGCTGGGCTTCGACTTCAAGGTGCTGGGCGAAGAACCGAATCATCCGAACGGGCCTGCCATCACTTTCGTCGCGCAGCGGCGGCGCTGAAAACATTCAACGCAACGCTGCCATCATCAGCCCAAATAAAAGCGGCGCAGATGCGCCGCTTTTTATTCCTCGAGTCCATCAAGGCTGACGCACCCCCGTCACGCCGCGTTGCGCTTGGCCTCGATCAGGCCCCGCTTGATCAGCAGTTCCGCGATCTGGATCGTGTTCAGCGCCGCGCCCTTGCGCAGGTTGTCCGAGACGATCCACATCGACAGGCCGTTCTCGACCGTGGGATCGACGCGGATGCGGCTGATATAGGTCGCATCCTCGCCGGCGGCTTCATACGGCGTGACGTAGCCACCGTTCTCGCGCTTGTCGATCACGAGACATCCCGGTGCGTTGTAAAGCAGGGCACGCGCTTCTTCGTCGCTGATCGGGTTGGCGAATTCGATATTCACCGCTTCCGAATGGCTGATAAAGACCGGCACGCGCACGCAGGTTGCCGCGAGCTTGATCTTCGGGTCGAGAATCTTCTTGGTCTCGGCCGTCATCTTCCATTCTTCCTTCGTATACCCGTCCTCCATGAAGACATCGATGTGAGGAATCAGGTTGAAGGCGATACGCTTGGTGAACTTCTGCACCTCGAGGGGCTGCGCCGAATAGACCGCCTTGGACTGGCGGTCGAGTTCGTCCATCCCCTCCTTGCCGGCGCCTGAGACCGACTGATAGGTCGAGACCACGACGCGGGTGATGGTAGCGGCGTCATGCAGCGGCTTGAGCGCGACGACGAGCTGGGCGGTCGAACAGTTCGGATTGGCGATGATGCCCTTCTTGCGGAAGCCCGCCACGGCATCGGCATTCACTTCCGGAACGATCAGCGGCACGTCCGGATCGTAGCGCCACTGCGAGGAGTTATCGATCACCACCGCGCCGGCGGAGGCGATCTTCGGCGACCATTCCTTCGAGACGCCCGAGCCGGCCGACATCAGGCAGATATCGACATCGGAGAAGTCCACATGCTCGAGCGCCTGGGTTTTCAGCACGCGGTCGCCAAACGAGCATTCCACGCCCTGGCTGCGCCGCGAGGCGACAGCGATCACCTCGTCGGCGGGAAAGCCACGCTCGGCCAGCATGTCGAGCATCACGCGCCCCACATTACCGGTGGCGCCCACCACAGCGACCTTGTAACCCATTGTTAACTCTCCGAAAATTTCCGCCTCCTTCACCATATCGGTGAACCGGCGGCAAGCGGCTTCTATGCGAAAAGGCCCGGAAACACAACGTTTCCCCGCGGCAGAACGCCGGCCGGAGCGCCATGGCCTTATCAGAACGCCCTCGATCCGACACTTTCGGCGCGCTCGCGCTCCGGCTCGGCCTTTATGTGGCGACGCTCGGCGGCATTGCCATGACCGGGTATGAGCTGACGGGCTACGGGCTGGCCGGTTACGGGCTGGCCAGCACCGGGCCGCATGGCGGGGCGACGCTCCCCGCGCCGGGCTGGGTCGCGATTCCGCAACCCACCCCCGCGTTCGCGCTGGCGGTGCCGGACCTTCCCTCGGAGACCATGGCCTACACGCTGACGCGCCATGCGGCGGGCGGCGGCCGCAGGGACCGGCTGGACTGGCAGTCCGGAGAGGGGCCAGCGCGCTTCCAGGTCGAGATCTATCGGCCCGGCCTTGAGAACACCGCACCCGCCGCCGGACCGGCCGCGCTGGCCGGGGGAGAAGCATTTCGCTTGGCGCGCCGCCGCGGCCTTGCTCTTGCCGCGCCGCAGCGCCTGCGCACCAAATTCGGGCCGATGCTGCTCCAGCATGTTCCAGCAGGCGCCGGCCGGCGGGATTGCCTGGCCTTCGCCAGCGAGGCCGGCGCGCCGGATATGATCCTGTCCGGTCAGGCCTGTCCGGAGCCGGGCGAGATTATCACGCCGCGGAGCCTTGCCTGCGCGCTGGACCGGCTGGTGCTGCTCTCGGCCGGCAACGAGCCTGGCATCGCGCGCGAATTCGCCGCGGCCGAATTGCGCCGCAGCCATCATTGCAGCCGCGGCGCGACCCTGGCCTCTGCCGCCCCGCTGCGGCCCAGCCTGCCGACCCAGCAGGCGGCATTGAGCCGATGAACCGCTTCCGCCGATCCCAAGGCCAGCGCCACGTCCGCCGCGCGCTCGCGCGAGCGTGAATGCGCCGGCAGGAACCGGCGGTGATGGCAGGACTTTGTCCGATACGAGCGCTTGTCCGACACGAGCACTTCGGCCGGGATGAAGATTTTGTTCAGCACGGCGGCTTTATTCAGAAGAACCGCTCGTCCGGAGCCTGCGTCTTGTCGCGAAGTGTTCTTGTGGTGGAAGCGGAAAGACGGCTAAATTGTGCCGGATCAGGAATCGCTGCGGTGGCTGCACTCTTGCCGCTGCGCAGCCTCAACGAGGGTTTCATGCGCATTCTTCTCTGGGCTGCCGCAGCCGCCATGTCCGTCACCGCCTTCGGCGCGGCGCTGAAACCGGCCGAGGCGCAGCAATACCGCCCCCGCACGGTTTATTCCGAGCCGCAGGGTCCGACCTATAGCGGCGCGACGCGCAACGGCCGCGCCCGCATCACGGTGCGCCCGCGTTCCTATCTCGACCTCGGGACGGAAGTGCTGCCGGGCGAGCGGAAATATTCGGACTATGCCTTCCCACCGAATTATTCGGTGACCGCGGTGATCGACAATACGCTTGGCTACCATCGGCACCCGCTGCCGGGACCGTTCGACCTGCCGAGCAAGCGCAACCCCGGCCAGTTCTGAACCTGGACTGCGCTCTCTCCGAAATGAAAAGGCCGGCGTTTCGCCGGCCTTTTGCTTGATGCACGCGCCGTGATCAGCGGATCACGCCGCCTGGCTCTTGTCGAAATTCGCCCAGACGCCGTCGTCGCCGTCCCAGCTTCCGCGCGAGGCGCCCTTGGAATATTCCGTGGCGCGCTGCTCGAAGAAGTTGGCATGCTCGACGCCGTTGAGGATTTCCACCAGCCACGGCAGCGGATGGGGCTTGAGCTGGCTGTAGCCGCTTTCGATCTGCTCGAAATAGCCGAAGACCGGCTTGAGCCTGAGCTGGGTCAACCGCCAGTCCGCGACATAGCGAACATAGGAATGGATGTCCTGCGGGGTCATACCCTCGATGCCGCCGATGCCGAAGGCGAGATCGACGAAGCCTTCCTCCAGCGACACCATGGTCTTGGCGACATCGATGATGTCGTCACGCACGGCCTTGGTCAGCGCGCCGGTCTCGCCGTTCCATTCATGGAACAGCTTGATGATGCCTTCGCAATGCAGGCTCTCGTCGCGCACCGACCACGACACGATCTGCCCCATGCCATTCATCTTGTTGTGGCGCGGGAAGTTCAGCAGCATCGCGAAGCTGGCGAACAGCGCCATGCCTTCCGTGAAGGCGCCGAACATGGCGAGCGTGCGCGACACGTCGCCCACGGTGTCGACGCCGAAGGTGTGCATATAGTCGGCCTTGGCGCGCATCTCGCTGTAGTCGCGGAACGCCTCGAACTCGGCCTTGGGCATACCCAGGGTTGTCAGCAGCAGGGCATAGGCGTCGATATGCACCGTCTCCATGTTGGAGAAGGCGGCCATCATCATCTGTAGCGACAGCGGCTGGAACAGCGGGATGTAGCGCTTCAGATAATTGTCGCCGACCTCGACATCCGACTGGGTGAAGAAGCGGAAGATCTGGGTCAGCAACTGGCGCTCGGCCGGCGTCACGCGGTCGGACGCCCAGTCCTTGATGTCGCTGCCGAGCGGCACTTCCTCGCCCATCCAGTGGGTCTGCTGCTGGCGCTTCCAGAACTCATAGGCCCAGGCATAGCGGTCCACGTCATAGGTGCCGGTGGAGTCGAGCAGGCCGACCCGGCCTGTATTGATCAGCGTCTTCGGATCGATGCCGTCGAGACCGCCGATGATGTTCGAATTCACTGACATGCCAGGCACTCCTCATAGTCGGTGCGGGCGGGCGCGGCGAAGCCTTCGCCCTGCGAAGCGCCGGTGTCGCTCTTCTCAAGCTTGCCGGCGAATCCGGCGCGGGAGATCGATTTGGAACGGCAGTAATAGAGGCTCTTCACGCCCCGTTTCCATGCCGTCCAGTGCAGCATGTGCAGGTCCCACTTATCGACATCGGCGGAGATATAGAGATTCACCGACTGGCTCTGACAGATGAACGGCGCACGGTCGGCGGCAAGCTCCACCACCCAGCGCTGGTCGATCTCGAAGGCGGTGCGGAACGTCATCTTCTCGTGCTCGGAGAGGCCGTCGAGATGCTGCACCGAGCCCTCGTGCTCGACGATGGACTGCCACACCTCGACCGTGTCCATGCCCTTCTCGGCCAGCACCCTCTTCAGATGCGGGTTGCGCACCACGAACGAGCCCGACAGCGTCTTGTGGTTATAGACGTTGGCCGGGATCGGCTCGATGCAGGCGCTGGCGCCGCCGCAGATGATGCTGATGGAGGCCGTCGGCGCGATCGCCAGCTTGTGGCTGAACCGCGCGTTGATGCCGCGCTCCTGCGCGTCCGGGCAGGGTCCGCGCTCCTGCGCCAGCAGCACGGAGGCGGCGTCCGCGTCGCGGCGGATCTTGCGGAACACCTTCATGTTCCAGGACTTCGCCATCGCGCTTTCGAACGGGATGTTGCGGGCCTGAAGAAACGAATGGAAGCCCATGACGCCGAGGCCGACCGAACGTTCGCGCAGGGCGGCATATTTGGCGCGGGCCATGCCGTCCGGCGCGACGGTGATGAAATGGGTCAGCACGTTGTCGAGCATGCGCATCACGTCCTCGACGAAATGCGGCTCCTCGCTCCACTCGTCCCAGGTTTCCATGTTCAGGGACGAGAGGCAGCACACGGCGGTGCGCTCCTCGTCGCGATGGTCGAGGCCGGTCGGCAGCGTGATCTCGCTGCACAGATTGGAGGTCGTGACCTTGAGACCCAGCTCACGCTGATGCTTCGGCAGGGCGCGGTTCACATGGTCGATGAACAGCAGATACGGCTCGCCGGTCTGGAGGCGCGTTTCGAGAATGCGCTGCCAGAGCTGGCGCGCGTCGGTCTCGCGCACGACCTCGCCGGTCTTGGGGCTGCGCAGACCGAACATCGTGCCGGCCCCGACCGCGAGCATGAACTCGTCGGTGACGTTGATGCCGTGATGCAGGTTCAGGCCCTTGCGGTTGAAGTCGCCGGAGGCTTTGCGGATTTCGAGGAATTCCTCGATCTCGGGATGGTGGATGTCGAGATAGACCGCCGCCGAGCCGCGCCGCAGCGAGCCCTGGCTGATGGCCAGCGTCAGCCCGTCCATGACATGGATGAAGGGGATGATGCCGGAGGTCTCACCGCCCTTGACCTTCTCGCCGATGGAGCGGACCTGGCCCCAATAGGTGCCGATGCCGCCGCCGTTGGAGGCGAGCCAGACATTCTCGTTCCAGGTGTTGACGATGCCCGGCAGCGAATCCGGCACGGAATTCAGGAAGCAGGAGATCGGCAGGCCGCGGGTGGTGCCGCCGTTGGAGAGCACCGGGGTCGCCGGCATGAACCACAGCCGCGACATCGCGTCATAAAGCCGCTGGGCATGTGCAAGATCATCCGCGAAGGCGCAGGAGACGCGCGCGAACATGTCCTGATAGCTCTCGCCGGCCAGCAGGTAGCGGTCGTTCAGCGTCGCCTTGCCGAACGGCGTCAGCAGATCGTCGCGGCTGCGGTCGAGCACAAGATCGGAGGGCTTGGGCTGCGGCGCGAGCGGGCCGCCGAGCGGCGCCGGCTGCGGCACGGCCTGCTCCGGCAGTTCCCCGAATGGCAGGGTCATGGGCTCAGTGGACAGAGCCACAATATCGGCCACCCCATCGGCGGGGCGGCTGTCAGCCGCAACGGCGAACGGCGCCGGCCGGCGGGTGCTGGCGGAAAGCTGGGGCGGAACGAGGCGACCTTCGCTGTCGAAATCGTAGGCTAGAGACATCGGCGATCCCTTGTGTTGGCGCGGCGAGCGGGCGAGCGGACGGTTGACGCGACGATGACAGGCTCCTGAGAGCTGGTCCTCTGGCAAGTTTCTCTGGCTCGCGGTTTGAAGGGTCCTGCCAGCCTTCGGGGGGCTGTTTCAGCCCCGCCGGCGGCGTGAATGGCAGGCCCCTCGCCGCTCACAGTTGCGGGGGCAGCTCCGGAATCGGCCAATCCTACGCGCCACACCGGATTTAATCATTGCACCGGCTCACCACCAGATATGGCGATCCGAAGAACCATCGTCCGCAAGATATGGCGACAGGGGTTACCGAGTCGTCAAGACGCCAAGCGAAAAGTTTTTGCAGGCCGACGACAGCGGGGGGAAGAATCCGAGATAAGCGGGGATAACGCGCGCCCGCCGCAGGGCTGCCCTGCGAAACCGGCGGGACGGACCCGCGACCCAATGTCCCGGTGCCCGGCCACGGCCCCAGAATCCCACCCGGAGGGGCGCGGAAACCCCGCCTAGGCGATTCGCGCCGGGCTCCGGAGGGGTGGCAGCACTGATTCGCCGCGGGCGGCCCGCTGACCCGGGCGCGCCAGCCGCACGGAAAAGGGCAGCGCAACCTGCGCCGCCCCCTTCGGAATTGCGGGCCGCAGCGCCGGCGGGATCAGCCCGCCAGCTTCTCCATCTCGGCGATGATGGCATCGCCCATGGCGGCGGTGCCGATCACGGTGGTGCCCTCGGAGGCGATGTCGCCCGTGCGCAGCCCCCTGCCGAGCGTGGCGGCGATCGCCTGCTCGACGAGGTCCGCCTCGCGGCCCATGTCGAAGGAATAGCGCAAAGCCATGCCGAAGGAGGCGATCATGGCGATGGGGTTGGCGACGCCCTTGCCGGCGATATCCGGTGCCGAACCATGGACCGGCTCATACATCGCCTTGCGCTGGCCGGTCTTGGCATCGGCCTCGCCCAGCGAGGCAGAGGCCAGCATGCCGAGCGACCCGGTCAGCATCGCGGCGACATCCGAGAGCATGTCGCCGAACAGGTTGTCGGTCACGATGACGTCGAACTGCTTGGGCGCGCGGACGAGCTGCATGCCGCCGGCATCCGCCAGCATGTGTTCGAGCTGCACGTCCTTGAACTCGCGGGCATGGAGCGCGGTGATGACCTCGTTCCACAGCACGCCGGACTTCATGACGTTGCGCTTCTCCATCGACGTCACCTTGTTGCGGCGCTTGCGCGCCAGTTCGAAGGCGACGCGGCCGATGCGCTCGATCTCGTAGGTGTCGTAAACCTGGGTATCGGTGGCGCGCTTCTGGCCGTTGCCGAGATCGACGATGGTCTTGGGCTCGCCGAAATAGACCCCGCCAGTCAGTTCCCGCAGGATCATGATATCCAGACCCTCGACCAGTTCGCGCTTGAGCGAGGAGGCGTCCGCCAGCGCCGGATAGGTCACGGCCGGGCGCAGGTTGGCATAGAGCGCGAGGTCCTTGCGCAGGCGCAGCAGGCCGGCCTCGGGGCGGTGCTCATAGGCGACCGAATCCCACTTCGGCCCGCCGACCGCGCCGAAGATCACTGCATCCACGGCCTGCGCGCGTTCCATGGTCGCGTCGGTGATGGCGACGCCGTGGGCGTCGTAGCAGGAGCCGCCGACCAGCGCCGTCTCGGTCTCGAACGGGCCGATGCCGCGGGCGTTCATCCAGGCGATCAGCTTCTCGACCTCGGCCATCACTTCCTGACCGATGCCGTCGCCGGGGAGAAGCAGGAGCTTGTGGGTCGCCATGGGATGTCGCCTCGCGTGAGATCAGTTGTGGGCGGATTGCTAAAGCGGGTGGCGACTCTTTGCAACCGAATGGCAGCCCGGCCGGAACCGGGACGCGGACCGCGCGCCGCCGACGGAAAACGGCCCGTCACCGGCGGGCGACGGGCCGTCCTGAATCTCCTGCCGGCGGGCCGAACGGGCGAAGGTCAATCGGACCGCCGCCGCGCCTCACATATGCAAGGCGCGCTTGTCCACGGCGAGGGCGGCTTCCTTCACCGCCTCGTTCAGCGTCGGATGGGCGTGACAGGTGCGGGCGATGTCCTCGGCGGAGCCGCCGAATTCCATGGCGATGGCCGCTTCCGCAATCATGGTGCCGGCATCAGCCCCGACGATATGCACGCCCAGCACGCGGTCGGTCCTGGCATCCGCGAGGATCTTCACGAAGCCGTCCGTGGTGTGGTTCACCTTGGCGCGGCCGTTGGCCGTGAACGGGAACTTGCCGGTGTTGTAGGCAATGCCGGCCTGCTTGAGTTCTTCCTCGCTCTTGCCGACCGAGGCGACCTCCGGGAAGGTGTAGATGACGTTCGGGATCACGTCGTAATTCACATGCCCCGCCTGCCCCGCCAGCAGCTCGGCGACGGCGACGCCTTCGTCCTCGGCCTTGTGGGCCAGCATCGGCCCGGCGATCACGTCGCCGATGGCATAGACGCCCTTCACATTGGTGGCGAAATGCGCGTCGGTCTTGACCCGACCACGCTCGTCCAGCGCGACGCCAGCCTCCTTGAGGCCGAGCCCTTCCGTGTAGGGCACCCGACCGATGGCGACGAGCACCACATCGGCCTCGATGGTTTCGCTCTTGCCGCCGGCGGCGGGCTCGATGGTGGCTTTCAGCGTTTTGCCGGAGGTCTCGACGCCGGTGACCTTGGTGCCGAGCCTGAAGGCCAGGCCCTGCTTCTCAAGGATGCGCTGGAACTGCTTGCCGACCTCGCCGTCCATGCCCGGCAGGATACGGTCGAGGAATTCCACCACGGTCACCTGCGCGCCGAGGCGGCGCCACACCGAGCCGAGTTCGAGGCCGATCACGCCGGCGCCGACCAC
>Ga0182740_1000810_pt1 | contig 25941 bp, 29 predicted proteins | sample eDN5th37CKraftBY_FD_128872 | JGI IMG/M metagenome (GOLD analysis project Ga0182740, IMG submission 128872) | Enriched backyard soil microbial communities from Emeryville, California, USA - eDNA 5th pass 37_C Kraft BY (version 2) (version 2) | ecosystem: Environmental > Terrestrial > Soil >...
GACGCTCAACATCGACTGACGGCCCGGATGAGTCCCCAGATCGATGTCACCGGCGTCCGTGGCGAAGAGCCATCTTCGCCGGGAACACGCAGCTTGGGCCGCCGATCATCGCTTGCGAACGACGACCGGCCACCGTTCCCGGCCCGCATTTCAAGACGCCTCGAGAAACGCCCCTCAAATGGGCCAGGACGGGCACAACATAAGGCTGCCCGGACGAGTGTGGATAAGCTTTTTGCAGATTGTAATAAAATCAATAGGTTATACCGGTTTCCGAAATCGGTCTCTCAGCTCGCAAGCCCGGCTGGAGAAAAATCAAACCGTTCCCATATATCGTTTGGTGTGACTCGGGTCACATCGCGTCTCTCCGGAGAGCGCTAATTCTGTCCTCATCATTGTGATCCTGCTGAGCGTCCACCCCACCCCCACAGATAGCTCAGCAGCTGGACCCGGTCTCCCCCAAGGCCGGGTCCTCTTTTATGCTCCGAAGGGACGGAACGCGCGCCATGAAGACCTCTCCCTCCAGCTTTGCCCGGTTCCCGGTTTTGCTGCTTGCTTCGTTGCTCGCACTTTCGCTTGCGGGCACGGCAAGGGCGCAGTCGATCGGCAAGGCGGTCTCCGCGGTACCGTCGGCGACCTATTCGGAAGGTGGCGGATCCCAAACCATCGAAGTCGGCACCGAGTTCGAGCAGAACGACCGCATCGTCACCGACAAGAACGGCGCCGCCGAGATCGAATTCGTGGACGGTACTTCGCTCACCATCGGCGCCAATTCCGAGGTCGTCCTCGACAAGATGATCTTCGACGGCGGCAAGGCGAGGAATGCGACGGTGAATATCGTGCGCGGCACGCTGCGTTTCGTCACCGGCACCTCCGATCACAGCGCCTATCAGATCAAGACGCCGGTCGCGACCATCGGCGTGCGCGGTACCGTGATCGATATTTCGCTCGAGAAGGATGACATGGTCTTCAACACCGTCGAAGGCATCGGCGTCGTCTGCCGCGGCGGCAACGACTGCCGCGACATCCGCGCCGGCGACAAGGCGATCGCGGTGAGCCGCATGGGCTTTCGCCTTGCGACCGCTGCGCAGGCCGCGCGGCTCACGCGCGTCGTCACCGGTGCGCATACGCATTTGTCGCGCCGTATCGGACGCGATCCGCGCATGGGCAAGGGCTTCCAGAAGCGCATGGATAATCTCGACAAGAAGGGCTTGGACAAGAAGGGCTTGGACAAGAAGGGCTTGGACAAGAGGGGCTTGGACAATAAAGGGCTCGACAAAAACCGCCTCGATAAAAAGGGCCTGGATAAGAAAGGGCTCGACAAGCGCGGCGGACTCGACCGTCACAATCTGGATCGTTCGAACCTCGATCGTCAGGGCAAGAACGATCTCGCCAAAAATCTGGACAAGAATCCCGATCAAAATCCTGGCAAGCACTTCGACAGGCGCGGCGCGCTGGAAGGCAAGCACGGCATGGGCAGGGCGGGAGGTAACCGGGCTGGCGATGCTGCGAGGAATTTGAAGCGCCACGACGGCAAGCGTTCGCTCAAACAGATCAAGGAGCACTTCAATCCACGGATTAGGCTGCCGTTCTGACGCGCGTTTAAATCAGTGGTAGCAGGAATATTGTCTTACAATCTATACGAGCAAAGCTCCACTTAAGGGAACGGTTAGAAATGTTCGCTACATGACTAAACGTATAGTTGAAGTCATATTCAGGTTCGCCCATGCAATACGATCAACAGTGGGTTCACGACATCGAGATGGCCATCAGGAATGGCACTCGTGAGAAGCGCGTGGATTCGCTGCGTAAGGTCACCAATCTTTTTCTTTCGAGCGCCGAGCATTTCAACGACAACCAGATCGAGGTTTTCGACAACGTCCTGTGCAAGCTGATCGAGCGCATCGAAACGCGCGCCCTTGCCGAGCTCAGCCAGAAGATCGCGCCGGTGCCGAATGCGCCGAACGAAGTCATCCAGCGCCTCGCGCGGAACGACGAGATTACCGTCGCCGGCCCCGTGCTCACACAATCGAAGCTGTTATCGACCAGCGATCTCATAGAGATCGCGAACAGCAAGGGCCAGCAGCACCTGCTCGCCATCTCGACTCGCCCGAACCTCAAGGTCGAGGTGACAGACGTCCTGATCCATCGCGGCACGCCCGAAGTGCATGGCAGCCTGATGAAGAACAAGACGGCGCAGATTTCGGATCGCGGCTTCTCGGAACTGATCAACAAGGCGGGCGACGACGAAGGCCTGTTGGAGCTGATCGGCCGCCGGCTCGATATTCCGGCGCAGCGCTTCCGCGAATTGCTTGTGCGCGCAACCGAAGCGGTGCGCGCGCGGCTTCTGCTTCTGATGCGCCCCGAAGTGCAGGGCGATATCGAGCGCGTATTGTCGCGCGCCACCGATCAGGTCATCACCGAGGCTACAGCCGGGCACGATTTCAACGCCGCTCTCGAGCGTGCACAGGCGCTCAAGCAAAGGGGCGAACTCAACCAGCAGGCGATCGTCAATTTCGTCGCCGGCCGGAAATACGAAGACATCGCTGCCGGCATTTCGCTGCTGAGCGGGCTGCCGGTCGAACTGATCGACAAGCTGATGCATGCCGAGCGCGGCGAGGGTCTGTTGATCCCGTGCAAGGTCGCGGGCTTCGCCTGGCCGACGGTCAAGGGCGTGCTGAAGAACCGCCCCGGCTGGAAAACGATCAGCGAGGCGGAGCTGCAGAAGATCTGGCACGATTACGTGCAGCTTTCGCGCGACACCGCCGAGCGCATCAATCGCTTCTGGCTGGTGCGCGAAAAGGTCGGCGCCAGCGCCGCGTAAGCAACGGTGTGAGGGGTCAGCCCATCAAGCTCAGTCGGGCTTTTCCTTGGCCTGCCAGAAGCTCATGACACGCAGCGCGGTCTGCTGCGAGAGCTTGGCATATTCGATGCCGGCCTTGCCGAGATCGCGCTCGGAAATCGGCTGCGGGCAAGGCCGCGTCTTCAGGATCGTCCGAACGATCTGCCAATCGAGCCCGGCCGCGCGGCAGGGCACCAGCAGCGCGTTGTAGCCGTCGCCGCGCATCAGGCGGTTGATCAGCGTGAGCGACGCCGCGCAGCGCATCGAAAGGCTGGCGACCAGCTCCTCGTATTTCTCGCCGCGGGCGAATTTCATGATCGCTTCGTTGTTGAGCGCCTGGTTCTTTTGCAACTCGGCGATGATCTGCTGTGCGTGGCTGAAATCGAGCGGCGTTTCCGGCGCGCGCTGCTCGTTGTTGACGCTGGCAAGGAAGCTCTGGATTTCCAGCACATCCTTCGGCGTCGCGATCGACAGCACGCGCGTGCGCACGCTTTCGGTGGCGCGCAGGATGAGATCGCGGAAATGCTTGAGCGGCACATCGACCCGGCGGCTGATTTTTTCGGCGATCGACTCGTCGCCGACCGCGCGATCGACCATGCGCGAATAGCCTTCCTCGGAGAACGAAGCGCCGGCATTGCCGGCGAGCCGGTCAACGACATTGCGATCGCCCCGGCGGAGGAGAACGTCGGTGACGGGCGGCGCGAGCTGCTTGCGGCCGCTGATGGCGCAAAGGTGGGCCTGCCCCTTGGTCTCGGCGATCTCGATCAGGTCTTCGTTGCTGAGCTTGTTCGACTGCGTGAGCACGGGCTCGGCGACTTCGACTTCGTCGTTGCGCGCGAGCGTCTGCACGACGTCGTTCGGCGCCTCGTCGATCGGCGCGATCTTGGCCGAAAGCTCGGCGAGCGCCTTGCTCTCGACATGCTCCATCAGGCGGCCGAGCACTTCGTCGAACACTTCGATCTGCTCGTCGTTGAGGCGCGCGGAGGTCGAGAGAAATAGATCGGTGACGCGCCGGAGTGAGCTTACGCGCTCGTCGCGATTGCCTTTCCGGATCGATTCTTCGAGCTCGGAAATCAGGGAAGTCCGGGTATTCATACGCAAACCCTTCTGGGTCATTCCAGCAAAGGCCTGAGTATCATCGGTTGCGTTAAATACCGCTTAACCAGCGCAACCGAAAAAGTTCTATAAATATCAATATCTTGCCGAGAAACGGGTGCCGAAATACCCGCGGGGGTTACTTCATGAACACCCCAAGACGGCCCGCGAGATCCTGCACGAACTGCCAGGCGACGCGGCCCGAGCGCGAGCCGCGCGTCGTCGCCCATTCCAGCGCCTCGCGGCGAAGCTGGTCGGGCTCGACCGGAATTTTGAAGTGCCTGGCGTAGCCCTCGACCATCTCGAGATATTCGTCCTGGCTGCATTTATGGAAGCCGAGCCACAGGCCGAAGCGATCCGACAGCGAAACTTTTTCCTCGACCGCTTCGCCGGGATTGATTGCGGTTGAGCGCTCGTTCTCGACCATTTCGCGCGCGAGCAGGTGGCGGCGATTGGAGGTCGCGTAGAGGATGACATTGTCCGGGCGGCCCTCGATGCCGCCTTCGAGCACCGCCTTCAGCGACTTGTAGGAAGTGTCGTCGCCGTCGAACGAAAGATCGTCGCAGAACACGATGAAGCGTTCTTTTGCGTCGCGCAAAAGCATCATCAGCACGGGCAGGGACTCGATATCCTCGCGATGAATTTCGACGAGCTTGAGCGCTCCCTTGGCGATCCGCGCGTTCACATCTGCGTGTACGGCTTTCACCAGCGATGACTTGCCCATGCCGCGCGAGCCCCACAGCAGCGCGTTGTTGGCGGGCAACCCCTTGGCGAAACGCTCGGTGTTTTCCTGCAGCGTATCGCGCATACGATCGATGCCCTTGAGCAGGAACATCTCGACCCGGTTAACCCGCGCTACCGGCTCAAGTTTTTTCGCTGCCGCCGACCAGATGAACGCGTCGGCCACCGAGAAATCCGGCTTGTGAGATGCAGGCGGCGCCATGCGTTCAAGCGCGCTCGCGACGCGGTCAAAGGCGTTTGCGAGCATCCCCAAAACGCTGTCGCTCGGCGCAGGCTTATTCATTGGTCACTCCGATATTTCGCTGCACTGCGCATACCTCCGGGAATTCACGGGAGCAAGTAAGGATAGGATATCAGCCTTAAGGATGAAATTTGGGGCGTTTGGGGATTTAACAGCGTCAACCAAGGAGGTTTCGTCTATGCGTTTCATGTCTTTTGCGTTGTTTGCCGCCGGCTCGCTTTTGGCCCTGCCGGTGCAGGCGCAGCCGCTGACCGACCACAATATCTCGATGGGCATGGCGATGGCCATCATGCAGGGCACCCTCGAGCAGTGCACCAAGGACGGCTACAAGGTGTCGGTCGTCGTCGTCGACAAGAGCGGCAACACCATCGCTTCGATCAAGGGCGACGGCACCAATCCGCACACGATGGAATTCGCCCGGTTGAAAGCCTACACCGCGCGCACGCGCAACCAGAGCTCACTCGAGTTCGTGGAAGTGAGCTCGACGCCGAACGGCGCATTGCTGCGCCAAATCCCCGGCGTCGTCGCGATCGGCGGCGGCGTGCCGGTCAAGATGGCGAGCGGCGAGACGATCGGCGCGGTCGGCGCTTCCGGCGCACCGGGCGGCGAAAAAGACGACGTCTGCGTGAAAGCCGGCATCGCCAAGGTCGCCGATCAGCTGAAATAACCAGCCGTTACAGGCGCAAGGCAGCCCGCCGATTTTTGAATAACAATCGCGGGAAAAATATCGTACCTCCGTCGGGTAACTGGCGGGGGTATTTTCATGTCGATCTATCAGGGTATCGATATCGCGGCGTTCAAGAAGCGGCAGGAAGGCAAGCTGCCCGGCGTACTCGGCTTCGAACCGCTCGAGGTCCGCCACGGCTATGTCAAGGCGCGGATGCAGGTGACCGAAAAGCTGCTCGCGCCGAACGGCTTTCTCCACGCGGCGAGCGTCATCACGCTCGCCGATACTTGCGCGGGCTACGGCTGCGTCGCGTCGCTCCCCGACGGCGCGAAGAATTTCACGACGATCGAATTGAAATCAAATTTCCTCGGCACCGCGCGCGACGGTTTCATCGAATGCGAGGCGAGGGGCGTTCACCTTGGCAAATCGACGCAGGTGTGGGACGCGGAAGTGACCGCGAACGGCAAGACCATCGCGCTCTTTCGCTGCACGCAGATCGTGCTCAGATAATCCGCTGCCGAAGATAGGTGGTGATGATCTCGGCGATGATGACGATGCCGAAGATCACGATCAGCACCAGGCCGGCGCGGTCCCAGTAAAGGTTCTCCAGCGCGCTATCGAGCGCCATGCCGAGGCCGCCGCCGCCGACAAGGCCGAGCACCGCGGACTCGCGGATGTTGATGTCCCAGCGGAACATCGCGACGGAAAGAAATGCGGGCTTCACCTGCGGCCAGTAACCCTTGAGCAGCACGGCGAGAGGCGAGGCGCCGGCCGCGACCAGCGCTTCGATCGGGCCGGGCTTGGCCTCCTCGATCGCTTCCGACAGGAATTTGCCGGTGAAGCCGATGGAGTGGACGGCGATCGCCATCGTCCCGGCGAGCGCGCCGGGGCCGAACACCGCGACGAAGAACAGCGCCCACACCATCGCATGAACCGAACGGGTCGCGACCAGAATGAAACGGCCGATGAAATTGACGGCCGCCGACGGCATGACATTGCGCGCGGTGATCAGCGCGACGAAGCTCGCAAGAAATACCGCGAGAATGGTGCCGAGTGTCGCGATATGCAGCGTCTCGACGAGCGCCTGATGGACGACCTTCGGATACCATGCCCAGTCGATCGGCCACATGCGTGCGAACAGATCCACCGTCTGCGCCGGCATGTCGTAGAGAAATTCGGGAATGATCGCGACCGACTGGATCGCCCACACCACGGCGATCAGCGCGAAAAGATAAAGACAGGAGCGTGCAATGCGCTCGGTGAGCGAGAAGCGCTGCCAGACCTTGGGCGCTGCTGCGGCCGTCACTGGAAGAGCCTCCGCACGGCGTTCGACAGAAGCTCGCCGACCATGACGATGGCGATCACCGCAAGCACAATGGTCAGCACGAAATCATAATCGAAGCGCTGGAACGCGGTGAATAATGTCGCGCCAATGCCGCCGCCGCCGACAATGCCGACGAGCGCCGAGTTTCTGAGGTTCGAGTCGAGCTGATAGGACGAGAAGCCGATGAAGCGCGGCATGACTTGCGGCATTACCGCCATCGTCATCACCGACATGAACGAAGCGCCGGTTGCCCGCACGGCTTCGACCGGCTTCATCGACATGTCTTCGATGGCTTCCGCGATCAGTTTGGAGATGAAACCCATCGATGCGACGATCAGCGCGAGAATACCGGCGAGCGCACCGAAGCCGACGGCCTTCACGAACAGGATCGCGACGATCACCGGATGGAACGAGCGCAGGAGCGCGATCAGCCCGCGCGCGCCCCAGGCCAGCGGCGCCGGCGAAATATTGCGCGCGGCGGCAAAGCCCAGGGGCAGCGACAGCGTGATGCCGAAAGCCGTCGCGAGGATCGCAATCTGCAGGCTTTCCAGCATGCCGTCATAGAGCAGCTTCATCTTGTCGGGAGAAAAGTCGGGCGGGAACATCCGCGACAGGAAATGGCCGGCATGGCCGAAGCCCGCGACGAAACGCTCCCAGGTGATGTCGATGATGCTGGTCGCGTAGATGACGTAGAGCGCCAGTACGGCAAGCCCGATCCGCACCGGCCAGTTGGGCGGAAAGGCGTCGCGCGCTGTGCGGTGAGGGAGGCTCGTGTCGCTCAATCCAGCCACCCTTCGCCGCCGTAGATCTGCTTGAGGTGAGAGACTTCGAGTGCCGAGGGCGGCCCGTCGAACACAACGCCGCCCTTGCTCATGCCGATTACCCGGTCGGCATAGCGCTTGGCGAGATCGACGTTGTGGATGTTGACGAGCACGGGAATGTCGCGCGCTGCCGCCTGCTTCGCCATCAGTTCCATGATCTCGACGGAGGTTTTCGGGTCGAGCGAGGAAGTCGGCTCGTCCGCGAGCAGAATATTCGGTTCTTGCATCAACGCGCGTGCGATGCCGACGCGCTGGCGCTGGCCGCCCGAAAGCTGATCGGCGCGCTGCGTGGCAAAATCGCCAAGGCCCACGGCGTCGAGCAGATAGAATGCGCGGTCGATGTCCTTTTTGGGAAATTTCCGCAGCCAGGCCCGCCACAGCGGAACATAGCCAAGCCGCCCGCACAGCACGTTCTCGATCACCGAGAGCCGTTCGACGAGGTTGTATTCCTGAAACACCATGCCGATGTGCCGCCGCGCGCGGCGGAGCTGACGGCCTTTCACCTTGGCAAGATCGGTGCCCATGAACAGGATTTTGCCGCCGGTCGGATCGGTCAACCGGTTGATGCAGCGGATGAGCGTCGATTTTCCGGTGCCGGACGGGCCGATGATCGCCGTCATGCCGCGCTCGGCAAAGGTGAGGGAGATATCGTTCAGCACGCGAATGCCCGCGCGATATTCCTTGCTCAGGTTTTTCAAGACGAGCGTGTGACCGGTGGCGGCTACAGACACGGCAGGAGATGCGGCGGGAGATGCGACATTCATGAATTGATCCGGTTCAGTTATTCGGCCGGTTTCCTGGCTTGGCCCGCCTGTTCCATTTTCTTCTTCGCTTTGGCTTCGTCGCGCGCTTTTTGCGCTTCGTAGGCAGCCTTGTTGTACGGCGTGCCCGAGCCTTCGGCGATGTCGCGCACCACTTTCCAATCCTTCTCGTAGGTGATCGGGAAGAAGCGGTCGTTGCCCTTGAACTCTTTTTGCATGTCGGGCGGGAAGCGGAAATCGTGGAAACAGGCGACGATCTTCTTCGCAAGCTCCGGTTTCAGATCATGCGCATAAGCATAGGACGAAGTCGGAAACAGCTCGCTCGAATAGATCGTACGCAGGTCATCCTCCTTGACCGTGCCGCGCGCGACCATCCGCTCATAAACGCTCGAAGCGACACCGGCCATGTCGTAATCGCCCGCGGCAACCCCGATCGCCGATTTGTCGTGCCCGCCGGACATGATCGGCGTGTAGTCCTTGTTCGGCGTGAGGCCTTCCTTCGGATAGAGCACGAGCGGCGCGAGGTTGCCCGAATTGGACGAAGCCGAAGTGTGCGCGACCTTCTTGCCCTTGAGGTCGGAGAGCTTTTGATAGGGGCTGTCCTTGCGCACGAGCGCGATCAGCCGGTAGCCCTGCGGGCCTTTCTCGGTGCCCATCGCCGCGAACGGCACGGCGCCCGCGAGATTGACGGCAAAGCCCGTCGGCCCGGTCGAGAAGCCTGCGACATGCAGGCGGCCCGAGCGCATCGCCTCGATCTCGGCCGAATTCGACTGCACCGGATAGTAAAACACTTTCTTGCCGGTGCATTTCGCAAGGTAGTCGGTGAACGGCTTGAAGATGTTGGCATAGACCGCGGGATCCTCCACCGGCGTGTAGGCGAACACGATGGTGGAGGGGTCTTTCCACTTTTTCGGATCCTTCGGTGCGTCGGCAACGAGATCGTTGTTGTCGTCGCAATAGGCGGCGTCGAGCTGGCTGTGATGCGCGCATTCCTGCGCCATCGCGTAAGCCGCGATCACCAGCAGGCCCGCGATCAGCAGGATGCGGATCGAGAAGCGCGAGGTGAAGAATCCCATCATGGCGGCGCGCCTTATTTCGCCGCCGGGGCCGCCTGCTTTGCTTTCTCTTCCTGCTTCTTCTTGAGGGCCGCCGCTTCGCGCGCGCTTTCCTTGTCGTAAGCCGCCTTGTTGTACGGCGTACCGGAACCTTCGGCGATATCGCGGACGACCTTCCAGTTATCCTTGTAGTTGATCGGGTAGAAGCGATCGTCGCCGTTGAACTCTTTCTGCATCTCGGGCGGGAAGCGGAAATCGTAGAAGCACTGGATGATCTTCTTCGAAAGGTCCGGCTTCAGGTCATGCGCGATGGCGAAGGATGAGGTCGGGAAGATTTCGCTCTTGTAGATGATGCGGAGCTTGCTGCCGTCGATCGTGCCGCGCGCCACCATGCGCTCGTAAACGTCGGAGGCAACGCCGCCCATGTCGTAGTCGCCCGACAGCACGCCGAGCGCCGACTTGTCATGCCCGCCGGACATGATCGGCTTGTAATCCTCGTTCGGCTTCAGTCCTTCCTTCGGATAGAGCACGAGCGGCGCGAGATGCCCGGAGTTTGACGACGGCGCGGTGTGCGCGACGCGCTTGCCCTTGAGGTCGGAGAGTTTCTGATAGGGGCTGTCGGCGCGCACGAGCGAAACCAGACGATAGCCCTGCGGGCCGTTCTCGGTTCCCTTGGCTGCGAACGGAACGGCGCCCGCGAGGTTGACCGCGAAGCCCGTCGGGCCGGTCGAGAAGCCCGCGACATGCAGGCGGCCGGAGCGCATCGCCTCGATCTCGGCGGCGTTCGACTGCACCGGGTAATAGAGCACTTTCTTGCCGGTGCACTTGGCGAGGTAATCGGTGAAGGGCTTGAAGGCATTGGCATAGACCGCCGGGTCTTCCACCGGCGTATAGGCGAAGACGATGGTGGAGGGGTCTTTCCACTTCTTCTGGTCTTTCGGCGCATCGGCAACGAGGTCGTTGTTCTCGTCGCAATAGGCGGTATCCAGTTCGCCGCGATTCTTGCAGCCGTCGTCCTGCGCAAAAACGAGGGTGGGCAGCAGGGCTATGGCGCTACCAGCGAAAAAGGCGGCAGCCAGCCGTTGGGTCCAGACGGTCATTTTGCATCCTCTCTCGTATTTTTATGGCCGGAACGATACGGGTGTGTGACGTTTCCGGCAATCTCCCCTTGGACTTCAGGGTGCCCCGAAATATTTGCAATCCGGAGGTGCGTGGGTATAGTCCGCCCGCTTCGGTTTTCCGGGCGTATTCGACCCTTAAACCCTCACTTTCCGATAAGGAACCCGATGTTCATCACTCCCGCGTTCGCGCAAGGCGCGCCGGCTGGCGGCGGCTCCGACATGCTGATCCAGATGGCGCCGTTCGTTTTGATCTTCGTCATTATGTACTTCCTGATTCTCCGCCCGCAGCAGAAGCGCGTGAAGGATCATCAGGCGATGGTGAAGGCGCTCCGCAAGGGCGATACCGTCGTGACGTCGGGCGGAGTCGTCGGCAAGGTCACCAAGGTCATCGACGACAACGAGGTCGAGATGCAGATTGCCGACAACGTTCGCATCCGTCAGGTCCGCGCGATGATCAGCGAAGTGCGCGCCAAGGGCGAACCGGTCGCCGACAACGCATAAGCGGCAGGTCACGGCCGAGCGAGGAAGACAATGCTGCATTTTACGCGCTGGAAGGCATGGGCGATTGTTTTGTTCTCGCTCATCGTCTGTCTGTTCACGGTGCCGAGCCTGCTCTCGCCGCAAACCGTGCAGAAGCTCCCGGCGGCCTTGCAGCGCCATCTGGTCCTCGGTCTCGACCTGCAGGGCGGCTCGCACATTCTGCTTGAGGTCGACAGCAATGCCGTCCGCAAGGAGAAGCTCGAAGCGCTGCGCGACGACGTGCGCAAGACCCTCCGTGAGGCGCGCGTCGGCTACAGCAACCTGACGATCCAGGGTAACGGCGTGCAGGTCCGCATCCGCGAAGCCTCCGAAGTTCCCGAAGGCCTGCGCCGGTTGCGCGAATTGTCGGCGCCGGTCGGCGGATTGCTCGCGGTGAGCGGCCAGCGCGACATAGAAGTGAATGACGCCGGCAACGGCCTCATTCAGCTGAACATCACCGAGTTCGGCATCCGCAATCGCATTCGGCAGGCTGTCGATCAATCGATCGAGATCGTCCGCCGCCGTATCGACGAACTCGGCACGGTCGAGCCGTCGATTCAGCGTCAGGGTGACGACCGCATTCTCGTCCAGGTTCCGGGCCTGCAGGATCCGGCGCGCCTGAAGGCGCTGCTCGGCAAGACCGCCAAGCTCACGTTCCGCATGGTCGATATATCGATGCCGGCCGAGCAGGCATTGCAGACCAGACCGCCCGCGGAATCCGAAGTTCTTTATTCGCAGGACGGCCGCCAGCCATATCTGATCGAGCGCCGCGTGCTGGTGCCGGGCGAGGATCTTGTCGACGCTCAGCCGGGCTTCGATCAGCGCACGCAGGAGCCGGTCGTCAATTTCCGCTTCAACACTTCGGGCGGCCGGCGCTTTGCCGCGGCGACGCTGGAGAATGTCGGCAAGCCTTTCGCCATCGTGCTCGACAATCAGGTGATCTCTGCGCCTGTCATTCGCGAGCCGATCACCGGCGGTTCCGGCCAGATCAGCGGTAACTTCACGGTGCAGGGCGCGAACGATCTTGCGATCCTGCTCCGCGCGGGCGCGCTGCCGGCGCCGCTCACCATCATCGAAGAGCGCACCGTCGGCCCCGGCCTCGGGCAGGACTCGATCAACGCCGGCATTTCGGCGGCCTATCTCGGCATGGCGCTCGTCGTCGTGTTCATGATCGTGACCTACGGTTTGTTCGGCCTGTTCGCGAACCTCGCCGTCGCCGTCAACGTCGGCATGATCCTCGGCATCCTGTCTTTCCTCGGAGCGACGCTGACGCTGCCGGGCATCGCCGGCATCGTCCTGACGGTCGGCATCGCCGTCGACTCGAACGTTCTTATTTACGAGCGCATCCGCGAAGAGCTGCGCGCCGGGCGCTCGCCTGTCATGGCGATCGACCAGGGCTTCGAGCGCGCGCTTGCGACCATTCTCGACTCCAACATCACCACCTTCATTGCCGCCGCGGTGTTGTTCTTCATCGGTACCGGCGCCGTGCGCGGCTTTGCCGTGACCCTTGGCATCGGCATCCTGACGACGCTGTTCACCGCCTTCACGCTGACGCGCCTCATCGTCGCGCTATGGGTGCGCTGGTGGCGGCCGCAGACCGTGCCGGTCTGATCGCGAGGAAGTAATGACGACCCAAGCCATGATCTTTCTCGGACTCGGCATCGCCGCGACCATACTGTGCCTTCTGGTGCTGTTCGGTTATCTGCCGCATCTGCGCATCGTGCCGGATAACACCCGGTTCAATTTCGTTCGCTTCCGCCGCATCAGCTTTCCGATCTCGGCGGCGCTTTCGATCCTGGCCCTGACGCTTTATTTCACCCACGGCCTCAATTTCGGCATCGACTTCAAGGGCGGCACGCTGCTCGAAGTTCAGTCCAAGGCGGGGCCGATCGATATCGCCACGATGCGCGGCCAGCTCGACGCCCTCGGCTACGGCGAGGTGCAATTGCAGGAGTTCGGCTCGAACGGCGAAGTCCTGATCCGCATCGCCCAGCAGCCCGGCGGCGACGAGGTGCAGCAGAAGGTCATGACCCGCGTCAAGGCGACGCTTGGCGACAACATCGAATATCGCCGCGTCGAAGTCGTCGGCCCGCGCGTTTCGCAGGAGCTTCTGGGCTACGGCACCATCGGCATTATCGTCGCGATTTTCGGCATTCTCGTTTACCTGTGGTTCCGCTTCGAGTGGCAATTCGCGCTCGGCGCGATGATCGCCAACGTCCACGACCTCGTGTTGACCATCGGCTTCATGTCGATCGCGCAGGTCGACTTCGACCTGACGTCGATCGCCGCGCTCCTGACCATTCTCGGCTATTCGCTGAACGACACCGTCGTCATCTACGACCGTATTCGCGAGATGCTGCGCAAATACAAGAAGCTCGCAATCGAGGATTTGCTGAACATCTCGATCAACGCCACGCTGTCGCGCTCGATCATCACCCACGTCACGGTGTCGGCGGCGCTGTTCGCGCTTCTGGTCTTCGGCGGCCACGCCATTCACAGCTTCTCGGCGACGATGATGTTCGGCGTCGTGCTGGTGGGCACCTATACCTCGATCTTCATCGCCTCGCCCATTCTGATTTATCTCGGCGTCGCGCAGGGGCGCACCGCGCATCTTGAGGACATCGAGGAAGATCTCGCCAAACCCGCGGCAAAACCGGCTCCGGCGCTCGGCAAGCCTGAGCCCAAGCCTTCGCCCGTCAAGCCTTCACCCGTCAAACGTTGACCGATCCCGCCGAACGGCATTTACCCCGTCAGGCCCCGATCGAGGCCTATGGCGCGGGCGGCTTTCGTTTCGCGGAGATGTCCCACAAGGGCTCGCTGCTCTCGCTGCCCAGCGGGATATGGGCCTGGCCGCCGCGAAGCGCTGCGGAAATCGACATCGCTTCGCTGACCCGCGTGTTCGCCGAAAAAGCCGCTATCGACATCTTCCTGATCGGCTGCGGGGCCGAGCCGGTGCTGCTGCCTGCGCCATTGCGCGAGCGGCTGCGGGCTGAAGGCATCTCGTTCGACGTCATGCCGACCCGCGCCGCCGCCAGCACATACAACGTGTTGCTTGCTGAAGGCCGCCGCGTCGCTGCCGCGCTGATTGCGGTAGAATGAACGATGGACCTTGCTGCGAGCTATGAGAGTTGCCGCGCGCTGGTGCGCGCCGAGGACCGCGACCGCTATCTTGCGGCGCTGTTCGCGCCGGAGGCGAAGCGGCATCATCTTTTCGCGCTCTATGCCTTCAACATCGAAATTCTGCACGTTGCCGAGCGCGTGCGCGAACCGGCGATGGGTGAAATTCGCCTGCAATGGTGGCGAGAAGCCATCGAAGGCAAAGCGGCCGGCGATGCGGCTGCCAATCCGGTCGCACATGCGCTGATCGACACCGTCGAGCGCTGCGGGCTTTCGCATTCATCGCTCGCGGAGCTGATCGACGCCCATGGCTTCGATCTCTACAGCGATCCGATGGCCTCGATGCAGCAGCTTCAAACCTATCTTGACGAAACCTCCGTCGCGCTGATGCGGCTCGCCTTGCAGGTTTTGGATGATGACGGCGAAAGCCGAATGAGCGCGACCTTCGCGGGCCGAGCCTTCGGCCTTATGGGTTTGCTGCGCGGCTTCGGGCTGCATGCGTCACGCGGCAAGATATTTGCGCCGCCGCTCGACGTGCTCGCGCATCACGGCGCCGATTATGCAGCAGCGCTTTCGGGCGAGGTCACCGATAATCTGTCGGCGACCCTTCGCGAAATGCGCGAGCGGTCGCGCAGCGACTGGATGCTGGCGCAGCCTTCGCTGACGAAGAAAAATCAGGCGCTCGCGGCCTTGCTGCCGGCGGCGCTCGTGCCGGAATATCTCGCGGCGATGGAGCGCTCCGGCTACGATCCGTTCCGCACGCGCATTGAAATCGCGCCGTGGAAGAAGCCTTGGATTTTATGGCGCGCCGCGCGGCGCTAGGCCGCGTCGGCCTTGGCTTTGCCGAGCCAGCGTTCCAGATCCGCTTTGGCGCGTGAGGTGATCGCCTGCTTGCGCGAGATCGCGCGCTGCGAGCCGCGCAGCTTGCCGCCGGTCGGCTTCTTCAATTCCTCGGCGGGCGGGAACAGACCGAAGTTGATGTTCATCGGCTGATAGGAGCGGGCAGGCGCATTGTCGTCGGCCAAATGTCCGCCGGTAATGTGCGCGAGCAGGGCGCCAAGCGCAGTGGTGGGCGGCGGCAAGCGAAGCTCCTCGCCGCGCCGCTCGGCCGCCGCGAATAGCGCCGCCATCAAGCCGACAGCCGTGCTTTCGACATAGCCTTCGCAGCCGGTGATCTGTCCGGCGAAACGAAGCCGCGGCGCGGCCTTCAGGCGCAGCATATCGTCGAGCAGCCTGGGCGAGTCGAGATACGTATTCCGGTGCAGGCCGCCGAGCCGCGCGAATTCCGCATTCTCGAGGCCGGGGATCATGCGGAAGATGCGCACCTGCTCGCCGTGCTTGAGCTTGGTCTGGAAGCCCACCATGTTGAACAGCGTGCCTAACTTGTTGTCCTGGCGAAGCTGGACGACGGCATAGGCTTTGGTTTGCGGGTCGTGCGGATTGGTCAGGCCGAACGGTTTGAGCGGGCCGTGCCGCATCACTTCCATGCCGCGTGCCGCCATGACTTCGATGGGCAGGCAACCGTCGAAATAGGGCGTGCCTTCCCACTCTTTGAATTCGACCTTCTCGGCTTGGTTCACCGCCGTGACGAAACGCTCGTATTGCTCGCGCGTCATCGGGCAGTTGACATAGTCGGCGCCCGAGCCGCCGGGCCCGGCCTTGTCGTAGCGCGACTGGAACCAGGCAACGTCGAAATTGATCGACTCGCGATGCACGATCGGCGCGATCGCGTCGAAGAAAGCGAGCGCCGACTCTCCCGTCAGCCTGCATATTTCCGCAGCGAGTGTGGGCGAGGTCAGAGGACCGGTCGCGACAATCACGCTGTCCCAGTCCGCAGGCGGCAGCGCGATTTCCTCGCGGGAGATTTTGATATTGGGATGGCTCTCGATGACGCTCGTCACCGCCGCCGAAAAGGCCTCGCGATCGACCGCGAGCGCGCCGCCCGCCGGCACCTGATGGCTGTCGGCCGAGCGCATGATGAGCGAATTCATCTGCCGCAATTCGTAGTGCAGGAGGCCGACCGCATTCATCTCGGAGTCATCGGAGCGAAACGAGTTCGAGCAGACAAGCTCGGCGAGCTTTTCCGTCTTGTGCGCGGGCGTAGCCCGGACCGGGCGCATCTCGTGCAGCGCGACCGGAACGCCGCGCTCGGCGAGCTGGTAGGCGGCTTCGGAGCCCGCGAGGCCGCCGCCAATGATGTGAACTTCCTTCATGGCGGCGAAATTAGACGCGCGGAGCGGCAAAACAAAGGGTGTCGGAGCGGGCGGCGCTGATGGGGCCGAAAACACAAAGGGCCCCGCAAGGGGGCCCTTCAGATCATTCGCAGGAAATGCGAATTAGTGGACGGTCGCAGCCGACTGGCGGGCGATGAAATCGATGTCGCTACGGCGGACATTGATGTCAGCAAGCTCACGGTCGTCGAGCCGCATCAACTCTTCATAAGTCCGCTCGTAAGCGCGCCAGCGCTTGTAAACGCGAACGAGATTACCCCAGAGCAACATTTTCGGTCTCCTACATCTCTCAGGCCCGGGGCCTGAGTCGTCTTCGTTGTTGGGCTGTATGTATCGGAGGCGGGGGGTGCCGGTTAGATGGGCAGCGGCAATGCTGCAATGCGGTAAATGCATGGGGTTATGTTAAAATCTTAGTATTTTCGTAATGGCTTAGCGCGGCAATGAGGGCACTCGCGCCGCAACAAAAAGGCCGCTAAAACGCCCCGATTCAACCGCACGGCGCGCCGGTTTTCCGCGCGCCGCTTTTGGGGGCCATAATGGCGAAGGCGAAGAAATCAGCGAAAAAATCGAAATCCAATAAGAAATCAAAGGCGAAGCCGGCTGCGAGGAAGGCCGCGCCGAAAGCGGTTGCCGCCAAGAGCGCTTCCAGGACCGTATTCAACCTGCCGCAGACGGCCATTCCGGTCGCCGGCACCGATCTCGTGTTCCCGATCCGCCGCATTTACTGCATCGGCCGCAACTATGCGGCGCATGCCATCGAAATGGGTTCCGATCCGACGCGCGAGCCGCCGTTCTTCTTCCAGAAGCCTGCCGATGCCGCCCAATACGTCGCGCCGAAGACCGTCGGTTTGCACCCGTACCCGACGCTGACGAAGAACTATCACTACGAAGTCGAGATGGTCGCCGCGCTCAAGTCGGGCGGCAAGAACATCAAGGCCAAGGACGCGCTCAAGCATGTTTACGGCTACGCCGTCGGCATCGACATGACACGCCGCGATCTTCAGGGCCAGATGAAGGATCAGAAGAAGCCGTGGGAAATCGGCAAGGCGTTCGACAAGGGCGCGCCCATCGGCCCGATCTTTCCCGTCTCGAAAATCGGCCATCCGTCGAAAGGCACGATCCAGCTTCTCGTCAACGGCGAGGTGAAGCAGAAGGCCGATCTCTCGCAGATGATCTGGAGCGTTGCCGAGCAGATCGAGAAGCTTTCCGAGGCGTTTGAATTGAAGGCGGGCGACATCATCCTCAGCGGCACGCCGGAGAATGTCGGCGCCGTCAAGAAGGGCGATACGATGACCGCTCGGATCAAGGGCTTTCCGGATCTGACGCTCAAGATCGTCTGATCGTTCCAAATTATACGCGCCCCGCGGCAGCGGCTTGCTTGCTCGCGGGGCGCGCTTTATTTTGCCGTCATCGACCGAGTGGCAACTAGGGTTCCGGGCGGATTACCGCTGCTGGTCCGAGCGTTGCAGAAACCGCGAGAGTTTCGCGGCTGCACCCAAGGGACAAAAGCCCAGGGGAGGAGAAGTCGAGACAACCAGCACCAAACGGTGCCAACGGAGGTCTCAGTGACTTTTACCTCGCTGCTGCTCATCGTTCTTGCTTCCCTGATTCACGCGACCTGGAACCTGCTGGCCAAGCAGGCTTCGCCGGCCGGCCCAACCTTCGTTTTTTTCTACAACGTGGTTTCCTGCGCCGCTTATGCGCCGTGGGTCGTCTATCTGCTGGCGAACGGCGCCGTAATCTGGAATCCGGCGGTGATCGGCTGGATGGTGCTCAGCGGATTGATTCATCTCGCCTACAGCCTCTGCCTTCAGCGCGGCTATCAGCGGGCGGAGTTTTCCGTGGTGTATCCGGTCGCGCGCGGCACAGGCCCGATGCTCGCGACCGTCGGCGCCATTCTCGTGCTGGGGGAAAATCCCACGAGCCAGGTGCTGATCGGTATGCTGGCCGTGGTCGCCGGTATCGGCCTCATTGCGACACAAGGTGATTTAGCCGCGTTCCGCAGGCCCGGCGGCCAGACCGGCGTTCGCTGGGGCACGGCAACGGGCGGTTTGATAGCGGCCTACACGGTAGTCGATGCCTATAGCGTCAAGCAGGTCGGAATCGCGCCGGTCGTGCTCGACTGGTTCGCCAACCTGTTGCGATTCTTTCTGCTTGCGCCGATCGTCATTGCCAATCCGAAACGCGCCCGCGAAAAAATGCGCGGCTTTTGGTGGCTGGCCCTCGGCGTCGGGTTGCTGTCGCCGCTGTCGTACATTCTTGTGCTCGCGGCACTCGATCTCGGTGCGCCGCTCAGCATCGTCGCGCCGATGCGCGAAATGTCGATGATGATCGGCGCGCTGATGGGGATGGTGGTGCTGCACGAGAAGGTCGGCCCCTGGCGGCTCGCCGGCTGTGCCGTTCTGATCACCGGCGTGATTTTGCTGTCGTCGTCTTGAGGGAAAAGATCATGGCCGGAAATGTCCGGCCATGATGCTTCCGCGGGCTGGGCCGGGCGCGCCATGTCCTTCAAGCGGCCGCGTGGAACTTCGAGCTCGGATTATTCGAAACCGTTGGTGGCTGCTCTGTTTCAAATAGCGAAATTTCCGATGGGTTTATTCCGGAAATTCGTTGTTTCGCATAGGAAAACGCCTGCTATAGGAAAGCGGGGGACTCCACATTTGAGGCTGGAAAAATTCCGATGACGCATTGGATACGGTTCGAGAAGAACGGCAAGCTCGGCTTCGGCAAGCTGGAAGGGAATACGATCACCGTTCATACGGGTGATATGTTCAGCGATGCCAAGGCAAGCGGCGAGACGGTGAAGCTTTCCGACGTGAAGATCGCAACGCCTTGCGATCCGTCGAAAATGATTTGTCTCTGGAATAACTTTCATCAGCTTGCGGCGAAGCTCAATCAATCGGAGCCGGAAGAGCCGCTCTGGTTTATCAAGGCCGCCAACGCCTACTGGCCGGCGAACCAGCCGATCCGGCGCCCGAAAAGCTATAGCGGCAAGATCATCTATGAAGGTGAGCTTGGCATCATTATCGGCAAGAAGTGCGCCGATATCAGCGAGGCGGAAGCGGGCAGCTACATCTTCGGCTACACTTGCGTGAACGACATCACCGCTGTCGATCTGTTGAAGAAGGATAAATCCTTCGATCAGTGGTCGCGCTCGAAAAGCTTCGACACCTTCGGCGTCTTCGGCCCCGTCATCGCAACCGGCCTCGACCCGATGAAGCTTTCAGTGAAGACGATCCTGAACGGCGTGGAGCGGCAGAACTATCCGGTTTCCGACATGTTCTTTCCGCCGCACCGGCTCGTTGCCGCGCTCTCGAAAGATGTGACGCTGCTGCCGGGCGATATGATCGCTTGCGGCACCTCCCTCGGGGTCGGCACCATGAAGGATCCGAAGAACACCGTCGAAATCGTCATCGACGGCATCGGCAGCCTGACCAACACCTTCGATCAATAACAGGCACCGCCGGAACGTCATGACGCTCACGACCATCCTGTTGCTGGCTGGCGCCGGGATGGCCGGGGGTCTTGCCAATGCCGTTGCCGGCGGCGCTTCGCTCATCACTTACCCGGCGATGCTTGCGACCGGGCTACCGGCATTGATCGCGACGGCGTCGAATTCCGTCGCCGTCGCTCCGGGCCACGCAATGGCGGCTTTCGCCGATCGCGAGCGGTTGCCGCCGGTCGATCGCCGCGCCGTTGCGATTTATGCGATCTCGATCCTCGGTTCGATTGCCGGCGCCGTCCTACTACTCGTCACCTCGGAGCGCGCGCTGTTGTTCATCGTTCCGTTGCTGCTCGGCATTGCAACGGTGATCTATGCTTTTTCGCCGCAGATCGAGCGGCTCGTCCGTGGCCTTGCGGGCGGCGAGCCGCATCCGCTGCTGTCACAGACGCTCCTTGCGGCGACGGCCGTCTATGGCGGTTATTTCGGCGGCGGATTAGGCGTGATGCTGATGGCAATCCTGTCCGTCGTCGGCATCAACGATGTGCGAACGGCAAATGTCCTCAAGAATGCGATCGCTACGGCCGTTGCGGCGGTCGCGATCGCAATCTTTGTCGTGAAGGGCGTGGTCTCCTGGCCCGAGACGCTGGTGATGCTCGCGGGTGCGGTTACCGGCGGTTATGCGGGCGGACGCCTGATCCGGGTGCTGCCGCCCGCGCTCGTGCGCATGGTCGTCGTAACGGCAGGCGTCGTGATGACCTGCTACTACGCCTGGCGCGACTGGTTCTAGTTGCTGGCGGACGGGAAATATTCTTCGATCTGCCGCCGCACCGTGGCGTAGCACTCGCAGGCGCACTGCTCGAGGCCGCTGCGGTCGATGATTTCGATCTTGCCGCGCCGATAGCGGACCAGGTTTCGCTTTTGCAGCGCGCGCGCGATCAAGGTCACCGTCGTGCGGCGCACGCCGAGCATTTGCGAGAGAAATTCCTGGGTGAGGGGAATTGTATCGCTATCGATGCGATCGCGCGTTTGCAGCAGCCAGCGGCACAGCCGCGCTTCCGCTTCATGAAATGCGTTGCAGGCGGAGCCTTGCTGGATTTGCGCCAGCAGCACTTCATTATACTTGACGATGACGTCGCGCAGCACCGGGCTTGCCTTGACGGCGGCTTGCAGTTTTACGGTCGGAATGCGCGCCATCGTGCCAGCGACCTGCACGACAGCACGGTTGAATGCGTGGCGCGGGCCGAGCCCCGACATCGCGCCGACCGTGCCTTCGCGGCCGACAGTGGCGGTTTCAATGCTCCTTTCGCCATCGTTCATGACCGCAACCAGCGAGATCATGCCCGAGTGCGGGAAATAGACCTGTTCAATCGGCTCGCCTTGCTCCTGCAAGGTCGCGCCTTGCGCGAATGGAACTTCCTTGATGTGCGGTTGAATGAGCGATAGCTCGGCTGCACTCAGCACTGAAAGAATCCTGTTACGGCCTTCAATACCTTGCGGTGCGATATTCTTTAGCTTTTCTTGCACGAAGCTACCTTCCCCCGCGGTCAATCCGTGAGGCGTCGGAGATTCAGAGCAAACCAAAGCGAAAGCTCTCAACCACGCGCAATGATTGACCGGCAGGTTTTTCTTAGCTTGACGCTTGTCCTAGTGTCTGTACGTCACCGTACATAACGCGGCAGCGGGGCTGTTCGTTCCAGGCGCGTTTTGCTCAGGGCAGGTGCCGCCATAGCCACAGAATGATTGCTGCTCCCAGCGCCGCACCGGTGAAGCCGATATAGGCGCCAAGGCCAATCATCTGGCCCATTAATCCGAGGTGGTATCCGATAAACGCACCGGCGACGCCGACGAGTGAGGTCGTGGCCGAGCTGCGCTGAGCGCCGAACTGCCGCGCGAGCCACGACGGCCCGTGGAAACGATCGAACACCATGCCGGCGGCGACGCCGATAACGATGACCAGAATAAAAGCCGTGGCCGGATCCGTGCCGATCATGCATTCCCCCACCCGATGGAGGCGATGATAGCGGCTTTATCGGCGATTCAAAACGCGCGCTTCGCGCGGCGGGCAGCCTGTGGTAGGGCTCGCGCAACCATTCAACCTTGCCATCAATCCTGTTGCAAAACCGATGCGACTTTTCATTGTGCTGCTGTCGGTAGTGCTGCTCGCGGCTGCGCCCGTGCTGGCGGAGCTTTCCGCGACCACCGGCGGCTATCTTCAGGAGATCGGCATCGACCCCGGTAGCCGCGAAATCGCAGCCGTGGCCAATGATCGCGTCCGCTTGCGGGACGGCTCGGTCGCCAGCCTCGATGAACTTGCGCGTAAGCAGAAATCGAAAGCCGATATCATGCGCTTCGTCGGCACGCGCCATTTTGTGCAGGCCTACCGGCAGGACGCGGCGACGCGCCTGCCGGCGACCGATCGCTTCGACGAAATGTATCTGACCGACGAGGAGCGCACGCTGGTCCGGCCTGCCTTGCGCCGGGCAGGCGATGAGCTTTATCTACGATCGTTGCAACAAGGAAAGCAAAAATGAATTCGGTGAAGGCACTTTTCTTCGATGTATTCGGGACATTGACCGACTGGCGCAACGGCGTCGCGCGCGAGTCCGAAAAAGTGCTGTCGCCGCTCGGCTATAAGCTGGACTGGCTCGCATTCGCCGATGCGTGGCGCGGCGAATATCAGGTCGGCATGGAAGAAGTGCGCTCCGGCCGGTTGCCGTTCGCCAAACTCGATGTCGTTCATCGCCGCAACCTCGATCGTATTCTGCCGCGCTTCGGCATCAAAGCGGAGGAGGGCGTGCTGAAAGACCTCAACCTCGTGTGGCATCGCCTCGAAGCATGGCCGGACGTGCCGCCGGCGATGGCGCGGCTGAAAAGGAAATTCATGCTGGCGCCCGTCTCCAACGGCAACATCTCCCTGATGGTCGCGATCGCACGCAAAAATTCATTTCCGTGGGACGCCATTTTCGGCGGCGAATTCGCTCACGACTACAAACCGAAGCCGCGCGTATATCTCGCGGCCTGCGAGGCGCTCGATCTCGAACCTTCGGCCTGCATGATGGTCGCGGCGCATTCCTACGATCTGCAGGCGGCGGCCGCGCTCGGTCTCAAGACCGCTCATATCGCACGGCCTCAGGAAGCGCCCGGCAAAGGCGAGGCGGGGCCGAGCGTGCCGGTCGATCTCGCAGGCCAATCGCTGGGCGATATTGCCGATCAGCTGGGCGCATAGTGTTTTGTCACCGGTATGACCTCGGCACGTCAGTTTGAATGAGGTTTCCCGACGTTTCTCGCCGCTTGACGGCATATATGCTCTTTGAGGTACCTTTTGACCTTCGATGCACTCCATTTCGAAAAATCGCCTGCCGGCGGTTTCTCGTAACAACGAAGGCAAAAAGAGAGAGGAGCGTTACGAATGAGCATTTTCGGAAAAATCATGAGCGCGATCTTCGGTACGAAGGCCGAGGCTGCCGAGAGCGGTCAGGTTATCCCCGAAGTCGACGTGGCGGCGATGCTCGATAAGGCGGTTGCCTCCAAGGGCGAAAAGCTCGACTGGCGTAACTCGATTGTCGACCTGATGAAGGCGCTCGATCTCGACTCGAGTCTGACGAACCGCAAGCAGCTCGCCCACGACCTGAATTACACGGGCGACACCAACGACTCCGCCTCCATGAACATCTGGCTGCACAAGCAGGTCATGGAGCGTCTTGCCAAGAACGCCGGCAAGCCGACAGCTGATTTGATGAAGAAGTAAGTCTTCTTCGCATAAAGACGGCGCGCCACCGGAAGGCAGCGCGCCGTTTTTTTTTTTGGCTAAGGTCAGCCGCGCGGCCTCATTCGTATGTGACGGTGCGCCGGTAGAGATGCCATGTGGCGTGACCGAGCACCGGCATGACGACCGCGAGCCCCACGAAGAACGGCAGCGAACCGATGGCGAGGAGCGCGGCGATAATGATGCCCCAGATCGCCATCGGTACGGGATTGGCGAGCACGGCGCGGACCGAAGTTTCGACGGCGACCGCCGCACCGACGTCGCGGTCGAGCAGCATCGGGAACGACACGGCCCCGATCAGGAAGCTCGCGAGCGCGAATAGGAAGCCCGCGGCATTGCCGTAGAGCATCAGCTTGTGGCCGGCTTCGGTCGTCAGCACTTCGTGGAAGAATTGGCTTACATCGCTTGGCGCGTTAAGCCCGAACAGCGATTGATAGATCGCTTGCGCGGTATAGAGCCAGCCCAGGAAAAGGATCATCAGCACAATGCCAAGGGCGGTGATCGCTCCGATGGACGGCGAATGCTGAACGTCGAACGCGTTCCGCCATGTCGTCTCAAGCCCGGCTTCCCGGCGCCGGCTCATTTCGTAGAGGCCGACCGCGGCGATCGGGCCGATGAGGGCGAAGCCCGCCATCAGCGGGAACAGAAGCGGCAGCACGGCGGCGCCGAATGCGAGGCGGCCGAGTGCGAGGCCGACGATCGGATAAATCAGGCACAGGAAGAACAGTTGCGTCGGGAAGGTCATGAAATCTTCCCAGCCTTTGCGGAGCGCTATTTTAAGGTCGCCGAGGCCGATTTTGCGGATCGCAGGATGCGCAGGGCGGGCGCTCGCGCCCGAGATGACATGAAAATTAGCCATGCTGGTCCTCCTCAATTCCGGGATTGAGGCCGTGACGTGGCTGGCGAAGCAGTTGTCAGCCGCGTGCGCGAACCGCAATGCCCGTTTGTTTCAAGACTACGCAGCGCCGCTGGTATGGTTCCATATCGACTCCGCGAGCTGGCGGGAATCATCCTCCCGTTTTGTAAGGGCGTAAAGAGGGCCCCGAACACGGTTCCTTGATTGCGAAAACAGCGCGCGTTATGCGATTCAAATTTGAAGGAAAGCCCATGATGCGGCAGGCGCAGCACACGATCGCCGTTGAGACGCGCGGCAAGGGATTGATTGACATCACGCGCGAGGTGAGCGGATGGCTCGCGGGACAGGGTGTCGGCGCAGGCTTGCTCACGCTCTACTGCCGCCATACATCCGCATCGCTTCTCATCCAGGAGAACGCTGACCCGGACGTGCAGAAGGATTTGAAAAAATTCTTCGAAGACATCGCGCCCGAATCCCGCAACTACATTCACGACACCGAAGGGCCCGATGACATGCCCGCCCATATCCGCACGGCTTTGACGCACACCTCGCTCTCCATCCCCGTGACGAAAGGCGCGCTTGTGCTCGGCACCTGGCAGGGCATCTATCTGTTCGAGCATCGCAGCAGCCCGCACCGGCGCGAAATCGTGCTGCATTTGGTTGGCGAATAGGCTGTGCCGGTAAGTCACCTTTCGGCCATCGGGTTTCGCTAGTAAAACCGAATGGAAACAGGGAGAGAAATCATGGCCGATCTCACGCTCTATCACGCTGTCCCGTCGCGCTCCGCGGTCGCGCTCTGGATGCTGGAAGAAATCGGCCAGCCCTACGACATTCACAAGCTCGACTTGCAAAAAGGCGAGCAGCTCAAGCCCGATTATCTCGCCATCAATCCGATGGGCAAGGTACCGTCGCTCAGGCACAAGGATGCCATCATCACGGAGAGCGCCGCGATCTGCACCTATCTCGCAGACGAATTCCCGCAGGCGAAGCTGAACATTCCTGCCGGCAATCCGCAGCGCGGCGTGTACTTGAAGTGGCTGTTCTTCGGGCCGAGCGTGTTCGAGCCCGCAATGACCGACGCCGCGTTTCCACGCAAGGAAGCGGCGAATCCCGCGGCGCTCGGCTACCGGCCGTTCGATCAGGTGCTCGACATCATGGCGAAGGCTGTGAGCAAGAGCCGGTTTCTGATGGGCGAGCAGTTCACCGCTGCCGATGTCGTGCTCGGTTCCGGCATTCGCTACGGCACGATGTTCAAGCTGATCCCCGAGCGCAAGGAATTTTCCGATTACATTGCGCGCTTCGCAGAGCGGCCCGCGCTGAAGCGCGCGATGGTCAAGGATCA
>Ga0182740_1000811_pt1 | contig 25838 bp, 22 predicted proteins | sample eDN5th37CKraftBY_FD_128872 | JGI IMG/M metagenome (GOLD analysis project Ga0182740, IMG submission 128872) | Enriched backyard soil microbial communities from Emeryville, California, USA - eDNA 5th pass 37_C Kraft BY (version 2) (version 2) | ecosystem: Environmental > Terrestrial > Soil >...
AGGAGTTCAACAAGGACCGCGTTCTCTCGGTTGCCGCCGGCGTGACCTATTACGCCCTGCTCGCCGTCTTCCCTGCCATCGCCGCCCTGGTCTCGATCTATGGTCTCTTCGCGGATCCTGCCACGATCCAGGATCATCTGAACACCGTGTCGGGCGTCCTCCCTGGCGGCGCGCTCGACATCATCCGTGAGCAGGTGACGCGGATCGCCTCGCAGGGAGGCGGGACGCTCGGCTTCGGATTCATATTCGGCTTGGGCTTGTCCCTCTGGAGTGCCAATGCCGGCATGAAGGCGATTTTCGATGCCCTCAACATCGTCTATGGCGAGGACGAGAAGAGAAGCTTCGTTCAACTGAACCTCCGCTCTCTCTGCTTCACCTTAGGTGCCATCGCCTTTATTCTCTTTGCCCTCGCGGCAATCATCGTTCTCCCGATCGTGCTGAACTTCATCGGCCTAGGTTCGGGGACCGAGTGGCTCGTGTCTCTTGCGCGATGGCCGATCCTCCTGATCGGAGTCACGTTCGGATTGTCGCTCGTCTATCGATTTGGCCCCAGCCGTGACAAAGCGGAATGGCGCTGGGTCACGCCTGGTGGCCTCATCGCCGCCGTCCTGTGGCTAGCCGTCTCCATGCTCTTCTCATGGTACGTAGCGAATTTCGGGAGCTACAACGAAACCTATGGCTCGCTCGGCGCGGTGATCGGCTTCATGACATGGATCTGGCTGTCGACGACCGTGGTTCTGCTCGGCGCCGAGATCAACGCCGAGATGGAGCATCAGACAGCGAAGGATACGACCGAGGGCACCGATCAACCTATGGGGACACGTGGTGCCCAGATGGCCGACACGATCGGCGTCGCGAAAAGCTGAACGCTCACGATCAACCGCATGGAAGGCGCTCCCAGGGAGCGCCTTTTTCTATGCCTGCTTCTACCGGCGGGCGAATGAAAATGCACCGGGAGGAACCGGCGCATTCCAGTTCGGCAGGAAGTCTATGAGCTTCGGGTCTAGAGCATCGAACGCAAAAGTCGGTACCGGTTCTGCGTAGGAAGATGCGAGAGAAACAAAAGCTTAGAGCATCGGATGTGAATTCGTATTCACATCCGATGCTCTAGCCGGCCGAGATCGCATCCCCCAGGTTCGGCAGCTTGTACGCCCGACCATCGCCAACATGATCTTCCGAGAACCAGGCGATCGTCGACGTCAAACCTGCATCGAGAGATGTCCTTGGAGACCAGCCGAGAAGCTTCTTGGCCAGGGTGATGTCGGGCCGGCGGCGACGCGGGTCATCCACCGGGAGCGGACGCTTGACGACGCGAGAGGACGAGCCCGTCATCGCCAGAACCTTCTCGGCCAGGTCGCCGACAGTCAGCTCCACCGGATTTCCGAGATTCACTGCCCCGGGGAACGACCCCTCATAAGCCATGAGGCGCAGGAATCCTTCGACGAGATCGGATACGTAGCAGAACGAGCGCGTCTGGCTTCCATCGCCATAAACCGTAATGTCCTCGCCCGCGAGAGCCTGACAGATGACATTCGAAACGACACGGCCATCATCGGCCCGCATGCGTGGACCATAGGTATTGAAGATCCGTGCCACGCGCACATCGGCTCGCCCCGCCCGATCAAAGTCGAATGTGAGCGTTTCCGCGGCGCGCTTTCCCTCATCATAGCAGGCCCGTGGTCCTGTCGGGTTGACGTTGCCCCAATAGCTTTCCGTCTGCGGATGGACCTCGGGGTCGCCGTAAATCTCGCTTGTCGAGGCAAGGAAGAAACGCGCATGAAGCGATTCAGCGAAGGTGAGAAGATTATGCGTTCCGACCACACTCGTCAGCATCGTATGCTCGGGATCCGCTTGGTAATGCGGAGGAGACGCCGCACAGGCAAGGTTGAAGACCTCGTCAAATTTCAGGCGCCTTGATCGCAGCCGAGCCGGCAATGGCTTGATGATGTCACTGTCGATGACGTCGAAACGCGGTTCACGCTCAAGGTGCCGGAGATTCTGCTTTCGCCCCGTTTGGAAGTTGTCCAAGGCGATTACGTGAGCACCCTCACTGAGAAGAGCATCGCAGAGGTGAGACCCGAGAAATCCGGCACCACCCGCAACGAGAACATGCCTACTTTTGCCATTCTTCATCAGAACGCTCTCCTTTTCGGATCCTGGCGGATCCAAAGGTACAAACTTGCTCTACCCCAGAATCATGCGTGGCATTTTTCCAATGCCTTATTAGAATGAATTCACGAGATCATGACTCAACCACCAAGGCGAACGGCTGTTCCTGGTGTCGGTGCCGGATGGCCTGATGGAGATCACGCTCCATCGATGCGGCGCGATGAGCGGCGGTGTGCTCCGAGACGATGCGGCGCCGCGCCCGGTCACCCACTGCCCTTCTCTGATCCTCGGGCCGTTTCTCAAGCACGTCGATGATCTCATCGGAATCGGAGGCCAGAAGGATCTCATGCTCCGGGACGAGAAGCGTCTCGATCCCATCCCAAATGTCGGAAATGATCGGAGTTCCGCAGGCTGCGGCCTCAAACAGGCGAACGCTCGGGCTATATCCGGCCCGGATCATATCGGCACGGGTGACATTGAGCGTGTAACGGCTTTGAGCATAGAAGGCCGGATGATCGTCCGGCGGCACATGATCGATACGCTCCACATTCTCCGGCCACGCGATCTCCTCAGGATATTGCGGTCCGGCGACCGCGAAGCGCAGATGAGGCGCTCGGCGAGCCGGTTCGATGAGGAGGCGCTCCAGCGTCGCTTGCCTGTCAGGGCTGTAGGTGCCGAGATAGCTGAGATCCCAGCGCTTCTCCCGATCAAGGACAGGATAGGCCTCTGGATCGACGGAGCAGTACAGAGCTCTCGCGGCCGGTGATCCGTACCGCTCCATGAGCACATCGAGCATCGGGCCGCCGGTGAACGAAAAATAGACATCGTAATCGGGAATGAGGTCCGGCGACAGATACTCGTAGTCGCCCCGCTCAAGCTTTGCGAGCGTGACCGGTGTATCGATGTCGTAGAACGCCACGACGCCATTCGCCAGACGCTGAACATAGCGCCCGACGTCGACACCTTCCGGCACATAAGAACCGACGATCACCGCGTCGGCATTCTCGATGTCATCCCGGTATCGGTCGAGATCCTCCAGATCGGCATAGAACTCCAGGCGGCAGAAGTCAGGATTCTTCAGATCGCGATGAGCCGCGTACCACGGGACATCGCGCTCGAGGAATAGGATGTCATGCCCACGGGCCGCAAAGGCTCTCAGCAAGGCACGGAAAGTCGTGGCGTGACCGTTTCCCCATGAAGAGGACAAACTCAACCCGAGAACAACGACACGGATCTTGGTCACGCGACGCTCCTCTCGCGCTTCTGGGAAGCTTCCTCGCACAGGATGACGTCCACCTCTGCGCCGCGCCGGGTATAGGTGTGCTCTGTCATGATCCGGGCACGAGCGGCATCACCGATAGCGCGGGCACGCTCGGGAGTCAGCGCCTCGACGTGATCGGCGACATCCTTGCCGTCACGCGCTACCAGAACCTCCTCACCTTCCTTCAGGAACAGCTCCAACCCTATCCAGGCATCGGTAATGAGGCAGGCGCCCGCTCCCGCGGCCTCGAAAACGCGGGTCGCGGGTGAGTACCCGGTGCTCGCCATCGAATCGCGAGCAATGTTGAGGACGGCCAGCGGGCTCGTGTTGAAGGCGTTGTGGTCGCGCGTATAGACATGGCCGATATGGCGCACGTTCGACGGCATGCCTTTCGTCTCCCAGCCGTTGCCGCCGATCAGGAAGGTCCGATCCGGCAGGCATCCTGCCGGCTCCAGAAAGAATTGCTCCACCCGCGCTTCGCGATCAGGCAGGCGATTGCCGAGAAAAGACAGATCGGCCCTGAATCGCTCATCCGCCGGAACCGGATGATGGGTTGTCGGATCGCAGGCATTGTAGATTGGAATACAGCGACGGGCACCGAACCCCTCATAAGCGTCTATCACCGGCGGACCACCGCCATAGGTAAGCACAAGATCGAGAGCCGGCATGGTTCGATGAAGTGGATGGTCGGGGCTTTCGCGCAGCTCGGCCAGAGTGGCCGGTGCATCCACATCCCAGAAAATGCGAATGGCGTCGGGGCGCGAGGCCGCCATGATGCCTTCCAGCAGCTCGTTGTCGAATACGCCGACGCCGGAGGCCTTCACCACGACATCGGCCTTGGCCGCCTCGGCCACGACACCGCGCATGGCCTCTTCCGTCGCTGGATAGACCTTCACCTCGGCCCAATCCGGTGGATCGATGTCCCGGTGCTTCTGGCGGTCGAAAGCATCCGGCTCATAGAAGGTGATGCTGTAGCCGCGGCGCGCGAGATCGCTCAGGAGGCCCCGATAATAGGTGGCAGCTCCATTCCAGTACGACGATAGAAGGCTGGAACCATAGAAGGCGATCCTCATGCAGACATCTCCATCGGCACCGGCGCGCCGTGACTTGCAAGAATGGCGAGGAGCTGGTCGGCCCGGTGGGAGCAGGAATGGCGGCTGCGAATAGCCTCAAGACCGTTCTCCACCAGTGACCGGCGCAGATCGGAATCGTTGAGGATCGCAGTCATGTGGCGCTCCATCTGCCCCTCGTCTTGAGCGACCAGATAATCCACCCCGGGACTGAATAGGCCCTCCGCATCGTTCCAAGGCGAGGAGATCAGAGGGATCCCGCAGGCGAGGGCCTCGAAAACTCGTATCGTCGGAATGCCAGGAAGCATGTCGACATAGAAACGTCTCGGCACATGCACGGTCGCAAGATGTTTCGCGAACACCTCGGGAGCGCGGGCATTCGGCAACCAGCCGCGATAGGTCACGCGATACCGGGCGAGCGTTTCAAGGGCTGCTTGCGGATAGCGGACCCCATAAATATCGAGGGGAAGGCCGACCGTCCGCGCAGGACGGAAGAGAAAGCTTTCCAGTTCCGCGCTTCTCTCGTCATCACCCCAATTGCCAATCCAAACGAGGCCTTTCCGACCCACCTCCTGAGCGGGGGGATGAAAAAGCCGCGTGTCGGCCGCTTCATGCCAGACATGAACGCGATTGCCCCAACCCCAACGACGATAGACCTCCGCGAGCGTTTCGCCAAAGGCAAGGACACCGTCGTAGCCATCGAGGTCGAACTGCCGGATGGCGTCGGGATCACTCACTGCCCTGTGGTGCGTATCATGGAAAAGCAGCGTGAATCGCCCACCTTGTCGCCTCGCTTTGCCGATAGCGGCGACGAGCCAAGGATCATTCCATTCGTGGACGATCACCACATCCGCGCCGGAGAGAGCCTCCCCGAGGTCGAGGTCAGGATCGAAGACCGTCGAGGACAGTTCCGGGTAATGGCGACGATAGGCGTCGAGCCCCGCTTCTCCGTGATCCCTCAGGAGGTTCTCCAGGCTCCAGGCCCCTCGTGGCTCATAGGCCGTGACCTCATGGCCGCGGTGGACGAGTTCGCGCAGCACTCCACGCAGAAAATGGGCGTTGCCATGATTCCAGCAGGAGGCAAGGGAATGTGTGAAATAGATGAACTTCATGCCGCAGCTCCCTCGAGGGAGGATCTCGGAGATTTCCGGCGCAAGACGGAATAGTAGGCGTTGAGAACGCCAGCGCTCATGGCATCGACGGTGTAAGCCTGAGCCCTCTCCTGCGCGGCACGTCCCGTTGCCGCGCGGGATTCCGGATCCTGCAGCAACCGGTCGATCTCCTCAGCCGCCGCCTCGTCATCATTGGGTGCCACGAACGATGCGGCACCCTCCCACAATTCACGGAATGTCGGAATATCGGACAGAACAAGCGCGCATCCACGCTGAGCGGCTTCCAAGACCGCGAGGCCGAAGGGCTCATACCGCGCCATTGACAGAAAGATCGGTGCCTGGCTCAGGTGCCGGGCAATCTCTGAATCGTTCAAGCGCCCAAGTGGTCTCGCATGAGACACGTCAACGTGAGCGCCATTCGGCCCATCGAGCGGACCGGCTGCAAGGACGGGCACCGCAAGCCGGGCCGCAAGCCGGTCGATGACGGAGAAATTCTTGCCTTCGTCCCAGAGACGCCCCGCCGTGAAAACGAAGTTGTCACCGGGTGCCGACCGTCTCGCCATCACGGAACGTCTGCCGTTCCTGACGACTCGGGGAGCCTGAACGAGGCCATAGACCTGAGCGGTTGCCTGCGCGAAAGCCAGGGTCGGCCCGAGCAACCGGTCCACGGAAGCATAGCCTTTCGCGACGAGTTCCGTGCGCCAGACGAACTCCTCCGGCAAAGGACCACCCTTGACGGCCTGCCACCAAGTCGCGACGCAGGAGTGACAGACCGCCACGACAGGCACGTCGAACGAAGCATAAGCCGCAAGAGCCGGGGAATTGAGATGAATGAGGTCCGGCCCGACCTGTGCCACGATGCGAGCGATCACCCGGCTGGCCTCCTCGATCTCCCGCACATTGTGCGCGGTCCAATCGAGAGGAAGGCCTGTCGGGATGAGCGTGGCACCAACCGCTTCGGCGATAGCCTGCTGATCCGCCGAGGGCGCAGGCCCCAGCACTGCCAGTGTCGTTCTGACACCCTCCGCGCGCAGGCCTTTCGCGAGATCCAAGGCGTATTGCCAGACACCGCCGACCGCATCTGCCGTCATGAGCACATGCAGCCTCTCGGCCTTGTCAGACCATTCCATGGCTGGCCTCGATTTGACGCAACGCGGACGCGACATGACCTCTCATGACAGAGCCTCTGCGTTCTGCAGGCGGGTCGAAGAGCCCGAGCGTGCAAGGCCTCGCTCCTCCTGCAGCCACTCTGCCAGTGCCGCCACGCCCTTGAGCCAACTGGTCGGCGGCTTCAGCTCGAGTTCCTGGGTCGCAAGGCGCGTATCGGAAACATAATAGCGCTGATCGCCCGCACGCCAGTCGTCGTAGATTGTCTCGACAGGTCGACCGATGACCTCCTCGATGTGAGTGATGAGCTGGCGCAGGCTGATGGCGTTAGACGGCCCTCCGCCAAGATTGAAGGCCCTGCCCTGGACCGCATCGATGCGCTTCCATGCGGATGCATAAGCGGAAACGGCATCGGAGATGTCGAGCACGTCGCGGACCTGACAGCCATCGCCGTAGATGGTGATGGGCTCACCCTGAAGAGCACGGATCAGGAAGTGGGCCACCCAACCCTGATCCTCGGTTCCCATCTGCCGCTGGCCGTAGATGCAGCTCATCCGCATGACACAGGTTGGAATCCCGAACGAACGGGCATAATCCAGGACATACTGATCGGCTGCGCCCTTCGAACAGCCGTAGGGGGTATGAAAGTCGAGAGGCCGGTTCTCGCCGATCCCGGCATTCCTGATCGCAGGGTCGCGCGGCTTGTAAGCGTCGTTGGTCATCTCCAATTCCACGTCCGCGAGATCGCCATAGACCTTGTTCGTGGAAGCGAAAATCAACGGAATCCGTTCGCCGCGCTGTCTCAGCGCATCGAGCACGTTCAGCGTCCCGCGGATATTGATCTCGAAATCCTCGCGGGGATTGGCGAGACTGGTCGTTACCGCGACCTGCGCGGCCATGTGGAATACGGCCTGTACGTCACGGACAGCATCGGCAACGGCGGCCTCGTCGCGGACGTCGCCGATGATTGTGGAAAGCTTGCCGGGATGCCGCTTCTTGAGCCACTCGAGATTTCGGTCGACGCCGGAGCGTGCCAGAGCGTCATAGATCAGGACATCATGGCCCTCGCTCGCGAAACGATGGGCGAGGTTGGAGCCGATGAAACCGGCGCCGCCTGTCACCAGGACGGGGCGGCGACGGAGGACGGCCGGCGCGGCGGCCGATGTGTCCGAGGCCGTCATGCCACCAGGCCTCGTGCTTCCAGCTCCTTGCGAGCCTCGTTGACGAGATCCTTAGCCTCCTGCTTGGCAACCCATTCGGCGAGCTCCGCCAAGCCTTCCGCAAAATCTTTCCGCGGCTCGTAACCCAACTCCTGCTGGATCCTGCTGATGTCGGCGATGCAATGACGAATGTCGCCGATGCGCGCCTTGCCGGCGATCTCCGGAGCCATCGGATGGTTCATCGCCCGGGACAGAAGCTCCGCCACTTCGGATACGGTTCGGTCCTGCCCGCTTCCGACATTGTAGACGCCGCCGGGAGCCTTCTCATGCTCGAGCGCCAGGACGAAGGCCTGCGCCACGTCTTCCACGTGGACGAAATCGCGTCGCTGCTGACCGTCTTCAAAGATCATCGGCGGCTGTCCGTTGTGAAGCCGCGACGCGAAGATGGCAAGGACGCCGGTATAGGGGTTTGACAGCGCCTGTCCAGGACCATAGGCATTCCACAATCGGAGCGCCACGCCCTCCATGCCGTAAGCCGGACATAGGGTCAGGGTCAGCCGCTCCTGGACATATTTCGACAGGGCGTAGACTGAAGCCAAGGCGGGCTTTTTCCACTCGGGCGTCGGAACAGGAACAAGCGGGCGGCCCTGCTCATCCAGCGGATCCCAGGAATCGCTCTCGCTCCTGCGGGCCGTACGTACGACATCCTCATAGATGCGACCATCCGCATCCTTATAGAGACCTTCGCCGTAGATGCTCATGGATGAAGCCACGACCACCCGTTGCACCGGATTGTCGATGAGCTGCTGGAACAGCACGGCCGTGCCGTAATCATTGACGGAGACATAGCGATCCACCGCGTACATGCTCTGGCCGACACCAACCTCGGCGGCAAGGTGGACAACCTTCGTAGCTCCCTTCAACGCCCGAAGAAGCGCGGCCTCGTCGCGCACGTCACCGACGACGACCTCCACATCCGGGTCGAGACCGTCACCCTGCGTCCTGTCGCCGTGAACCTGCTCGATGAGACTATCGAGCACGCGCACCTTGTGGCCACGCTCCAGACATGCCCGCGCAACGTAGCGCCCAATAAACCCTGCACCGCCGGTAATGAGGATCGTATCCGTCACAAGATGTCTCCAGATAGGTTTCTGGTCTAAGCGCCGATGGATCAGACAGGAGACGACAGCCCATTCCCAAGCTGGAAATGCGACGCGGAACATGCACATCTTCCAGATTGGAAACAGGCCCTGATGCAGACCTCGCCGAACGAAGTCTGCGCTATATATCCCCTTCGAAAGCTTGAGCTTGCGTAGAGGAAACTACGCATCTTCATCTTTGTTCCTGGCTTGAACACAGTAGTTTAGGCGCTCAGCGAAGAAGACAAGAGTCACAGGCCGGGAATCTGGACGGAACAACAAACCTTTCTCGAACGTTGAAAGCCACGCTTTGGAGAAGGTCGAGGCCAGATGCCTGCGGCCTGCAGATGCGCTTTGCCTGAAAAGAAAACACCTGGCGGGCCGTACACGGGAGATCAGTCATGAGTTCGAGGAAGGTCCGCGTCGGTATCGTGGGCGTCGGCAACTGCGCCTCGTCCTTCGTGCAGGGCCTCTCCTATTACCAGGATGCAAAAGGCAATGAGCCCGTGCCCGGTCTGATGAACGTCGAGCTTGGCGGCTATCATGTCAGCGACATTGAAGTCTCCGCGGCCTTCGATGTGAATGCCTCAAAGGTGGGGCGCGACGTCTCCGACGCGATCTTTGCCGAGCCGAACAATACACAACGTTTCGCAGCCGTTCCCCCAAGCGGAATCATCGTCAATCGAGGCAAGACGCTCGATGGACTGGGCAAGTATCTTCACGATGTGATCGATGAATCTCCCACCGACGAAGCCGACGTTGCAGAGATCTTGCGTCAATCCAAGACCGACGTCCTCGTTTCCTATCTTCCTGTCGGCTCGCAGCAGGCAACGGAATGGTACGCCGAACGCGCGCTCGAAGCAGGCTGCGCCTTCGTGAACTGCATCCCCGTCTTCATCGCGTCGCATCCGGAATGGCGCAGGCGGTTCGAAGAGCGTGGGCTCCCCATTGTCGGCGACGACATCAAGAGCCAAGTCGGCGCCACCATCGTTCACCGTGTCCTCGCCAATCTCCTTCGTGAGCGGGGCGTGCGCCTCGACCGCACCTATCAGCTGAATTTCGGCGGCAATACCGATTTCCAGAACATGCTGGAGCGCGAGCGCCTCGAATCGAAGAAGATTTCCAAGACGCAGGCTGTATCGAGCCAACTGGACATCCCCCTTCCCGCAGGCGACATCCATGTGGGACCAAGCGACCACGTTCCGTGGCTCACGGACCGTAAATGGGCTTACATTCGCTTGGAGGGGACCACCTTCGGCGGCGTTCCGCTGAACATGGAGGTGAAACTCGAGGTCTGGGACTCTCCGAACTCAGCCGGCATCGTGATCGATGCCGTGCGCTGCGCGAAGCTCGCCATGGATCGTAAGATCGGCGGCGCTCTCACAGGACCGTCCAGCTATTTCATGAAGTCACCGCCACAGCAATTCACTGACGCGGAAGCCCGCGAGAGGACGAATCGTTTCATCAACGGCGATGAGGAATAGACCGCGGAGAACCGAGGTGACCACCACGTTCTATCTCGTGCGCCATGCGGCCCATGATCGGGTGGGAACCGTTCTCTGCGGCCGCATGCCCGGCGTTCATCTCGGGTCCGCAGGCAAAGCCCAAGCAGAGTGTCTGGCTCGACGCTTCGCCGACGTGGAGGTGGCTGGCATCTACACAAGCCCTCTTGAGCGGGCACTGGAAACAGCGCAGCCCATCGCATCCTGCCTTGGGCAATCTCTCCGGGTTTGCGATGCCATCAGCGAGATCGAATTCGGCCTGTGGTCCGGCATGAGTTTCGATTCCTTGGATCGGGATCCGCTCTGGTCGTCCTGGAATGCTTCGCGCGGAACCAATCGCGCCCCTAAGGGCGAGACGATGCTGGAGGCTCAGGGACGGATTGTCGGAGCCATGGAGCAGATGCGCACCTGCCATGCTGAGCGCTCGGTCATTCTCGTAAGCCACAGCGACGTCATCAAGGCCGCGCTTCTCTATTATCTCGGCATGCCCATCGACGCCTACGGCCGCATCGAGGTGGAGCCCGCCTCCATTAGTACTCTCGTCGTGGGTGAATGGGGCTCCAAGCTTATCCGAATGAACGAAGTGGTGGCCGCATGAAGATCGTCATATTCGGCCTGACCATCTCCTCATCCTGGGGCAACGGCCACGCCACCTTGTGGCGCGGCCTGTGCCGGGCGCTCTCGAAGCGAGGGCACAGAATCGTCTTCTTCGAGAAGGACGTACCCTATTACGCGACAAACCGGGACCTTCTCGAAATCCCCGGCGGCGACCTTGTTCTCTATGAGGATTGGGAGGGCGTTCGCACCCGCGCCGACGTGGAACTCATGGATGCGGACGTCGCCCTCGTGACGTCCTACTGCCCCGACGGTGTCGCGGCGGGCGGTCTCGTGCTTTCTGCGCGCCGCGCCATGGGCGTATTCTACGACCTCGACACGCCTGTCACCTTCTCGCACCTCGATGCAGGCAAGCCGATCAGCTACATCGGCCCCCGCGGCCTCGAAGATTTCGACCTCGTCCTGAGCTATACGGGAGGCCGAGCCCTCGACAGGCTACGCACGGACCTCGGCGCCAAACGCGTTGCTCCTCTCTACGGCCATGTGGACCCGGACGTTCATCGGCCCGTGCATGCCATCCAGCATTACGTTTCAGATCTCTCCTATCTTGGCACCTATGCGGCGGATCGGCAGGCCGCCCTCCAGCGGCTCTTCATTGATCCTGCCGCCTGCCGGCCGGATCGGCGGTTCCTGATCGGCGGCGCTCAGTATCCAGCGGACTTTCCATGGCGGCCCAACATTCACTTTGTCCAGCACCTGCCGCCGCTAGAGCATCCCGCATTCTTCTCGTCCTCCCGGCTCACGCTCAACATCACGCGGCAAGCCATGGCCGATATGGGATGGTGTCCCTCTGGGCGCCTGTTCGAGGCCGCCGCCTGCGGCGCGCCCATTCTCTCGGATCGGTGGGAAGGCCTCGATCATTTCTTCGAGCCCGGCCAGGACATCCTGATTGCGGGACATACGGATGATGCCGTCGCGGCCCTCGATCTGACCGACGCTGAGCTGAGGCGAATTGCCAAGGCCGGCCGCGAGAGGACGCTCGCGGAGCATACGTCGGATCACAGGGCGAAGGAGCTTGAGATCCTGCTCGAGAACCCCACTTCCTCTTTGCCCTCAACCGGCGGTTCCGCCGCCATGATGGAGGCCTGACATGTGGGGAATCATACCTGCCGCAGGCGTCGGCAGCCGCATCCAGCCCCTCGCCTTCTCGAAAGAGCTTCTGCCGGTGGGGAGCCGCCTCGACAATGGCATCGAGCGCCCCTGCGCCGTCAGCGAATATCTCGTCGAGCGCATGATTCATGGCGGAGCGGACAAGATCTGCTTCGTCATTTCGCCCGGCAAGTCGGACATCATGGAATATTATGGAGCAAGCTACGGCAGCGCTTCCATCGCCTACGTGGTCCAGCCGGAAGCCCGGGGCCTCTGCGATGCGATTTTCCAGGCGGCCCCACTCATCCCGGCCGAAGAGAGCGTGATCGTAGGCCTGCCGGACACAGTGTGGTTTCCCGAGAAGGCCTTGGCGGAGCTGCCGGAGGATTGTCTCTCATTTCTGCTCTTCCCCGTCGAAAATCCCGAAGTCTTCGACGCGGTGATCCTGGACGAGAGGATGAACGTCCAAGAGATTCAGGTGAAGCAGGCCAATGCCGGTTCACAATGGATCTGGGGCGCTTTCAAGATGCCGGGCCATGTTCTGCAAGCGCTGCGCCAGCTCTGGATGTCACGCAATCGCGACGATGAATATTTCGGAACGCTCGTGAATGTCTACCTGGCGGAAGGTGGAAAGGCTATCGGTGTCAGAGCAGGCGCATCCTATGTGGATGTGGGAACCCTGCACGGTTATCGCGCCGCCATAGGCCTGCTGAGCGATGCGGCCCAGCATGAAACCGTGACAGGTGCGCGCGTCGCGCTCGGCTGGCCGGCGGGTCGGCTGCCGCGTGGACTTCATGACTTGAACAGGGAGTAATCGTCACGATGAATGCCGTCGATCCAATGCCGCCTGACGAGATCCGTCGGAAAGCCGAAGCGCTCGGGCCCTGGTTTCACAATATCGAGCTCAGGGGTGGCGTCTGGACCGCTCCGAACCATTTCCTCGGCAATTATCCTGCCGTGAAATGGCAGCGCTTCGCCGACGCGATACCGCAGGACCTCACAGGAAAGAGCGTGCTCGATATCGGCTGCAACGGCGGCTTCTACTCCATGGAGATGAAGAAGCGCGGCGCGGAGCGCGTGCTCGGTATCGACTTCGATGAAGCCTATCTCGCACAGGCACGCTTTGCCGCGCAGACAATGGGCCACGACATCGAGTTCCGCAAAATGTCCGTCTATGACCTGGGACAGCTCGGCGAACGCTTCGACATCGTGCTCTTCATGGGCGTGCTCTATCACCTGCGCCATCCCTTGCTGGCGCTCGATCTGATTCACGAGAACGTCGCCAAGGATCTTCTCGTGTTCCAGTCGATGCAGCGCGGTTCCACCGAGGTCATGCCTGTCGAGGACAACTATACGTTCTGGCAGACGGATCACTTCGACGATCCACGCTACCCGAAGATGCATTTCATCGAACATCGCTACGCGGACGACCCCACCAACTGGTGGGCACCGAATTCCGCCTGCGTGGAAGCCATGCTCCGCAGCGCAGGATTCGAGATCGTCCAACATCCTGAGACCGAGGTTTACATCTGTCGTCGTGTCGATGCCCCGCCCGGTGCGGGTGCGGTCTACCCGACGCAAGGGAGACATGCATGATCGAAGCCGCAATGATCTGGAACGAGCCCAACAACAAGTCCCATTGGGATCCGGAGATCGATCCGGACTGGAAGCTCTTCTCCGACATGGTGATTGCCGCCGGTCAGGCGATCAAGGCCGAGAATCCAAACCTGCCGCGCGTTCTCGGCGGCATCTCGCCCATCGACCCTGGCTTCATCAAGAAACTGGAAGGACACGGCGCTCTGGATCACCTTGACGTCGTGGCCGTCCACGGCTTCCCACTCGATTGGAACCTGTGGCAGATCCATGAATGGCCGGCGAAGATCGATGAGATCCGCGCCGTGACGGACAAGCCCATCTGGGTCAGCGAAGTCGGCATCTCGACCTTCGGGGCCGAGGAAGTGCAGGTCTGGGGTTTGAACCGGACCGCCGAGCTCCTGATCGGCAAGGTACCGAAGATCCACTGGTACAGCCTCTACGATCTCCCCCGCGCCTGGGAAGCCACGACGCGGCACAGGGAAGCCGAAGGCTCTTCCTATTATCGGCACTTCTACATGGGGCTCCTGCGTGAAGACGGAACACCCAAGCCGTCCCTGGAGGAATTTGCCAAGTATGCGCCACAGATGGGCCTGTGCCAGTGGTTCCATTATGAAGACCACCGCCTCGACGAGGCCGTGACATGGATGAAGCGGCTAGGCGTCAAATACCTGCGCACCGGCCTGTCCTGGGCCGACAGCTTCCGCCCGAACGCGCTGGATTGGTTCGACCGGCAGATGGAAGCACTCGCAGACTTCGACGTGACGGTGACCTTCTGCTTCACGCCGGAGCATCGAGGGATTGCGCCTCACCACACCAGCGCCCCGCAGGTGAAGGAGGAATTCGCGGAGTTCTGCGCCAGCATGATCCGCCGCTACGCACCTTCGACGCCGGCTCAACCGAGCAAGGTGCTGGAGGTTCTCTGAGACGGAATGCGTCTTCAGGACTAACACTTCTCAAGTTATGGCCGGGCTTGCCCCGGCCATGCCGTATTCCCGGAAGGGCTCGCCGCGGAGGGGATGACACCCTTCATCTTATTGGTTCGCATGATCGCCCGTAGATGCGGTCGAGCACCTTCGCGACACCGACCAGTTGATCCGCAGACGGATCGAACCGCTCCCCTGCTGCCAGCCGCGACGCCCAGTCGGCCGCCGCGCGTCCACCCCATTCATCCGGCGGTGTCGTCAACGTCTCGCGCGACGTGCCCCAGTATCGCTCGGCCGTAAAATCATAGAACGATCCGTTCACGTTGCGCAGTGATACGCCGCCCTGCGTTCCATAGAACGTAGCGGAGATGATCGCATCGCAGCCGGCCTGAAGTCGCCAGGAACAGGCGAGCTGCACCACGGCGCCTGTCTCCAGCTCGACGGTTGCGACGGCATAATCCTCCACCTGCGATGCAGTATCCTTGAGTGGAGCCCCGTCTGCGAAGAGTTTGCCCGCGACGCTGCCGACGCCGGGATTGTCCAAGGCCCAAAGGGCGAGATCGACGAGATGCACCCCCAGATCCATCACGCAGCCGCCGCCGGACAGAGCCGGATCATAGAACCAGGGCTTGTCCGGGCCGTAAGCATTGTGGAACACGAGATCCACCGCATAGACGTGCCCCAACTCGCCTGAATCGATGACCTCGCGGATGCGCCGCATGCCCTGCGTGAAGCGGTAGGAGAGATCGACGCATAACAGCCGGTCGGCCTTGCGCGCCGCATCGACCACTGCCTGAACCTCCGCCGCCGTTCGCCCGAGCGGCTTCTGGCAGAACACGGCGACGCCGCGCTTGAGCGCACAGATCGACTGCTCGGCATGCATGGCGCTCGGTGTCGCGATCACGACGCCGTCGACACCGAGATCAAGGATGTCATCGAGGCTTGAGACCAGTTGCGCATCGGGCGCCAGCCGCCCGGCCTCCACGGCCATCTCCTGTGAGGGATCCGCTATGGCCGCAACGTCGACGATTCCCGTCCCGAGGATCGCCTGCATCCGGTGCCGGCCGATCCAGCCGACACCCAGGAAGCCGAGGCGCGGACGCACTGGGGAGGTTTCGGAACTCGTCTTGAACACAGCCTGTTGCACCATCAATACGTCACCAGGGCCTTGAGGAAGCCATCCGGCCGGTCGCGCGTGGCATCGAGCGCATCGCCGAGCCGCTCCAGAGGATAGGTGTGGGTGTAGAGGAAGCTCGGGTCGAGGCGCCCCGATGCGATGGCATCCACGGCCTCCCGCAATCCCTGCACGTAGATCTTCGGGTCGCGTTCGTGTGCATTGATCACGTCGATGCCGCGCCAGTTCCAGAGCCACATGTTGACCTGGCGGGGGCCGTCCTGGTGGTACCCGGCGACGATCAGCTTGCCGCGCTCGCGGGTCAGTTCGCCTGCGAGGTCGAGCGGCCATTGCTTACCGACCGCCTCGATCGCCCGGTCGCAGAAGGTGCCACGGGTCAGCTCCTTGACCCGTTCGATGATCGCGTGGTGATCTTCCATGGGGATCGTCTCGGCCGCGCCCATGCGGCGCGCGAGATCAAGCGAGAACGGCCGTCGCGAGATCGCGATCACCCGCGCCCCGGCATCGGAGGCGAGCTTGGTGAGAATGGCCCCGAGAAAGCCGATGCCGATGATGGCGATCGTCTGTCCGGCCTCAATGTCGCTACGCCGGAAGATGTTCATCGCACAGCCGAGCGGCTCACCCGGGAAAGGCTGGCCGGCCAGGGCTTCCGGCAGGCGTATGACTGCGTCAGCCTCGGCCAGATCGTATTCCGCATAGGATTTGTAGGAGAGCGCCGCGACCCGGTCTCCGACCGACAGGCCTTCCACACCCTCGCCGACAGCGTCCACGAAACCCCAGGCTTCATGTCCGAGCGCGCCCGGCTCGGTGGGATACTGCATCCATTCGGGACCGGCCCACGGCGTCAGGTTCGACGCGCACACGCCGCAACCTTCCAGGCGGAGCCGCACCTGACCCCGCCCCGGCACCGGACGCGCAACCTCGATGATCTGGATCTGACCGGGGCCCGTGAGGATGGCGGCCCGCATGGTTCCCGAAGCCTGGACCGGCTCATCGCTCCCCTGCGACGAAGAAGCGGAAATGTCGTTGCTGGCACCACTCTCTTTCAGCAAGTCTGTCCCTCCACCATATCGCCCGAGCAAGTAGAGACGGGTGAGGAGACTTCAAGGCTTGGCTGTTCGTGGCGGGGTATCGTGAGCTTACGCTTCGATCCGGGCGCACATCTCTGCGGCATATGTCATGCGCGCCTTGCTGTCGGGCTCCAGGCCCTGTTCCTCGCACCATGCCGCGAACGGGTTGGGCTCGATCATGATGCGTTCGATCCGGAGTCCCGCCTGCCGGCCGACGATCTCGTTGTTCTCGGCCGATGCCAGCCAAGCCTCGTAGGTCGAGGCAAGATTGTGCCGATCGGTCATCATGGCGCGGATGCGAGGGTAATCCTCCCGGCTGTACCAGGGCAGTCCGATCCGGCGGGGCGGCACATCCGTCATTCATCAAGTCTCCGAACGATCGGCACCGGGCCTGATGATCGGGAGGCTCGGTGCCGTGAGATTCTTTCAGCTCAGCAGGTAGAACACTGCCGGGGCGGCTGTGAGCAGCCCGGCCGCCGTGAACAGCATGAGCCGATGATCGGGGTTTGCAATGCGATGAACCTTCCGCGCCGTGGAGCCTGCTTCCATGCTCCAGCCGTTCATGCAGGAGCAGAGAAGGCGATGGGAAGCCCCCTCCGACAATTCGAAAAATTCCATGGCATCCCCGAGCGTGTCGCCCTTCAGGCCGGCGGCGCGCAGGACGGGGTCTTCGAACGCGACGGTAATGGGGGATTCGTCCGACCTCAGTTCCGGCCGCTTGTCCTTCGGAACGAACTCGATCTCACCCAGTGACCTCAAGCGCCGCTTCGGCTGACGCTCCAACACTTCGGCCCAACGCTCGAGGCGTTCGCGCCGTGACAGGAAACCTTGGCTCAACTCATGCACTTCAGCGACGCTACGCAGCTTCTCTACAGGCTTGTGTTCCATAGGTATTCTCCTGCAAGGGAGCCGACCCTCGAAACCAGGGCCGAGCCCAGGGAACCCTATGGTCGCGTGAGTCCCAGGCTTTTTTGCGTCAAAGGACCCGTTAAAAAAGCGTTTCGTGCGGGTGCGCCACGTGCTCCTGGAAGATCGCCCCGGTGGCCGGCTCGACCTCTTTCAACACCACCGCATAGCCCCAGAGATTGGCGACCATCTGAAGAACCCGCTGAGCGTCGTCCTTGTGCAGCAGGGTCCGGTTGAGAACGTGATGGTGCAGGATCAGGCGCCTGTCCCCCGCGAGATCCACATCGACCACCTGGATGTCGGGATCGCTCCAGCCCACATCGTAATGGCGCGAGAGCGAGCGCCGCAGACGCCGATAGCCCCGCTCGTCATGGATCGCCTCGATCATGAGCTCAGGCTGGTCCGGATCGTCGACGAGATGGAACATGCGCCACTGCCGGATCAGGTGCGGGCTCAGGAACTGCGAGATGAAGCTCTCGTCCCGGTAATTCGCCCACACGTCGCGCAGCACCGCCATGGCATCGCCGCTGCCTGCGATATCGGGGAACCAATCCCGATCCTCCGCGGTCGGCTGGGTGCAGATGCGCTCGATGTCCTGCATCATGCCGAAGCCGAGGGCATAGGGATTGATGCCGCCGTAATGCGGATCGTCGAATTCCGGCTGCCGGGTCACGTTGGTGTGCGACTGCAGGAATTCGAGGAAGGAACCATCGCTGATCTGGCCCGTCTCGTGCAGGCGGGTCATGATGCGGTAGTGGCAATAGGTAGCGCAGCCCTCGTTCATCACCTTGGTCTGGCGCTGCGGATAGAAATACTGCGCGATCTGGCGCACGATGCGCAGGATCTCGCGCTGCCAGGGCTGCAGACGCGGCGCCGACTTCTCAAGAAAATACAGGATGTTTTCCTGCGGCAGTTCAAGGAGGGCGCGGCGGCGCTCCTCGCTCAACTGCGGCTTGGCGGCCGCTCCTTTGGTCGGCACCGTGCGCCACAGGTCGTTGAAGGTCTGCTCCTGGTGAAGATGGCGCTCCCGCTCCCGACGCTCTTCCGAGCGCAGGTCGGGCCGCTTCTTGCGCGGATAGCGATGCACGCCATGGGACATCAGGGCATGGGCTGCATCGAGAACGCGCTCCACGGCGGCATGCCCGTAGCGCTCCTCGCACCGCGTGATGTAGCCCTTGGCGAATTCGAGATAGTCGAGGATCCCGTCCGCGTCGGTCCATTCCTTGAACAGGTAGTTGTTCTTGAAGAAATGGTTGTGGCCGAAGGCCGCGTGGGCGATGACGAGCGTCTGCATCGTCGCCGAGTTCTCCTCCATGATGTAGGAGATGCACGGGTTCGAGTTGATGACGATCTCATAGGCCAAGCCCATGAGTCCCTGGCGATAGCTCGATTCATGCAGGGCAAAGCGCTTGCCGAAGGACCAGTGCTTGTAGAACAGGGGCATGCCGATCGACGCATAGGCATCGAGCATCTGCTCGGCGGTGATCACCTCGATCTGGTTCGGGTAGACATCGAGGCCCAACTCGCCGACGCCGATGGCCTCGACGGCGTCGTGGATGCGCTGGATCGTTCCGAAATCCCAGTCGGCCCCATGGAAGAGCAGGTTGTCGTGCTCGACGATGCTCATGGCACCCTTGCTCCTGCTTCCGCATCGCGCCGGCGGAAGAGCTCACGGAAAACCGGATAGATCTCACGACGGTGGTTCACCTTGCGCATGGCGAGGTTGGCCCCCTCCTGCAGGAGCGTCTCGTAGGTCTGCCAAAGGGACGTCTTGTGGTTGATGAAGCCGGTCTGCATCCGGTCGCTGTCGCTGCCGACCTCCAGATAGGCTTATGACGGGCAGACCGGCAGCATCACGGCTCGCAGCATGGCAGCGCTGGTCGTGCCGTCGTTGGGCGAGTTGTCGCCGTCAGAGGCTTGGGCCGCGTAGATGTTCCAGGCGTCCGGCGAATAGCGCTCCTCGACGATCCGCTGCATCTCGCGCAAGGCGGAGGACACCACCGTTCCGCCGGTCTCGGGGCTGTTGAAGAAGGTCTCCTCGTCCACCTCCTTGGCCTCGTGGGTGTGGCGGATGAAGACGATCTCCACGTGCTTGTAGCGCCGTGTCAGGAAGATGTAGAGCAGCATGTAGAACCGCTTGGCCAAGTCCTTCATGTGCTCGGTCATGGAGCCCGAGACATCCATGAGACAGAACATGACGGCCTGGGCGACAGGTTTCGAGACAGGTTCGAAGCGGCGATAGCGCAGGTCGATGGGATCGATATAGGGAAAGCGTTTGGTGCGCAGCTGCAGCTGTTCCAGCTCCTCGCGCAGGGCGGCCAGCCGCTCGGACGGCCGTTCCTGCTCCTCGAGACGGGCGATCTCCTCCTGAAGGCGGATCAGATCCTCGGATTTCGGCCGCCGCATGGCGATGCGGCGGGACAGGGCGTTGCGCATGGAGCGCAGCAGGGCGAGGTTCACGGGAGAGCCGGTGACCGTGTACCCGGCCCGCCGCATCCCTTGCGTCTCCACGGTCGCGACGCGCCGCTTGGCGAGATCCGGGAGCTCGAGGTCGTCGAGGAAAAGGTCGAGGAACTCGTCGCGGGTCAGGACGAAGCGGAAATCGTCCTCGCCCTCGCCGCTGTCGCCGCCCGCCGCGCCGCTGCCGCCTCCGGGCGGCCGCTCGATGGTGTCGCCTTCCACGAAGCGCTTGTTGCCAGGCAGGATGTGATCATGCATTCCCCCCTCGCCGGATCGCCGGAAGCTGGGCTCGCGAACGCCATCGGCCGGGATCGAGACCTCCCCTCCCCGTTCGAGATCGGTGATGTCCCGATCGCCTGCGGTCTGGCGTACGGCCCGCTGGATCTGCGCCTTGGCTCGGCGCAGGAAACGTTGGCGGTTGGCCAGACTCTTGCCCCCTGGGTTGAGGCGCCGGTCGATGATGTACATAGGAACGCCTGATCTGCCTCCGTCTTCCGTCAGCCCGCCTGCTTCACGCGCATGTACCATTCGACCAGGCGTCGCACCTGGCGCTCGGTATAGCCGCGCTCCATCATCCGCTCCACGAACTCCCCGTGCTTCTTCTCGGTCTCGCTGTCCTTCTTGGAGCCGAAGCTGATCACGGGAAGCAATTCCTCGACCTGTGAGAACATGCGGCGTTCGATCACGTCGCGGATCTTCTCATAGCTCGTCCAGGACGGGTTACGGCCCTGATTGCCGGCCCGCGCGCGGAGCGAGAACTTGACCACCTCGTTGCGGAAATCCTTCGGATTGGCGATGCCGGCGGGCTTCTCGATCTTGGTCAGCTCCTGGTTCAGGAGCTCCCGGTTCAGGAGCTGGCCGGTATCGGGATCCTTGAAGTCCTGATCCTCGATCCAGGCATCCGCATAGGCCACGTAGCGGTCGAAAAGGTTCTGGCCGTAATCGTGGTAGGATTCGAGATAGGCCTTCTGGATTTCGTGACCGATGAAGTCCGCGTAGCGCGGCGCCAGCTCGGCCTTGATGAACTCCAGATAGCGCCGCTCCACGTCCTGGGGCAGCTGCTCGCGCCGCAGGGATTGTTCGAGCACGTACATGAGATGGACCGGGTCGGCCGCCACCTCGATGGTGTCGTGGTTGAAGGTCGCGGACAGGACCTTGAAGGCGAAGCGGGTCGAGATCCCGTCCATGCCTTCGTCGACGCCGGCCGAGTCCTTGTATTCCTGCAGGCTGCGCGCCCGGGGGTCGACCTCGCGCAGGCTCTCGCCGTCATAGACGCGCATCTTCGAGTAGAAGTTCGAGTTCTCATGTGCCCGCAACCGCGACAGGACCGAGAACCGGGCCAGCATCTCCAACGTAGCCGGAGCGCAGGGCGCCCCTGCCAGCTCGGAGCTGCGGATCAGCTTCTCGTAGATCTTCTGCTCTTCCGTGACCCGCAGGCAGTACGGCACCTTGATCACGTAGATGCGGTCGATGAAGGCTTCGTTGTTCTTGTTGGTGCGGAAGGTTTGCCACTCCGCCTCGTTCGAATGCGCCAGGATGATGCCGCTGAACGGGATGGAGCCGATGTTCTCGGTGCCGACATAATTCCCCTCCTGCGTAGCGGTGAGCAGGGGGTGCAGCATCTTGATCGGCGCCTTGAACATCTCGACGAACTCGAGAATGCCCTGATTGGCGCGGTTGAGGCCACCGGAATAGCTGTAGGCGTCGGGATCGGCCTGGGACAGGGTCTCGAGTTTGCGGATATCGACCTTGCCCACGAGGGACGAAATGTCCTGGTTGTTCTCGTCGCCCGGCTCCGTCTTGGCGATGGCGATCTGCCTCAGGCGGGACGGGTTGATCTTCACCACCCGGAACTTGGAGATGTCGCCCCTGAACTCGTCGAGCCGCTTGATGGCCCAAGGGCTGAGCAGGTTGGTCAGGCGCCGGCGCGGAATCCCGTACCGCTCCTCCAGCATCGGGCCCATCTGCTCCGCGTCGAAGAGGCCGAGCGGGCTTTCGAAGACCGGGCTGATCTCGTCCCCGGCCTTCAGGACATAAATCGGATTGACTTCCATGAGCGCCTTCAGGCGCTCGGCGAGAGAGGATTTGCCGCCGCCAACGGGTCCGAGCAGATAGAGGATCTGCTTGCGCTCTTCGAGGCCCTGGGCAGCGTGGCGGAAGAAGCTCACGATCATCTCGATCGTCTCTTCCATGCCGTAGAATTCGGAAAAGGCCGGGTAGACCCGGATCGTGCGGTTCATGAAGATGCGGCCGAGGCGTGCATCCTTCGACGTATCGACAAGCCGGGGCTCGCCGATGGCCGCCAGGATGCGCTCGGGAGCGCTCGCATACATCATGGGATCGTTGCGGCACCCTTCCAGGTAGTCCGCCAGGGACATCTCCGCCTCGCGGCGGGTCTCATAGGTCTTCAGAAAACTCGAGAACAGGTCGTCGGAATGATGCATGGCGCCACCGAAATCCAATCCCTCTCAGAGACAACTATTCTGCACCGCTAAGGTTGCTCAGACCATATGGCATTGGCGATGCGGTCAAATGATGCGGCGTACTCCTTTTGTCATGGCGGAGCAAAAAGCATGTCGCGACAGGCTCGGCGCTGTCCGGGTCAACCCGTTCGACTTGGAGATAGGCCCGCCCTCGACTTCTAGACTCGCGGATTGCGGGCACGACAGCAAGCTAAAGTTTCTGGCAGACATCCGAAATCCACTGCGCCGCCTGCACATGATGTGGTGATGCGCCGTGCGTCCCTGCAAGGCTTTCATCGGCAGATTGCCCATCAATTGAGCGTTACCGTCATTAAATTGCGCCGGTTCTTAACCGGGGCTGAATCCGTTCCTTCCCATGGATGCACAGGATCCATGCCCTTGGCCGGATGAGCGTCTCGAACAAACGTCTCGTCCATCGGTTGACGGGGGCCGGGTCGAACCTATCGTCTGTTGCACTTGAGTGTTTGGCGATGTCCCTGCGCCGTGGCAGGACCTGCCCTTGTTGTCGATCGAAAATTCGGAGAACTTTCCCGTGATCAACGCTTTCGGCTATGCCGCCCAGGATGCGAACGCCCCGCTTGCCCCCTTCAGCTTCGAGCGCCGGGAGCCCCGCGAGAACGACGTCCAGATCGAGATTCTCTATTGCGGCGTCTGTCACTCCGATCTGCACACCGTGCGTGAAGAATGGGGTGGCACTCTCTACCCCTGTGTGCCAGGGCACGAGATCGTCGGCCGTGTGACGCAGGTCGGAGCGGGCGTGCGGAAGTTCAAGGAAGGGGACCTTGTCGGGGTCGGCTGTATGGTCGATTCCTGCCGCACATGCCGCAGCTGCCGGGAAGGCCTGGAGCAGTACTGCGAGGTCGGCTTCACCGGCACCTATAACGGCCCGGAACAGGGCACGGGCGCCAATACCTATGGCGGCTATTCCGACAACATCGTCGTGGATGAGAGCTTCGTCCTGAAGGTGCCCGACGGAATGGACCTGGCCGCCGCAGCGCCTCTTCTCTGTGCCGGGATTACCACCTATTCCCCCCTGCGCCGCTGGCGCGTGCAGCCTGGACACAAGGTGGGTGTGGTTGGTCTCGGGGGTCTGGGTCATATGGCCGTCAAGCTCGCGCGGGCCATGGGCGCGCACGTGGTGCTGTTCACCACCTCGCCCAACAAGCGGGAGGACGCGCTCGCCCTCGGGGCGCACGAAGTGGTCGTGTCGCGGGATCCCGAGGCCATGAAGGAGCATGTGAACAGCTTCAACTTCATTCTCGACACCGTCGCCGCCCCGCATGACCTCGACAGCTACCTGGTGCTGCTCGCCCGCGACGGCGCCATGGTGCTCGTCGGTGCGCCGGCCGAGCCGCATCCGGCCACGACGGTGTTCAACCTGATCATGAAGCGCCGCCAGCTTGCCGGCTCCCTGATCGGCGGCATCGCCGAAACCCAGGAGATGCTCGATTTCTGCGCCCAGCACGGGATCACGTCCGAGATCGAGATCATCCCGATCCAGAAGATCAACGAAGCCTATGAGCGGATGCTGAAAAGCGACGTGAAGTACCGCTTCGTCATCGACATGGCGTCCCTGAAGCAGGAGGCTGCCGCGTAACCGGAACGGCACGCATCTCCATGCTGGTCTACGGCGATGTGGAACATACCGTTACGGTAGGTGCCAAGCAGGCTGCCATCGAGAACATCCTGTCGGAGTTTCATTCCATGCCGCCCGGGATTGCGCGGCATGGGACATTGGTGGCGGCCTTCGTCGCCGCCGGCGAACTCGTTCAGGGGCTCATCGATGCCGAGTTTCACGAACTCGGCATCGATACGCTTTCGGCCATCCATCGGGATGGCATGGCATGCCTTTCCGTTCTTGCCTGCGCTATCGATCGGTCATGGCGAAGCGGGCTCAGGGAAACTTCCCTGCCGCAGGAGTTCCTCGAGAGGCTCCTCAGCTTCGATCCGTCGCGGACGATCCACGCCAAGCAGGCGGAAGGTTACGCATTCTACGCCCTCTATCCGGAAAACTATCTGGAAGCCGCTCAAGCTTCGGGCCTCAGTGCCGACACGCAGGTGATCGGCATCCGCAGCATCGGTACGGGCCTCAGCGCCCTCGTGGCGGCTGCCATCGGGGCTCCCCCGCCTTTCACCCTTCGTCCCACCGGCCATCCCTTCCAGCGGGAAGTGAGGGTAGATTCGGGGCTGATAAGGGAGCTGGCAACCCGGGACGGGTCCTTCGCCATCGTCGACGAGGGTCCTGGCCTGTCCGGAAGCTCGTTCGGGGCCGTTGCCGACTGGCTGGAAGAGGCGGGCGTGCCACGCCAGAGAATTCACTTCTTTCCGAGCCATGCGGGCCTGCTCGGGCCGCAGGCCAGCTCCCGCCACCGGGAGCGCTGGAGCCGGGCTCCGCGCCACGTCCGCACCATGGACGACCTCCTGCTTGGCGGCGAGCCCCCTCACCGACTGGCCGCCTGGGTGGAAGACCTCGTCGGTCCGCTGGATGGTCCTCTTGAAGATCTATCGGGCGGTCAATGGCGTCGGCACCGCTACCAGGACGAGACGAGCTGGCCACCGTCCAATCTCCAGCAGGAGCGCAGGAAATTCCTGGCACGGGCCGGAGACGCATCCTGGCTTGTGAAGTTCGCAGGCCTGGGCGAGACCGGAGCCAGGAAGCTCAGGATGGCCCGGCACCTGCACGAGGCGGGCTTCGGACCAGACGTCGCGGGCTGCCGCCACGGCTTTCTCGTGCAACGCTGGCATGAGCATGCGCGGGGCCTCGACCAGACCAGTTTCGACCGCGACCGCCTGATCGAGCGGGTCGGGGCGTATCTGGGCTTTCGCGCCGGCCATTATCCTGCTGCGGGCCAGCCGGGCGCCTCATTGGGCGAATTGCGCCACATGGCGGTCTACAACGCCGGCCAGGCTCTGGGAGGCGATGCAGGGGCAGCCCTGGAGCGATCCCTGCCACCTGTGGCATGCCTGGAAGGCAAGGTCCGACGTGTCTGGTCCGACAACCGGATGCATGCCTGGGAATGGCTGGTATCCGGCGGACGCCTCATCAAGGTGGATGCCTTGGATCACAGCGCCGCCCATGACCTGATCGGCCATCAGGACAT
>Ga0182740_1000812_pt1 | contig 25838 bp, 28 predicted proteins | sample eDN5th37CKraftBY_FD_128872 | JGI IMG/M metagenome (GOLD analysis project Ga0182740, IMG submission 128872) | Enriched backyard soil microbial communities from Emeryville, California, USA - eDNA 5th pass 37_C Kraft BY (version 2) (version 2) | ecosystem: Environmental > Terrestrial > Soil >...
CGGCGTTCACGGCCGGGCGGATGCCGGCGTTGAACAGGTCGGTTTCCAGGAAGATCTGGCCGTCGGTGATCGAGATCACGTTGGTCGGCACGAACGCGGACACGTCGCCGGCCTGGGTTTCGATGATCGGCAGCGCGGTCAGCGAACCGGTCTTGCCGGTGACCTTGCCCTCGGTGAACTTCTCGACGTATTCCTCGGATACGCGCGCGGCGCGTTCCAGCAGGCGCGAGTGCAGGTAGAACACGTCGCCCGGGTAGGCTTCGCGGCCCGGCGGGCGCTTGAGCAGCAGCGAGATCTGGCGGTAGGCCACGGCCTGCTTGGACAGGTCGTCATAGACGATCAGCGCGTCTTCGCCGCGGTCCATGAAGTACTCGCCCATCGTGCAGCCGGAGTAGGCGCTGATGTACTGCATCGCGGCCGACTCGGACGCGGTGGCGGCGACGACGATGGTGTGGGCCAGCGCGCCGTTCTCTTCAAGCTTGCGCACGATGTTGGCGACCGTCGAGGCCTTCTGGCCGATGGCGACGTACACGCACTTGATGCCGGTGCCCTTCTGGTTGATCACCGCGTCGATCGCCATCGCGGTCTTGCCGGTCTGGCGGTCGCCGATGATCAGCTCGCGCTGGCCGCGGCCGATCGGGATCATCGAGTCGACCGACTTGTAGCCGGTCTGCACCGGCTGGTCGACCGACTTGCGCCAGATCACGCCCGGGGCCACGCGCTCCACCGGCGCGGTCAGCTGGGCGCCCAGCGGGCCCTTGCCATCGATCGGCTCACCCAGCGCGTTGACCACGCGGCCGAGCAGTTCCGGGCCGACCGGCACCGACAGGATCTGGCCGGTGGTCTTGGCCACGTCGCCTTCGCGCAGGTGCTCGTAGTCGCCCAGCACCACGGCGCCGACCGAATCGCGTTCCAGGTTCAGCGCCAGCGCATAGGTATTGTTCGGCAGCTCGATCATTTCGCCCTGCATCACGTCGGCTAGGCCGTAGATGCGCACGATGCCGTCGGACACCGAGGTCACGGTGCCTTCGTTGCGCGATTCCGCGGACAGGGCGACCTTCTCGATGCGGTTCTTGATCAGCTCGCTGATTTCGGAGGGGTTGAGCGTGTTGGCCATGGTCAAGTCCTAGTGCCGGCGGTCAGGCCGGACGTTAAATGAATTCAGTGGGCGAGCGCGGTCTGCAGGCGCGACAGCTTGCCCTTGAGCGAGCCGTCGATCACCACGTCGCCGGCATCGATCACGGCACCGCCGATCAGCGAGGCGTCCACCGCGGTCGTCACTTCGACGTCGCGGCCGAAACGCCTGCGCAGCGCGGCCTTGATCTTTTCCAGCTCCTCGCCCGACAGCTCGCCGGCCGAGGTCACGGTGGCCTTGACCACGTTCTCGGCATCGGCGCGCAGCTGCTCGAACAGGCCGGCGATTTCCGGCAGCTGCTGCAGGCGCTGCGATTCGGCCAGCAGGTCCAGGAAACGGCCGTAGCTCTCGCCGGCCGCTTCCGGGGCCAGCAGCGCGACCGCGTCGCCGCGCGCCAGTTCCGGATTCGACAGCAGGGCCGACACGCGCGGATCGGCGGCAACGCGGGCGGAGAACGCAAGCGCGTCCGACCACGGCGCGAACTTGCCGTCCTCGCGCGCAATCGCGAACGCGGCGCGGGCGTACGGGCGGGCAAGCGTGAGGGCCTGGCTCATCGATCAGATCTCCGCGGCCAGTTCGTCGAGCAGCGCCTTGTGGGCGTTGGCGTCGATCTCGCGCTTGAGCAGCTTCTCGGCACCGCTCACGGCCAGCGCCGACACCTGCCTGCGCAGATCCTCGCGGGCGCGGTTGGCGGCGGCGTCGATCTCGGCCTGGGCCAGTTCCTTCTGCCGGTTGGCTTCGGCGATGGCCTCGTTCTTGGCCGCCTCGACGATCTGGTTGGCGCGGGCATGGGCCTGGTCGATGATCTCGTTGGCCTTGCCGCGGGCTTCCTTCAGCGCCTCGTTGACCTTCACTTCGGCCTGGGCGAGGTCCTTCTGGCTGCGGTCGGCGGCGGCCAGGCCCTCGGCGATCTTCTGCTGGCGCTCCTCGATGGCGTTCATCAACGGCGGCCAGATCAGGGTCGCGATGATCCAGATCAGGGCGGCGAAGGCCAGGGCCTGCGCAATGAGGGTGAAATTGATATTCATGGGTTGGCTCAATCGCTGTATCGGGGTGGTCGCGCCGCCACTGCGGACGGCGCAACCAGACCTTCATCCGTGGCCGGGCGCATCACGCGCCCGGTCATCTCGCTGCAACCGGATCAGCCCGCCAGCTTGGCGGCTTCGGCCAGCAGGGCCGAGGCCAGCGGGTTGGCGAAGGCCAGCAGCAGGCCGACGGCGACCGAGATGATGAACGCGGCGTCGATCAGGCCGGCGGTGATGAACATGCGGACCTGCAGCACCGGGATCAGCTCCGGCTGGCGCGCGGCCGATTCCAGGAACTTGCCCGACATGATGGCCAGACCCAGACCGGCGCCCAGCGCGGCCAGGCCGATCATGATGCCAACGGCAAGGGCGGTGGAGCTCTGAACTTGGGCGAGATTGGTCAGGACGGCGAAGTACATGGTTTTCTCCAGGAACGAGGTAGCTAAGGGTGATGAAACGGATGAAGGGTGGAACCGGATTGAAGCTTTGGAACTCTTAGTGGCTGTCTTCCGACAGGCTCAGGTACACGATCGACAGCATCATGAAGATGAATGCCTGCAGCGGAATCACCAGCAGGTGGAACAGCATCCAGCCCAGGCCGAAGGTACCGCCGGCAAGGGCGCCGAAGAAGCCGGCGCCGCCCAGCACCCAGATCAGCAGGAACACGATCTCGCCGCCGAACATGTTGCCGAACAGTCGCATGGCCAGCGAGATCGGCTTGCTCAGCCATTCGACGATGTTGAGGATCAGGTTGAACGGCATCATCCACTTGCCGAACGGCGCGGTCAGGAATTCCTTGACGAAGCCGACGATGCCCTTGGACTTCAGCGCGAAGAAGAGCATCAGGAACAGCACGCTGATCGACATGCCCAGGGTGGCATTGACGTCGGCGGTGGGCACCGGCTTCCAGTAGTGGATGCCGGCCCAGCCCAGCGGGATGGCGATGAAGTCGGCCGGGATCATCTTGACCGTGTTCATCAACAGGATCCAGAAGAAGATGGTGATCGCGATCGGCGTCACCAGCTTGCTCTTGCCGTGGTAGGTGTCCTTGGCCTGGCGGTCGACGAACTCCAGGCAGATCTCCACGAACGCCTGCCACTTGCCCGGCACGCCGGACGTGGCCTTGCGCGTGGCCAGCCAGAAGGCGAACACCATCAGCAGGCCCAGCAGCACCGCGGTGACGATGGTGTCGACGTGGATCGTCCAGAAGCCGCCGCCGTCGCCGACCGGGGAGGTCAGGTTCTGCAGGTGATGCTGGATATAGGTGGTAGGGGTTAGAGCCTCGCCCGCCATGAGTACCGGAACCTTTGTGAAATCGATCAACGCCTGGCCAAGGCCAGAACCTGGAACATCAGCGCCACTGGAATGCCCGCCAGCAACGCCAAGGGAGGAAGCCGCCACCAGACAAACGCCAGCACCAGCACGGCAACAACCAGCACCGTCTTCAGCACGAACGCCATGACCAGCCGCGCCAGTGCCGAACCGGCGGCCTGTACGCCGCCGCCGAGTGCCACCCACGCCGCCAGCACCCCCCCCGCCACCACCGCCAAGCCCGACACCAGCGCGCCGAGGGCGTAGCTTGGCCCCACCAGCAGGAAGACCAAGGCCAGGACAGCCACTGCGGCCAGCGGATAGATCGCGGCGCGCAACATCAGTCGCCGACCCGCTTCAACGGAGTTCAGCACGTGGTAGGTCCTGCTTCATGGAACTAGGGGAAACGGACGGCACCGGATGGCGCCTCGTCGAGCCGTGAGAGTATAGCAGCGGGACATTTTGCGAGACAACCGCCACAGGGCATCCTTGCGGCCATGCAAGTTCCCGCAATTTCAGGAATTTTCGGGTCCGGGCGGATGACGCCCGGGACATCCGTCCGGACCCGGCGGCCGGGAACTTGCCGGGCGCCGCAGGGTCTGACCGCTGCGTCCGCCACCATCACCTCGTCGATGCCCGTGGTGGGCGCAGGGCGAGGCGGTGCTGCCGTTCCCTGCAGCACCGCCTTGCCGCATTCGCGGCGGCCATGTGCAGGCGACGTCCACATGCTTCCACACCACCTGCACGATGCGCTCACGCAGGTGGTACGCCGCATTGCGGATAGTCCATTGCTTTCCGGCAACAACAGAAGGCAATGCAATGCGCAATCTCCGCTTGATTCCCGCGATCGCCGCCCCGTGCGCACTGGCGCTGGGCCTGTTCCACGCGCTGCCGGCGCATGCCGCCGAGGACGACCCGCGCTTCACCCTGCGCCTGGGCGCGATGAACATCGACTCGGACAACACGCTGCGCGGCAGTGGCGAGATCGACGGGCAAGCCGCCTCGTTCAGCGAGGACTTTTCACTCGGCGGCAAGGAATGGGAGCCGCGCGTGGACGGCCTGTTCCGCCTCGGCGACCGCCAGCGGCTGATCTTCGACTACTTCAGGTACGACAAGGACCGGCGCGAGACGCTCGACGAGGGCGTCAGCTTCGGCGATGCCAGCGTGCCGGCCGGCAGCTTCGTCAAGGGCGAACTGAAATACCAGGTGGCCAGCCTGGTGTATGACTACTCGCTGGTCGACGCCGAGCAGTTCGACTTCGGCCTGCAGTTGGGCGCCGAGTACGCCAAGGTTTCCGGCAAGGCCTACGCCGACCTGGGCGACCTGTACCAGGGGCGCTTCCTGGACGAATCCACCGACGGCATCGCGCCGGTGGTCGGCGCGCGGCTGACCTTCACCCCGTCCGAGCACTGGTTGATCAACCTGCAGGGCCAGTACCTCAACACGCGCTGGGGCAGCTTCGACGACTACAAGGGCGACCTGAGCCGCGCCAACGCCATCGTGCAATACAACTTCAACCGCAACTTCGGCATCTTCGCCGGCTACGACTGGTTCAAGCTCGACGTCGACAAGCGCGGCAGCGACGGGATCGTCGGCCTGAAGCAGGAGTTCAAGGGGCCGCTGGCCGGCGTCAGCCTGAGCTTCTGAAGCCGGCTTTCACCCGCTTGCATTCCGCGCTGGCGTGCGAAGCCGGACGATGCTTTCGCACGCGCCAAGAAGAAACCCCGGCGTTGCGCCGGGGTTTCCATCGAAGCCTTACTTCTTCTTCGGCAGGTACAGGTCGGTGATGGTGCCGTCGTAGATCTCCGAAGCCATCGCCACCGATTCGCTGAGCGTCGGATGGGCGTGGATGGTGTGGCCGATGTCCTCGGCTTCGGCACCCATCTCGATGGCAAGGCAGATCTCGGCCAGCAACTCGCCGGCATGCACGCCGACGATGGCGCCACCGATGACGCGGTGGCTCTCCTCGTCGAACACCAGCTTGGTGAAGCCCTCGGTGCGGCCGATGCCGATGGCGCGGCCGCTGGCCGCCCACGGGAACTTGACCACGCCGACCTTCAGGCCCTTGGCCTTGGCCTCGGTTTCGGTGACGCCGACCCACGCGATTTCCGGGTTGGTGTAGGCCACCGACGGGATCACCCGCGCCACCCATTCCTTCTTCTCGCCGAACGCGACTTCCGCGGCCAGCTTGCCCTCGTGCGTTGCCTTGTGCGCCAGCATCGGGTTACCGACGACGTCGCCGATGGCGAAGATGTGCGGCACGTTGGTGCGCATCTGCCGGTCGACCGGGATGAAGCCGCGGTCGGTGACTTCCACGCCGGCCTTGTCGGCGTCGATCTTCCTGCCGTTCGGTGCGCGGCCCACGGCGACCAGCACGCGGTCGAAGGTGGCGCTTTCCAGCGCCGGCTTCTCGCCTTCGGTGGCCGCTTCGAAGGTGACGGTGATGCCTTTCTTGTCGGCGCTGACGCCCGAAGCCTTGGTCTTGAGGTGGACCTCGATGCCCTGCTTCTTCAGGCGGTCGGCCAGCGGCTTGACCAGGTCCTTGTCGGCGCCCGGCATCAGCTGGTCCATGAACTCGACCACGGTGACCTTGGCACCGAGGGCGCCATAGACCGTCGCCATTTCCAGACCGATGATGCCGCCGCCGACGACCAGCAGGCTCTTCGGCACTTCGGCCAGTTCCAGCGCGTCGGTGGAATCCATCACCCGCTTGTCGTCCCACGGGAAGTTCGGCAGCTTCACCGCCTGCGAGCCGGCGGCGATGATGCACTGCTCGAAGCGCAGCAGCTGGGTCTTGCCGTCGTCGCCGGTGATCTCCAGCTCGTTGGCCGAGACGAACTTCGCCACGCCCTGCACGGTGCGCACCTTGCGCTGCTTGGCCATGCCGGCCAGGCCCTTGGTCAGCTGGCCGACGACCTTTTCCTTGTACTCGCGCAGCTTGTCCAGCGCGATGGTCGGCTTGCCGAAGGCGATGCCCAATTCGTCGGCATGCGCGGCGTGGTCGATGATCTCGGCCGCGTGCAGCAGCGCCTTCGACGGAATGCAGCCGACGTTGAGGCAGACGCCGCCGAGGCTGGCGTAGCGTTCGACCAGCACCGTGTCCATGCCCAGGTCGGCCGAGCGGAACGCGGCGGTATAGCCGCCGGGGCCGGCGCCCAGCACCACCATGCGGCACTCGATGTCGGCGGTGCGGCCGCTGGACGGCAGCGCCTTGGCGGCCACCGCCGGGTCCGGTGCGCGGTGCGACGGCGTGACCGGCGGCTTGCTGCCCGGCGCGACCTTGTCGGCGGCCGGCGCGGGCGCTGCCGGCGTTGCGGCGGCGCCTTCGGTTTCCAGCAGCAGCACCACGTCGCCTTCGGACAGGGTGTCGCCGAGCTTGACCTTGACTTCCTTGACCACGCCGGCGGCCGAGGACGGCACTTCCAGCGTGGCCTTGTCCGACTCCAGCGTGACCAGCCCCTGGTCCTTGGCCACCGTGTCGCCGGCGGCGACCAGCACTTCGATGACCGGGACCTTGCTGTAGTCGCCGATGTCGGGAACCTTGATTTCAACCGTTGCCATTTCTTCGTTCCCTCGCTTACAGCAGCACGCGGCGCATGTCGGCCAGCACCTGCGACAGATAGGTGGTGAAGCGCGCGGCCAGCGCGCCGTCGATGACGCGGTGGTCGTAGCTCAGCGACAGCGGCAGCAGCAGCTTCGGTGCGAACTCCTTGCCGTTCCAGACCGGTTGGATCGACGACTTGGACACGCCGAGGATCGCCACTTCCGGTGCATTCACGATCGGCGTGAACGCGGTGCCGCCGATGCCGCCCAGCGAGCTGATCGAGAAGCAGCCGCCGGACATGTCGGCCGGGCCGAGCTTGCCGTCGCGCGCCTTCTTCGCCAGTTCGCCGGTTTCCTGCGCGATCTGCACCACGCCCTTCTTGTCCACGTCGCGGAGCACCGGTACCACCAGCCCGTTCGGGGTATCGGCGGCGAAGCCGATGTGGAAGTACTTCTTCAGCGTGAGGTTCTCGCCGGACGCATCCAGCGAGGCGTTGAACTCGGGGAACTGCTTCAGCGCCGCGGCGCTGGCCTTGATCAGGAAGGCGAGCATGGTCAGCTTGACGCCGCTCTTGCTCTTCTCCGCCTCCTTGTTGAGCTGCACGCGCAGGGCTTCCAGCTCGGTGATGTCGGCCTGGTCGAACTGGGTGACGTGCGGGATCATCGCCCAGTTGCGGGCGAGGTTGGCGCCGGAAATCTTCTTGATCCGCGACAGCGGCTGGGTTTCGGTTTCGCCGAACTTGCTGAAATCCACCTTCGGCCACGGCAGCAGGTTCAGGCCGTTGCCGCCACCGGCCGGGGTGCCGGCGACGACGCCACCGCCCAGCGCGGCCTTGACGAACTTCTGCACGTCGCCCTTGGTGATGCGGCCGCCCTTTTCGGTGCCGGTCAACTGCGACAGGTCCACGCCCAGCTCGCGGGCGAACACGCGCACCGCCGGGCTGGCGTAAGGCACCTGCGACGGCAGCACGCCTTCGGCGTTGAACTGCACCGGCGGGGTGGCCGGCTTGCCGGCCGGCAGCGCCTGCTCCTGCGCGATCTCGCGCTGGGCCAGCTTGTCCGGCACCGGGGCCACGGCCACCGGCTCGACCCTGGCGCCGGTCTCGGCGGCGGGTTCGACCTTGGCCGGCGCGGCCGGGGCAGCGGCGGCGGCCGGCTTGGCGGCCTCCTCGGCCACCTCGATCAGCGCCACGACCTTGCCTTCGGACAAGGTGTCGCCGATCTTGACCTTCAGTTCCTTGACCACGCCGGCAACCGCCGACGGCACTTCCATCGTCGCCTTGTCCGACTCCAGCGTGACCAGGCCCTGGTCCTTGGCCACCGTGTCGCCGACGGCGACCAGCACCTCGATCACCGGAATGTCGCTGTAGTCACCGATATCGGGGACAAGTGCTTCCTTGATTTCGGCCATGAACTAACTCCAGCAACAGTGAGGGGGAAACCCCTATTGTGGCCCCCCGCGTGGCGCAGCGCCAACCTGCAGCATTGGATTCATACGTATGTCCATGGACAGGACCGGGCCATGCCGGCTCCCGCGGGACGCTGGATGCGTGGCAGCTTCGGCGTTTGTCCCGCACCGGCCAGGAGGGACAGGCGCTCGCCGGCCTCAACCGCCGATTCGTTCCATCGGCAACCATTGCGACAGCTGCTGCCATTCGCCCAGCAGCCGCGGCAGCGACCATCCCGCGTTGGCCGGACTGGTGGACGGCAGTGCCAACACCGGCAGCGCTGCCGCATCGGCCGGCAGCGCGGGTTGCACGTGGCGCTTGAACGCCTGCGCGGCGGTGGCGCCGTTGCAGGCGATGGCGGCCAGTTGCGGCAAGCCCGCGATCAGTGCCGGCAGCGGGTTCGGCACCTCGCTGCCGCGCACGATGGCCGCATCCAGGCTGCCGCGCCGCCGGCACTGGCCAATCACGTCCCACACGCCGATGCCGGCCCGCTGCACCAGCTCCATCCGTCGCGGGTAATCCACCAACTGCGGATCGAACCGGCACAGCGCACCCATCAACTGCCAGAAGCGATTGCGCGGATGCGCGTAGTAGCGCGCGGCGTGCAGCGATGCCGCACCCGGCATCGAGCCCAGCACCAGCACCCGGCAATCCGCATTCACCTGCGCGGGCAGGCCCTGCAACAACGTTTCGGTCATCACGCGCACCACAACTCGATGAACGGCAATTTCCCACGTTTGCCGCAACGACGCATGTTCCGGCGCTTCCGGCTGAACGCCATCGCATGAAAGCGACCATGCAGGGGCGGCGATTCATCTTGCCGCCGCTACGGTTTTCCCCGCCCCGCACAGAGGGCATCGACAACAACAACGCAATCCCGAAAGACATCAAGCAACGAGGAGTCCCCCATGCGCTCGATCAAGATTCTCAGCCTTGCCACCCTTGGCGCCCTGGCGCTGTCGTCCACCGCATTCGCGCAGGAAAGCGGCGACACCGCGTCGGGCAAGCATTTCGCCGTGGTCGGCGGCGTTGCCCTGCTGCAGCCCAAGGACAACCCGGCGCCCGGCTTGGACAAGTTCGACGGCGGCCCGGCGCCGACCCTGAGCGCCAGCTACTACTTCAACGACAACATCGCCGTCGAGCTGTGGGGCGCGGCCGACAAGTTCGACCACCGCGTGCGCGCCGACAACGTCGGCAAGGTCGGCACCGTCGAGCAGCAGCCGCTGGCGCTGAGCGCGCAGTACCACTTCGGCGCGGCCGACAACACCTTCCGCCCGTTCATCGGCGCCGGCTACTACGAGTCGAACTTCAGCAACGAGAAGATCGACGGCCTGTCCGCCAACGGCGACCACGTCGGCGTGGAAACCGCCAAGGGCGCCATCGGCACGCTGGGCGTGGACATGAACATCAACGCCACCTGGTTCGCCCGCGCCGACGCGCGCTACATGCACGCGCGTCCGGAACTGCGCATGGCCGGCGCCGGCACCGGGCAGGACCTGAAGCTGGACCCGTGGACCGTGGGCTTCGGCATCGGCGCGCGGTTCTGATGTTCTGACCCGGCGGTAGAACAAAGCCCCTCTCCCCCCGGGGTGAGAGGGGCAGCTTGCGAACCATCGGTTCGCTGCCCCTCGAACGCCCTTGCGTCAGCGCAAGGGCCGGGGCGCGGAGCGGGGGTTGGGGAGAGGGTACGGGCAAAGCCGCGTGCAACCTGACGGCATCAGGCTTCGCCCGTACCCTCTCCGGCGCTTGCATGCCACCTCTGCGTCATGCCCTTCGGGGCGGGCTTCGCCGTGCAGCTTGGCAGTCCTGCCAAGCCGCCTCGCGCAGGGAGAAGGGAAAAGCATCAAGCCCCCTCTTCGCTCCACTGCAATGCACGGTAGTCGAACCCGGCATGCAGCCGCGGCTTGACGATGTCGAAGAACGGCGACACGTCGAAATCGCGCGGGGTGTAGAGGCTGTAGTTGCGGATGTGCAGGATTTCCTGCCGCTGCTCGCGGCCGCCGACGTGGCCGAGCACGGTTTCTATCTCGGGCAGGATCGGGTAGCGGATCGACTCGAATGCCTGCGCCAGCAGGGTCGAGCAGATCGCCTTGGTCGGCTCGCCGCTGCCCAGCGCGATCAACCGGCGGCGCATGTGCGCCGGCACCGGCGGTTGCCGGATCAGGTAGCGCGCCAGATCGAACACGTTCTTCAGGTCGTAGCTGTGGCCGATGCGCGCGCGCATGTAATCGACCAGCCGGTCGACCGCCTCCGGCGGCAACCCCTGCGGGCGGCAGATGCGGGTGTGCTGGTGGGCGAACTCGCTCAGGCCGATGCGCCGCACGCCCTGCTCCACGTCGGCGTCGATCAGCATCGGCCGTGGCGGCCCGCCCTCGGCCAGCGGTTCCTCGCCGATGTAGAGCGCGGCATGCGACCAAGTGGACTGGGTGAGGTACTTGATCGCGGTGGCGAAGCGGCTGTTGCCCTCCACCAGCAGCACGTCGCCGCGCTGCAGGGTGCGCGCCAGCAGGGCCGGGTCGCTGGTCGACGGCCGCGTCTGGTGCGGGCGCGGCTGGGCGAGAAAGCGCGCCATCCGGCGCCCGGCGAAACGCAGTAAAACACCCATGTCCACTCCTTGCGCGATAGTGACCGGGGAGCCTGGCAGCCGACCACCGTAGATGCGGAGCTTGCCCCGCATGAGGCTCTACCGGTGAGACCCCGTGCGGGGCAAGCCCCGCACCTACGAGGATTTCTCGCACCTATGGCTTGCCCGGCACGGGAGGCGGCGGCGCTCAGAACGCCGGCAGCACCGCGCCCTTGTACTTCTGCTCGATGAAGGCCTTCACTTCCGGGCTGGTCAGCGCATGGGCCAGCTTCTGCACGCGCGCGTCGTCCTTGTTGTCGGCGCGGCTGACGAGGAAGTTCACGTAGGGCGAATCGCTGCTTTCGATCGCCAGCGCGTCCCGGGTCGGGTTGAGCCCGGCGTCGAGCGCATAGTTGGTATTGATCAGCGCCAGATCGACCTGGTCGAGCACCCGCGGCAGCATCGCCGAATCCAGCTCGCGGAACTTGAGCTGCTTCGGGTTCTCGACGATGTCGCGCTGGGTGGACAGGGCGTTGGACGGGTCCTTGAGCTTGATGACCCCTGCCTTGTCCAGCAGGATCAGCGCGCGGCTGTTGTTGCTCGGGTCGTTGGGGATCACCACGTCGGCGCCGTCGGCCAGTTCGTCCAGCGACTTGACCCGGTGCGAATAAGCGCCGAACGGCTCGATGTGCACGCCGGCCACTGTCACCAGCGTGGTCTTGCGGTCGCGGTTGTAGGCGTCCAGGTAGGGCTCGGTCTGGAAGTAGTTGGCGTCCACCTGCTTCTGCACCAGCTGGTCGTTGGGCTGCACGTAGTCGTTGAACACGCGCACGTCGAGGGTGACGCCCTCCTTCGCCAGCAGCGGCTTGACCACTTCCAATATCTCGGCGTGCGGCACCGCGGTGGCGGCGACCACCAGCTTCGATTCATCGGCAGCGGGCTTGCCGCAGGCCGTCAGCGCCAGTGCGGCGGCGACGGCAAGCAGCGGACGGAACAGGGAAGTCTTCATCGGGATTCCAGTGCGACGGGAGGGGATGCGCGTAGGTGCGGGGCTCGCCCCGCACGGGGTTTTGCCGAGAAGGCCCCATGCCGGGCAAGCCCGGCATCTACGAAAATTTTGCTCAACGGCGAGTGTAGTGGCGCACCAGCCGGTCGCCCAGCATCTGCAACAGTTGCACCAGGATCAGCAGCAATACCACCGTGACCAGCGCCACGTCGGTATGCGAGCGCTGGTAGCCGTCGCGGAAGGCCAGGTCGCCGAGGCCGCCGGAGCCGATCGCGCCGCCCATCGCGGTGAAGCCGATCAGGGCGATGGTGGTCACCGTGGCGCCGGCGATCAGGCCGGGCCGCGCCTCGGGCAGCAGCACCTTGAACACCAGTTGCGAAGTGGTGGCGCCCATCGCCTGGCTGGCTTCGATGACGCCGCGGTCCACCTCGCGCAGCGCGGTTTCCACCAGCCGCGCGTAGAACGGCGCGGCGCCGACTACCAGCGGCAGGATCGCGCCGCGCACGCCCAGCGAGGTGCCCATCATCGCCAGCGTCACCGGGATCAGCACGATCATCAGGATGATGAAGGGCACCGAGCGCAGCACGTTCACCACCAGCGCCGTCACCGCGTACAGCAGCGGGCGGCGGCGCAACTGCGGCGAGCCGGCCAGGAACAGCAACACGCCCAGCGGCAGGCCAATCGCCATCGTCAGCGGCAGCGAGCCGGCCAGCATCAGCAGGGTGTCGAGGGTGGCCTGGCCGATGTCGGCCCACTTGCCGGCATCGAGGTGGCGGAAGAAGCCGGTGGCGGTGGCGAAGATCATCGGCGCAGCTCCTCCACGTGCACGCCGGCGTCGACGAAACCGGCCTGGGCGGCGTTCTGGTCGCCGCCGACCAGGGCGACGGTCAACTGCCCGTAGGGCGTGTCCTTGATGCGGTCGATGCGACCGGACAGGATGTTGTAGTCCACCCCGGTCTGCCGCGCGATGCGGCCCAGCAACGGTTCGTAGGTGCCGTCGCCGAGGAAGGTCAGGCGCACCACGCGCCCCTCCACCACGGCGAAATCGCGGTGCAGCTCGCCCTCGTCCACGTGCTCGGATTCGGACACGAAACGGCGCGTGGTCGGGTGCTTCGGATGCAGGAACACCTCGCTCACCGGCCCGCTCTCGACCAGGCGACCGGCATCGAGCACCGCCACGCGGTCGCAGACGCGGCGGATCACGTCCATCTCGTGGGTGATCAGCACGATGGTCAGGCCCAGCTCGCGGTTGATCCTGCCCAGCAGCGCCAGCACCTGCGCGGTGGTCTGCGGGTCGAGCGCGCTGGTGGCCTCGTCGCACAGCAGGATCTTAGGGCGCGTGGCCAGCGCGCGGGCGATGCCGACGCGCTGCTTCTGCCCGCCGGACAGCTGCGCCGGGTACTTGGCCGCGTGCGCTTCGAGGCCGACGGTATGCAGCAGCTCGTCCACCCGCGCGTCGACCTGCGCCTTCGGCGTGCCGGCCAGTTCCAGCGGGAAGGCGACGTTGCCGGCCACGGTGCGCGCCGACAACAGGTTGAAGTGCTGGAAGATCATGCCGACCTGCCGGCGCAGCGCGCGCAGGCCATCGGCGTCCAGCGCGGTGGCGTCCTGCCCGTCGATCAGCACGCGGCCGCCGCTGGGCTCCTCCAGCCGGTTGATCAGGCGGATCAGGGTGGACTTGCCGGCCCCGGAATGGCCGATGATGCCGAACACCTCGCCGGCCCCGATGGACAGGTCGAGCAGATGCAGCGCGGTGATCGCGCGGCCTTCCACGGCATAGGATTTGTGCAGGTTCTGGAACTCGATCACGGCCAGGGCGGGGGTCGGCGGACGGAACGGGCGGCAAGCCTAGCAGCGCCACGGCCGCGGCGCCCGCACGGGCTGGGGGAATCTTATTCCTTTTGCTTCCATGCGGCCGGGCAGCCGCTCAGGGATGGTCCACCTGCCCGGCCCGCCGCGCGTGCCGGACGCGCTCGCGGTGCAGCAGGTACAGGCCGCTGGCGATGATGATCGCCGCGCCGATCCAGGTCATGCGGTCGGGCAGCACGTCCCACAGCAGCAGGTCCCAGCCGATCACCCAGACCAGCCCGGTGTATTCCAGCGGCGCGATCATCGACGCCTGCCCCAGCTGGAAGGCGCGGGTCAGCGCGATCTGCCCCAGCGCCCCGGCCAGGCCCATGCCGGCGATCAGCCCGGCGTGCCGCCATTGCAGCGGCTGCCATTGCGGCCACGCCAGCAGCCCGGCGCCGACCGCCATCAGCAGCAGGAACCACACCACCATCGATTGCGGGGTGTCGGTGCGGGTGAGCAGGCTCACCGTCACCGCGGCGATGGCGTAGGCGGTGGCCGCCAGCAGCACCATCAGCCCCGGCAGCGAGATCAAGCCATCCGTGCCGGGGCGCAGCACCACCAGCACGCCGACCAGGCCGATGCCGATCGCGACCCAGCGCCGCGGCCCCACCCGTTCGCCCAGCAGCGGCACCGACAGCGCCGCCACCAGCAACGGCGCGACGAAATAGATCGAATAGGCGGTGGACAGCGGCAGGCTGCGCAGCGCGTGGACGAAGCAGCCGATCATCACCATGCCCAGCACGCCGCGCAGCAGGTGCAGGCCCCAGCGCACCGGCACCAGCGAGCGCGGCCCGGCGCTGGCCAGCACCCACACCAACACGAACGGCAGCGAGGCGGCGCCGCGCAGCATGGTCACCTGCAGCACCGGGTAGCTGGCCGAGAGCAGCTTCATGCCGGCATCCATCAGCGAGAAGAACGCGACGGCGGCCAGCATCCAGGCCACCGCGGTCACGGGCGAGCGGGCAGCGGACGGGGAGGAAACGGACATGGCCCATTGTCGCAGGTCGTGCCGGCGGCAGGCACGGTGGCGCTATGCTCGCCGCACCCGCCACGGAGCCGAACGCATGCCCCTGCCCACCCTCCTGCGCCGCAGCCTGTGCGGCCTGATCCTGCTTGGCGGGTGCGCCTCGGCCGCCGCGCAGGCGCCTTCGGCCACCGACCTCGCGCAACTGGATGGCTTCGCCCTCGGGCTGGAGACGGCCGGCCGCTTCTCCGGCGTGGTGCTGGTCGCGCACGAGGGCGAGGTGGTGTTCGAGAAGGCCTACGGCCTGCGCGACGAGAACGGCGAAGCGCCACTGGTCGCCGACGACCGCCTCAACCTGGCCTCGGCCGGCAAGATGTTCACCAGCGTGGCGATCCTGCAGCAGGTCGCCGCCGGCCGCGTCACCCTGGACAGCCACGTCGGCGAGGTGTTGAAGGACTACCCCAACCGCGCCTTCGCCGACACGGTGACGGTGCGCCAGCTGCTCACCCACACCGCCGGCGCCGGCGACGTCGATGAGCTGTTCGGCATCGAGCATGCAGCCGAACGCGCGCGGCTGCGCACGCCGGCCGACATCATCGCGCTGCACGGTGACCGTCCGCCGGAATTCGCGCCCGGCACGCAGCAGAAATACGGCAACTATGGCTACGTGGTGCTGGGACGGATGGTCGAAGTGCTGTCCGGGCAGGATTTCGAGTCCTACGTCCGCGCGCACGTGCTGAAACCGGCCGGGATGATCCGCACCGGCTTCGTCGACTGCGACGACCCGGCGCCGGACCTGGCCGCCGGCTACGTCGAGGTCGAGGGCAAGCGCGTGCGCAACTGCGCGACGCTGCCGGCGCGGGGCTTCGCCGCCGGCGGGCAGGTGGCGCCGGCTGGCGACCTGCTGCGTTTCGTGGAGGCACTGCACGACGGCCGGCTGCTGCCGCTGCTGCTGTTCATGGAGGCGACCACGCCGCAGCACGAATTCATGGGCCTGGGCTTCTTCGCCACCGGCTACGGCGAGGGCGTACCCGAACGCGATTTCCGCTGGGGCCACGGCGGCAGCGCCGACGGCATCTGCACCGACGTGCGCACCTACCCGCACACCGGCGAGACGGTGATCGTGCTGTCCAACAAGGACGCCCCGGCCTGCTACGCGGTAGCCAACCTGCTGCACGCGCAGTGGCGGCCGCAACCATGATCGGTGGGCCGATCACCTAGAATGGCTGCCGTTTTCATCCTTGGAGTTCCGCCATGCCTTCCTTCGACGTCGTCTCCGAAGTCGACAAGCACGAGCTGACCAATGCCATCGACCAGGCCAACCGCGAGCTATCCACCCGCTTCGACTTCAAGGGCGTGGACGCGAAGTTCGAGCAGGACGGCGACAAGCTGATCAAGCTGGCCGCGCCCTCGGACTTCCAGCTCAAGCAGATGGCCGACATCCTGAAACAGCGCCTGGCCGCGCGCGGCATCGACTTCCGCTGCATGGAATTCAGCGACGTCGAGAGCAACCTCGGTGGCGCGCGCCAGCAGGTGATGGTCAAGCAGGGCATCGAGCAGAAGCTGGCCAAGCAGATCGCCGCCAAGATCAAGGAGTCCAAGATCAAGGTCGATACCCAGATCAACGGCGACAAGCTGCGGGTGAACGGCAAGAAGCGTGACGACCTGCAGGAAACCATCGCGCTGCTGAAGAAGAACGAGTTCGAGCAGCCGCTGCAGTTCGACAACTTCCGCGATTGAGTCGCAGCCGCCGGATCGCAGAATCGGCGCGAAGCCCACCGCAACAACCGTAGGAGCGCACTTCAGTGCGCGATGGGGCTTTACCGGGAATGCCCCATCGCGCACTGAAGTGCGCTCCTACGGTGTTCCCGGCCATCGCCACCGCAGCGGCCGGCATCCCCTAGAATGGCCACCCCGGTTTCCAGCCCACCGCCATGAACGACACCGACGCCGACCCGATCGCCGACACCCGCCGCTGGCTGGAGAAGGCGGTGATCGGGCTGAACCTGTGCCCGTTCGCCAAGGCCGTGTACGTCAAGCAACAGGTGCGCTTCGTGTTGAGCGACGCCACCACGCCCGAGGCGCTGCTGGAAGAACTGGCCGAGGAGCTGGTGCTGCTGCGCGACACCCCGGCCGAGCAGATCGACACCACGCTGATCGTGCATCCGCAGGTACTGGGCGAGTTCCTCGACTACAACGACTTCCTCGACAACGCCGACGCGGCGGTGGAGGCGCTGGACCTGCAGGGCATCCTGCAGGTGGCCAGCTTCCACCCGCAGTACCAGTTCGCCGGCACCGCGCCGAGTGATGTGAGCAACTACACCAACCGCGCGCCCTGGCCCACGCTGCACCTGCTGCGGGAGGACAGCGTGGAGCGCGCGGTGGCCGCGTTCCCCGACCCGGACGTGATCGTCGAGCGCAACATCGCCACGCTGGACGAGCTGGGCGTGGAGGGCTGGAACCGGCTGCTGGCCGGGGAGTAGCGCCCATGCAGGAGCGACGTGAGTCGCGACTGGGTTTTCCCGGGAAAGCCCGGTCGCGACTCACGTCGCTCCTACGACAGTCCGTAGGTCGGGGCTACGCCCCCGACGCTCTAGGCATGGGACACGAAGCCGTCGGGGGCGTAGCCCCGACCTACGTTGCAAGCAGCCTCAGGCCGGCAAGGTCAACAGCGGCTGCAACAACCCACGCACCTCGTGCAGCGAGCCGGCGATGCGGTGGCCCAGCGCGCGCACGCCTTCGTCCGGCACCAGCAGGTCGGGAATCTGGATGACGTGCATGCCGGCGGCCAGCGCGGCGCGCACGCCGGTGGGCGAATCCTCCAGCGCCAGGCACTGCGCCGGGTCCACGCCCAGCTTGCGCGCGGCCAGCAGGTAGATGTCCGGCGCCGGCTTGGGGTAGGCGACGTCGCTGCTGGTCGCCACGTGCTCGAAGTAGCGCAGCAGGCCAGCGGTTTCGAGCTTGCGCAGCGCCAGCGGGCGGCGGGTGGAGGTGGCTACCGCGCGCGGGATGCCGTGGGTGGCCAGCGTGTCGAGCAGCTCGATGATGCCGGGCCGGTGCGGTACGCCGGCGGCGACGATGCCGTCGTAGCGCGCATACGAGTCGCGCAGCAGCGCATCGACCGCCGCCGCGCCGACGCGGCCGGCGATGGCTTGCCGGGTCATCGCGTCGCTGGAGCCGATCAGCGACAGCAGGAAATCTTCCGGCAAGTCGTGGCCGGCCACGCTGCCCGCCTGCGCGAGGCAGCCCAGCAGCGCGCGCTCGCTGTCGAGCATCAGCCCGTCCATGTCGAAGACCACCGCCTGCGGCAGCGTCGCCAGCGCGATCACGGCATCGCTCCGAACAGGGTGTCGAGGTCGGCCGCGGACAACGCCCGCCACTGCCCTTCCGCCAGCTCGCCCAGCCCCAGTCCGCCGACGCGGCTGCGGTGCAGCGCTTCGACGTGGTTGCCGACCGCGGCGAACATGCGCCGCACCTGGTGGTAGCGGCCTTCGTGCAGGGTCAGCCGCGCGCTACGCGGACCGAGCGTTTCCAGTTCGGCCGGCAGCAGCGGCTTGTCCTCCGATTCCAGCATCAGCGTGCCGCTGGCGAAGGTGGCCGCTTCGTCGCCGCGCAGGTCCTGCGCCAGTTGCGCCTCGTACACCTTGTCCAGCTTCGACTTCGGCGACACGATCCGGTGCAGCAGCGCGCCGTCGTCGGTCAGCAGCAGCAGGCCGCTGGTGTCGCGGTCCAGCCGCCCCACCGGCGACAGCAGCGGCGAGCGCTCGCGGAAGCGCGGCGGGAACAGGTCGTAGATCAGCCGGCCGTGGTCCTTGGTCGAGCAGGTATAGCCGGTCGGCTTGTGCAGCATCAGGGTCAGGCCCGGCGGCGGGTCCAGCGGCTCGCCGTCGATGCGGATGGCGTCATGTTCCACCTTGTCGTCGGCGTACAGCACCTCGCCATCGGCGTCGGTGACGCGGCCCTCGCGGAACATCAGCTGCACCTGCTTGCGGCTGCCGTAGCCGAGATTGGCGATGTGCTTGACCAGCTTCATGCGCGGCCCCCGCGGGTGCCGACGATGACCTTGAAACCGTCGCGCTCGGCGGCCACCCGCACCTGCCCGAAGCTGTCGTTGAGGATCTGCTCGTAGGGCAGGTGCCGGTTGGCGACCATGAACAGCCGCCCGCCGGGGCGCAGCGCCTGCGCGGCCACGGCGATGAAGCGCTGGCCAATGTCGGGCCGGTCCTCGCGCGCCGGGGTGTGGAACGGCGGGTTGGAGACGATGAAGTCGTAACGGCCGTCGATGCCGGCGGTGACGTCGTGCCAGCAGAAATCCAGCTGCGCGGCGCTGCCGGCGAGGTTGCGGCGGGCCAGTTCCAGCGCGCGCGATTCGGCTTCGTACAGGTCCAGCGCGGCGACCTTCGGGCAGCGCGCCAGCACCTCGGCCGACAGGTAGCCCCAGCCGGCGCCGAGGTCGGCGCCATGCCCGGCCAGGTCGGCCGGCAGTTGTTCGGCCAGCAGCGCCGAGGCCGGGTCGATGCGGTCCCAGGCGAACACGCCGGGGCGGCTGTGGAAGCGGCCGTCGAGGATGGCGCGCGGCGCATCCAGCGCGGCCCAGCGCTTGCGCAGCGCCTCGTCGTGGCCGCCCTCCAGCAGCGCGGTCCAGAACACGCGGCAGTGGTTCTTGGTCAGCTTGCCGCCGAGCCCGGCCAGTTGCTGCAGGTCGCTTTCGCCGGAGCGCGCGCCCTCGTTGTTGGACTGGCAGGCCACCAGCACGCCGCCCGGCGCCACCCGTTCCAGCGCCCGCGCCAGCAGCGCGCGGGCCTCGTCGCGCTGGCGCGGCGGCAGCACCAGCACCAGCGGGTAGCGCGCGTCCGAGGCTTCCAGCGCGGCCTCGTCGCGCACCTCCCAGCCGCCGCGCTCCAGCGCCTGCGCGAACGGGCGGAAGCTCTGCACGCAGACCAGTTGCCCGGTGGCGGCATGCTCGCGCGGCGGCCAGCCTTCGCGGGCGCGCAGGAACAGCACCGGCCCCTGCGGCCAGTCCAGCGTGCCGTGGGCGAAGGGAAGGAAAAGGGTCTGCAGGGGAGCGTCGTGCGAAGCGGACATGCCGGTGCCGGGTCAAAGCGAACGCGCATTCTACCGGCCCGGGGTCCCGTGCCCGCCGGCCGGCGTGGCCCGACGATGAACCATCCGCAACCCGGCGCCGCCGGCCGCCGCCGAAACCATTGTCCGGCCCCGCGTTCGCGCCCACACTCGGGGTATCCCGCCAACGGAGACAGCGATGAAAAGCACGACATTTGCCGGGCTGGCGCTGGCCGGCCTGCTCGTGACCGGTATCGCCGATGCCCGCCCCGCCAACAACGTGGCCGACCCGCAGGCACCGCGCGCCCTGCCCGCCGAGGGCCCGGTGCAGGTGCAGTGGAACGACCCGGCCGGTTTCACCGAACTGCGCTACAGCCGCAACCGCTGGGAAGCCCAGCGCGGCGACTGGGTGACCAAGCTGGCCGAGCACCTGCGCAAGCGCGCCAGCGGGCAGCTGCCCGAAGGCCAGCAGCTGGCGGTGACCCTCACCGACATCAAGCGCGCCGGCGACTACGAGCCTTGGCATGGACCCAATTTCGACGACGTACGCTTCATGCGCGACATCTACCCGCCGCGGATCAGCCTGCAGTTCATCCTGACCGACGCGCAGGGCCAGGTGCTCGACCAGGGCGAGCGCAAGCTGGTGGATAGCGGCTACCTGTACGGCAGCACCCGCCTGTCCGACACCGACCCGCTGCGCTACGAGAAGCGCCTGCTCGACGATTGGCTGCGCCGCGAGCTGCGCGAGGACCGCGCCACCGCCGGGCTGTAAACCAGCCCGTAGAAGCGCACCTTGGTGCGCGATGGGGTATTACCGGGAAAGCCCATCGCGCACCAAGATGCGCTCCTACGTTTCTTGCTACAGATAAATCTTCTCGGCGCGCTTGAGGCTGCACGGCAGCCGGTAGGCGCTGGTGTTGCAGCGCGGCGCCAGCTCGGACAGGGTCGGCGCATTGCCCCACAGCTGCACCACGCTGCCCAGCCCGGCCTGCGGGTGGTCGCTGAGGTCCACGGTCAGCATGTCCATCGACACCCGGCCGATCAGCTGCCCCGGCACGCCGTCGATCAGCACCGGGGTGCCGTTGGGCGCGAACTGCGGGTAGCCGTCGGCATAGCCCATCGCCACCACGCCCACGCGCGTGGGCTTTTCGGCAACGAAGCGCGCGCCGTAGCCCAGCGGCTCGCCGACGCCGATCTCGCGCACCGCGATCACCCGCGACTGCAGGGTCATCACCGGGCGCAGCTGCGCTGCGTGCGGGCTCGGCTGCGGGTACAGCGGGTCGGCGCCGTACAGCATCAGCCCCGGCCGCACCCAGTCGCTGCGCACCTGCAGCCAGCCCAGCAGCGCCGGCGAGTTGCACAGGCTGGTTTCGCCGGCCAGGCCTTCGATGGCGCGGTTGAAGGTGTCTACCTGTTCCTGCGTACGCGCACTGTCCAGTTCGTCGGCGCGGGCGAAGTGGCTCATCAGCACCATCGGCCCGACGTGCGGCAAGGCCGACAGGCGCGCGTGCGCGGCGCGGAAGTCGTCCACCGACAGGCCCAGCCGGTGCATGCCGCTGTCCAGCTTCAGCCAGACGGTCAGCACCGCCTCGGTGCGGAACGCGGCCAGCGCGTCCACCTGCCATTGCGAGGCCACCGCGGTCCACAGGCCATGCTCGACGATCAACGGTAGCTCGGCGGCGTCGAAGAAGCCTTCCAGCAGCAGCACCGGCTTGGTGATGCCGGCCCGGCGCAGTTCCAGCGCCTCCTCGATGCAGGCCACGCCGAAGCCGTCGGCCTCGGCTTCAAGTGCGCGCGCGCAGGCCACCGCGCCGTGGCCATAGGCGTCGGCCTTGATCACCGCCAGCGCCTTGCCGCCGCCCAGCCGCCGCGCCAGCCGGTAGTTGTGGCGCAGCGCCTCCAGGTCGATCAGCGCCTGTGCCGGGCGCATCAGCGCGGGCCCCCGCTGCCGTAGCGGAAGATGTCCAGCCCCTCGCTGCTGATCTGCGGCGTGCGCCCGCCCATCAGGTCGGCCAGGTAGCGGCCGGAGCCGGCGGCCATCGTCCAGCCCAGCGTGCCGTGGCCGGTGTTGAGGAACAGGTTGCGGTACGGCGTAGCACCAATCACCGGGGTGCCGTCGGGCGTGGCCGGGCGCAGGCCGGTCCAGAACTCGGCGCGCGACAGGTCGCCGCCGTGCGGGTACAGGTCATTGACCACCTTTTCCAGCGTGGCGCGGCGGCGCGGGTCCAGCGACAGGTCGAAGCCGGCCACCTCGGCCATGCCGCCGACGCGGATGCGGTCGGCGAAGCGGGTCACCGCCACCTTGTAACTCTCGTCGAGGATGGTGGAGGTGGGTGCCAGGGCCGGATCGGTGATCGGCAGGGTCAGCGAGTAGCCCTTCAGCGGGTACACCGGCAGGCGCAGGCCCAGCGGCGCCAGCAGCAGCGGCGAGTAGCTGCCCAGCGCGACCACGTATTGGTCGGCGGTTTCCAGCGTGCCGTCGATGCGCACGCCGGTGATGCGGTCGCCGTCGCGTTGCAGCGCCTGCACGTCGTGCCCGTAGCGGAACTCGACGCCGGCCTGCTCCGCCAACGCGGCCAACTTGCGGGTGAACAGCTGGCAGTCGCCGGTCTGGTCCTCGGGCAGGCGCAGCGCGCCGACCAGCTTGTCGGCCACCTGCGCCAGCGCCGGCTCGGCGCGGACGATGCCGTCGCGGTCCAGCACCTCGTAGGGCACGCCGTACTCGGCCAGCACCGCGATGTCCTTGGCCGCGCCGTCGAGCTGCTGCCGGGTGCGGAACAGCTGGGTGGTGCCGAGCTGGCGGCCTTCGTAATCGATGCCGGTGGCCGCGCACAGTTCGTTGATGCAGTCGCGGCTGTAGTCGGACACCCGCACCATCCGCGCCTTGTTGATCGCGTAGCGGCCGGCGCTGCAGTTGCGCAGCATCTGCCACATCCAGCGGTACTGGGCGAGGTCGGCGGTGGGGCGGATCGCCAGCGGCGCGTGTTCCTCGAACAGCCACTTGATCGCCTTCAGCGGCACACCCGGCGCCGCCCACGGCGAGGTGTAGCCGAACGACAGCTGACCGGCGTTGGCGAAGCTGGTCTCCAGCGCCGGGCCGGGCTGCCGGTCCACCACCGTCACCTCGTGGCCCGCCTGCCGCAGGTACCAAGCACTGGTCGTGCCGATCACACCGCTGCCGAGTATCAGAACCCGCATCACCCTCTCTCCTGACCGCATCATTCCCTGCACAACCGGAGGCAGGGGCCATGAATGGCGCAGTATAGGCACGCCGATCCAGTCGTTTTTTCCGTATTGAGCGGTGAATACAGTGTATTTTCCCGCAACGACCACCCGAGGCAGAGAACGAATGGCCGCCCGCAGCCGCGAACTGGACAAGATCGACCGCAAGATACTGCGCATCCTGCAGGCCGAGGGCCGCATTTCCTTCACCGAACTGGGCGAGCGCGTGGGCCTGTCCACCACGCCCTGCACCGAGCGCGTGCGCCGGCTGGAGCGCGAGGGCGTGATCACCGGCTACTACGCGCGGCTGGACCCGCAGTACGTCAAGGCCGGGCTGCTGGTGTTCGTGGAGATCTCGCTGGCCTACAAGTCCGGCGACATCTTCGAGGAGTTCCGCCGCGCCGCGCTGAAGCTGCCCAACGTGCTGGAATGCCACCTGGTCTCGGGCGATTTCGACTACCTGCTCAAGGCCCGCATCAACGAGATGGCCTCCTATCGCAAGCTGCTCGGCAGCACCCTGCTGAGCCTGCCGCACGTGCGCGAGTCCAAGAGCTACATCGTGATGGAAGAGGTCAAGGAAACCCTGAGCCTGCCGATCGCCGAATGACGCTCAGGGGCTGCCGCCGTCCTGCTTGACGATGCGCTGCCCGTCGCCGCTGGGCACGGTGTCGTAGTAGCGGCCGGTGCGGGTGTCCATCACCCGGTTGGCACCGGCCTGGCGCATGCCGTTCATGCGCTGGCCATGCGCGTCGTAGACCGGCCGCTGCGCTGCCGGCCGGGTAATCGGCCTGGGCGTGGAGGCCTGCGGATTGCCCACCGTCGGCGGTTCGTCGCGTTGCGTGCGCTCGCCCGCCTTGTCGTCGTTGCTCCTCGACGGCTGCGGCAGGCTCACCGGCCGGGTCTCGGTGGGCGATGGTGGCTGCCGGAGCTGGGCCTGCACCGCCAGCGGCACCGCCGCGGCCAGCAACAGCGCCAACGCGTGCGCACGTTTCATTCACGTCTCCCTACGATCCGGCAGGAAACCCGAGAGTATGCTTCCGGTCCGGCATCGAGCAAGGTGGAGCGGCAGATGGGCAACAGCGAGAACGGCGGCGCGGGCGCGGCCCGCCATCCCGGTTACGACCTGACGCCTCCCGGCGATGCCCAGCGCGCCGCGCTGGTCGATACGCTGAGCGAGGAGGAGCGGCGCGTGCTGCTGCACCACGGCACCGAGGCGCCGTTCTGCGGCGTGTTCCTCGACAACAAGCACGAGGGCACCTACTGCTGCCGCCTGTGCGGGTTGCCGTTGTTCCGCTCCAGCGCCAAATTCGACTCCGGCACCGGCTGGCCCAGCTTCTTCGCCCCGTTCGACCCGGCCCACGTCCGCCGCCTCCACGACCGCAGCCACGGGATGGAGCGCACGGAAATCGTCTGCGCCCGCTGCGGCAGCCACCTCGGCCACGTGTTCCCCGACGGGCCGCCGCCGACGTTCGAAAGGCATTGCCTCAACTCGGTTTCGCTGTCCTTCGTCGACCGCGGCGCACCGTGGCCCGACCCGCTGCGGCGCGGCGGCGCCGAAGCGGCAAGCGCCGACTGAGTTCACGTTTTCGCATTACAGAAATCCCCGGTCCGGCCGACAATGGGGTGTCCCCCCTTCCGCTCCGGTTCCCCATGCTCATCATCGTCGGTCTGCTCGTCGTCGTCCTCAGCGTGCTCGGCGGCTATGTCGGCGCGCATGGGAAACTCGGCGCGCTATGGCAGCCGTTCGAGCTGGTCATCATCGGCGGCGCGGCGCTGGGCGCGTTCCTGGTCGGCACCCCGGCCAAGACGGTCAGGCAGACCCTGCGCGCGGTGGTCGGCGTGTTCAAGGGGCCGCGCTACAAGCGCGACGATTACCTGGACGTGCTCAGCCTGTTGTACGAGCTGCTCAACAAGGCCCGCCGCGAGGGCTTCATGTCGCTGGAGGAGCACGTCGAGAACCCGGCCGGCAGCGCGCTGTTCGCCAACTACCCCAAGGTCCTGGCCGACCACCACCTGATCGACTTCATCACCGACTGCCTGCGGCTGATGATCGGCAGCAACATCGAGCCGCACGAGCTGGAGCCGCTGCTGGAGCTGGAACTGGACAAGCACCACCACGAGGCGCTGGAGCCGGCGCACGTGCTGACCAAGGTCGCCGACGGCCTGCCCGGTTTCGGCATCGTCGCCGCGGTGCTGGGCATCGTCATCACGATGGGCGCCATCGGTGGGGACATCAAGGAGGTCGGCGGCCACGTGGCCGGCGCGCTGGTCGGCACCTTCCTCGGCATCCTGCTCGGCTATGGCTTCGTGGCGCCCATCGCCGCGGCGGTGGAGGCGCGCGCCGAGCAGGACGCGCGCATCTACGAGTCGGTCAAGACCGCGCTGCTGGCCTGCCTGCGCGGCTACAACCCGAAGATCGCGCTGGAGTTCGCCCGCAAGACCGTGCCCTCGGCGCTGCGCCCGGGCTTCAGCGAGTTCGAGCAGCACCTGAAGTCGGTCAAATAAGCCATGGCGAGCAACGATGCCAAGCCCACGGTGATCGTGCGGCGGGTGAAGAAGGTGCAGGGCGGCGGCCACCACGGCGGTTCGTGGAAGGTGGCCTATGCCGACTTCGTCACCGCGATGATGGCCTTCTTCCTGGTGATGTGGCTGCTGGCCTCCACCACCCAGCCCGAGCGCGCGGGCATTTCCGAATACTTCCGCAACCCC